>Ga0070717_10001427_pt1 | contig 16469 bp, 16 predicted proteins | sample LARL113metaG_FD_71366 | JGI IMG/M metagenome (GOLD analysis project Ga0070717, IMG submission 71366) | Corn, switchgrass and miscanthus rhizosphere microbial communities from Kellogg Biological Station, Michigan, USA - LAR L11-3 metaG | ecosystem: Host-associated > Plants > Roots > Rhizosphere ... | reverse complement strand
TGGTGCTATAGTTGAAGGGTGGCAGGCTCCAAGGCCCCTGGTTCCCGTCTGGGATTGAAACTCCACATAGTACGTCTGTCCATCAGCTATTATCTTCAGGCTCCAAGGCCCCTGGTTCCCGTCTGGGATTCCTGCGAAAAACGCCTAAAAGAGTAGGGTAATGCAGGAAGTACCCGATTTTCATGCTCCTCTCTGAGGCGGAGCATCATGGCGCTTGAAACAGCTTGAAGGTGCCGCATGAGGCATCTCCATACCACTGGCTCCAAGGCCCCTGGTTCCCGTCTGGGATTGAAACAGGTACTTGATCGTCCCTTGCGCGGGTGGTACCTGCTGGGCTCCAAGGCCCCTGGTTCCCGTCTGGGATTGAGGGAAAAAGATACCCAGGATGCACGTTTATTGTTGAGCGTGAGTCCTGGGTGTTTTGCTTCTACTCAGAGGATTTTGTGGTTTCTGTTGTAGTAGAATACGTGTTTGTGGGTGAAGTAGAGAGTAGCAATTCGCAATTGCTGTCAAATTTGCTGTCAAAGTGGTTGTTGTATCTTGAGTGAGGTGCTTGGTGGCTGTTCTGGAGTGCGTTGAAGAGGATGGTATCTTGCGTTGCTTCATGCAGTAGCTACTATAGCAAAACCCGAGGCAGTCACGCGTTCCAGAAAACGTTACACAGAAAAGGCGAACGAGGGCGAACAGCGAACGAACAACGCCCAGGAAGCTGCGCCAGGCAGTGATAACAAAGATGGGCGAACAGGGGGCGAACATCTGAAGCATGCCCGGGAGGGCTATTCGAAAGCGATTGTATGTCCTACAAAATGTTACACCTGTGTGGCCATTTTTCTGCTCTACAACTGTGGAGGGTGGGTTAATGTCTCCTTGAGCAAGCAATACGTAATCGCATCTGAAGCAGTCTGTTTATTCCAGCCTTTCAGCCTGGCCCGCCGAGCCAATGTCGGATCTAACCATCGCAATCGTGCAAGTTGCTTCGGCGTGGCTGGCTCGTCCAACCACGAAGCATTTTTGCTGCTAAGCACCTTGGCTGCGATTGATTCAGTGTGTTCATGCACTTGAGCCACCTGCTGCCGGAGAGGCAAATAGTCCTTCGCTATCCAGCGGTGCGCTGATTCTTGTTCATCTTGTCGGTCCTGTATAGTGTACAAGCGGGAGTGATAGAGGCCACTTCCCTCGGGATCTCGCTCGATAATGGCTGCAACATCTCCCGCTACCATGGCAAAGTAGCCATGTCGATATGCTACCCAGCGGTAATGTGACTGACCTATCGGGTCTAGCAGGGATAAGCCAGGTTCCGCATCGGCACCCAGGATCGCTTTCAAGATCGGATCCGTCGCTCGCGCATACCGGGCCTCTCGACCACCTTCGCTCGTGGCCTTGCTCATTCCTATGATGTGAGGTAATACCACCTGATTGCTCGTATCCGGCTGATTGCCCATCACATCAATCACCAAGCAGTCCTGCTTGCCTTCGGCCCGACGTGTGCCCCTGCCCAACATCTGGACATACAATAGAGGGGAGAGAGTCGGGCGGGCAATAACCAAAGCCGAAATTGCAGGAAAGTCGAAGCCCTCTGCGAGAAGTGTACAGTTACATACAACCTGGATCACACCATCGCGCCAGTCGGCAAAGATGCGTTCGCGCTCGGACCTGCTGGTATGTCCTGACACGGCAGCGGCTTGCAGACCGAGGTGACGAAACGCTTCCGCCAGTTCTTCAGCGTGCTCCACTGTGATCCCGAAGACGAGCGTTGGCCGATTGTCAATCTTGGACGCCGCTCCCCGCACGATCTCCTGTGTGATAGCAGTGTGGAGCAGTTCGCGGGCCAACTCCTCCTCAACGTAATCAATCTCACCTGATTGACGAGTCGTAGCTACATCTGCCAGGTCGATGTTGATCTTCAGTGGCTCCCAGGTGAGCGGTGCCAGCCAGCCAGCACGCACCATATCGGGGATGTCTCTCGCAAAGGCACAGGTTGGCAATAAAGACAGCATACTTTGTTTGTCGCTGCGGTAGGGCGTGGCAGTATAACCAATGGTGACTACCTGCAGTTCCTCATCAACCGCCTCAATGCTCGTGATAATACGTTCATAAGCGGAGCCTGCGACTGCATGGTGCGCTTCATCAATCAGGATCGTTGCGATGGGAATCTCACCAGCTTCGATGAGGGCTTGTATATTGGCAGGAGTGAGCGACTGTACTGTTGCAACAACCATCGGCGCTGTTAGTTCTCGTCGCCCCTGCATAAGTAGCCCGGCTTCCAGTCCTGCTTGCTGCAGTGTTTGGACTAACTGCAAAGCGATCTCCTGCCGGTGGATGAGGATGAGAATCCTACCGGCTTCCAATTCTTGGGCGGCCACGGCAGCCAAGATTACACTTTTACCCGTACCCGTCGGCAAGGTCACATAGAGCCGGCTGTACCCATCTTCAATGCGACGGGTAATATGTTGTATTGCTAATTGTTGATAATCTCGCAATTCCATTGCTGTTGACTTCCTCCTGCTGCTTATTTAGACAGAGCAGGCAATAGGCGCCTTACTCTCCCTTGGTCGGTGATCGGGGTGGCACATCTTTGCTCATAATTGCCAAAGCATCCTCATCAGCTTGTGCAGCAAACTCTTCTCCATAGGCGCGTGCCATCAGGGCACGCGTGAGGCGACGATTGATCGCGCCGATTCGCACGGCGCGTCGGGCGAGGTGAGCAAGCTGCTCAACGCTTTGTGGGATACTCAGTTTGATCGCTTCGAGGATGAGCTTTTGCATGTCTTCACCTAACTCAAGTCGTTGCTGTGCCAGTGCCTTGCGGACTTCATCAACAACGACCTCGCGATAGAGCGGCAAGCTCTGACGCTCGACCAGTTCTGCTTGCTCGCGTGCGGTATACTGCTGGATTACTTCCTCCACAATTGTCGTCATAGACCTGCGTTCGAGCCTTGCCTGGTGTGCTAACGCGGCCTTTGCTTCCCTTGTGACCCACACATTCAGCTGCCTTTTTGCAGCTGAGCGACCACGTTTCTTTTTATTGGAGTCCTTCATCTGAACAAGACTCTTGTTATGTTGAGCACTCAACAGAGTTTTATCTTTTCGCCCCATCAGGAAGTCGTTTTCCTAGAAAGACAAGGATAGTCAATGTTCTTTGGTGCATGGCATGAGGTGAGCCTAATGGCTGTGTCGTACAAAAACATGTTGGACCGAGCAAGGCAATATGGATAATGAATATACTCATGTTGCCTCCTCCCGAAGTCCAACTGATGAGGGCCGTTGTTCTCGTTGTTCACGCCAGGCAATAAATTTGTCGATAGGCACTCTGATAGCTCGGCCAAAGGTCACGGTGGGCAAATGCTCGCGCTTGATGAGGTCGCGGACCTTGGTCTGGCCCAAGCCCAAAATGATGCTTATTTCAGCAATGGTATAATACTGCGCCTCTGTTCTTGGTTCTCTCTTACGGGCTGGCATCATATTCACTCCTTTCTCGATCATTTACTTCGCTTTATGGCCATCCATAAGCAGTATTTTTCGTATTTTTATCGTACACAATCATTTTCTGAAATTGGGTATGATAAACCCATCAATAAAAGCATCAGACTTTCTTTCAGGCTTTTACGGTAGATTGGAGGGCCAGCATATCCTATACTCTAAGTGACAGATGATGCTTTATGCATCACCATGCGAATCTGAGAAGTCTTGTGCGCGTGAACGGTAGGTAATATACGTATATTAGTGATGGAAACAGAAGGAAGAGCATACCTCATCTGCTATGAATGGAGGGAAATATGAGTAGCACCTATACTTTTTGCGAATACGAGAAAGCTTGGATACCATTGAAGTCGCGTTTGAAGGCCAGCGCGAAGGTCCTGGTCGCGATAGCTGTGTCCGCCAATCAAGTGTGGTCCATGATACCCCTATGCTATATGATGTATGTCAAAAATATCATGGTCGATCCTGTGGCTTTCTGTAGCCACGCGGCCATTTTTGGGCTGACTGTAGGATATTCGCTGCGCGTGACGCGTGATCTGCTGCGTGGATACGTGAGGGTGAAGCGTCTAGCGCCTTCAGAACTCTCAGAGGATGGCCCTTGTACTATTCCAGAACGGGCGAGCGTACACATCACTGAGATGCGCGAATGCGTCTCAGTTAGTGAACACGAGCAAGTGTCTTGGAGCAGTGGGATCAGCGAAAGTAAGGTGCAACACCAGGATATCATCGCGTGCGAAATGATAGATGTGCGAGATGGCGTCCCGTTGTATGGCCCGCCAGAAGCGAAAAGCAAGCAGACCCCTCTTCAGCGGACCATTCATCTGATTATATCGTTCTTTGGCCGTTTGCTTGTTGCGGTGGTCGGGCCTGATGGCAAGCGCTACAAGGTGCTGCTCAACAGGCGACGATCCGCGTTGGTTGCGTTCCTTGCTACGATCGCAAAGAAGATGAAGATCGGCAGGAAGGAACTCAGGGAGGTAATCTTGAAAACCCTCTATAGAAACGTTGAAGAGTCCTCCCTGTACCAGGATAAGAGCAAAATCCAGAAAGCAGTGCATGAGGTCATACACAATATAGATGCCAGCCTCACTGAGATAGATCTGCTGAAGGAGTGGGAAGGAACGTCTCCGTACCACGATTTAGCCCTCTCCGAGGCGATTATTATCGAGGAGCAGGCTCACCTCGTCTCCTGGCTGCGGAGGGTTCAGGCCATCCTCGCTGAAGAGGATACTCCAATCCCCGAATTAGAGGATCTGAGAAGGGCCTATGAGCATGCCATCCCTGCTTATGGGGTCGGCCTTTTTGGGCTCGATCTGGAAGAGGATCTGGGGATGCCACCCGGGGACAGGGCATGGACGTGGGCAGTTGAGATGCATAAAGAGCACCGAACGAACTTCATGAATTCTCTGAGTTACATGGCGTATCGCGAACAAGCGGCAAGCCTTCATGCACCCGATCCACAAACACAGGGTGAGTGCTTAACGCGAGCCAGAGACCTCTATCGAGCAATTATCGACGCCGGGTCACGAATCTATCCAGATGTGGAACGCTGTCAAGCGGCTCTGCAACATATCCGAGAACTATGTGAGCAATTGGAGGACAGTGCCACAGCGGATATCGTTGCTCAAATGTACGTAGCAAATATAGCCAATTGGGAGCGGTTGGTAAGGAAATATCAGAAATAACAGGCATTACCGGCTGCTAGTTCGATCAGGCGCTATAAATTATCAGGAGTTCATTCCCCGTCTCCGGTACACCGACTTGAAAACAGGATGTTAGCTACAGTATTGCTGCGAGGAACAGTAACAATCAACGAAGGTAGTGTCTGAGCACGATGTCCAGCCTGCTATGGCCCAATGCTTCAGAGACTTTCATCGCTGCCAGTTCATCGTAGTCTTTGGGGTTAAGTCGTCCTGTGGGTGGTGGCAGTTCCCGGCCAGAGGCATGATACAGGTATAAGGCCTGTGCGTACTCCCTTCGTAGCTGGTGGATGTCAAGTCGGACTGGAAGGCGAATAAACACTTTCTCCTCGCGCCCACGTCCCGCGACGAGGCTGAGAACATCTTGTTCATGACCGGGTAGTACTGGCACATCGCGAGTGCGTCCTCCTTTCCCTTGTTTGACATGGACTTCAATGTGCCCGTCGGGGTAGCCCTTGATATCTTTGACGCAGAGGTCGTCTGCCTCCGAGCGACGAAGACCACATGCATGGAGGAACCTGATCTCCCGCTGCCAGTTGAGGGGCTGGAATTCCTTATCTTGGGCGACAGGACCACGTGAACGCCGAATCTGATCTCGCTTGCGAGCAGGCAGGGTAATGGTAGAGGCCAGGTCGCGATTGCTGAAAAACATGCGCAAGGCCGCACGTTCAGTCTGAACAGTATACGGGCTGCGGCCAACGACAATATGCTCAGTGAGGTACTGAGCGATCAGCTCATTGGCATGCTCATCCAACTGTTCCAGATGCGTGATGTGGTAGGTTTCTCTGGCCCAGTTCACGAAGGCGAGGATGTGCTGCTGGTAAACGCCACGTGTGGTGAGGGAGTGTATCTTCCCTGTCGAGAACGACCAGATGTGTTCTCCGGAGGCACGCATTGCTTTTTTAGCCTCATACCGACTCTCCTTGAGTGCCATCAGGCTATGTAGCCGCTCTAGTACGGCGTAGATGATTCCCTTACGTTTCGGCGTAGTCTTCGCTTCTTTGTCTTACTATCATGGCCAATGGTCGGGTTAAGAAATGCAGAGCCTTGCTTCTTCAGGATGATTTCGGCGCTCCGAGACACCCATCAATCCTATCCGCTGTTTATACTTCGATATGACCTGAAGCATAAACGTGGATCATCCGCGCTGATGATATGCAAACCACTCAGCGGAAGATGGAAACTTATTACCTACTAGGACGCGCTACATGGCTATTCTACGAAGACACACGGCGTAGAAGCACTCCGAGAACAACCTGCGGAGTACAATTTACGAATGGCGCGCTACCAGGAAAACCTATAGGGACAACCTACCAAGACCGCTTTCCGATCCTGCCGCAGGACTCTCACCTCCGGCAGGTACGCACGACCAGGCACACCTAAGAAGACAATCTATGCGAATGCATAACAGGGACGCACTACTAAGAAGAACGGCTGCCGCTCCACTTTGACACAACTTCGATCACGACCAAGGGCCTCGATCACGATGTATCAGGTAGGAGAGCATCTGCTCGTTTAGACTGCCGGGGGAGCATTAGACTCAACCGCCATGCAGTCAAGGAGAGCGATCCTGGTTGTTCGAGTCCCGGCGAGCAACTCAGCAACAGCGGACTCAGGTAACCACACCTCGTCGTTTGCAACTCCGCGTCAGGCACCGACAAGCTGCAGGTGACCATCCCTGGCCATTTGGATCCCGGCGAGTAACTCAGCAACAGACAGATCCAGGCGACCAACCTGTTGTTCCTTGGGCAAGGTGGAACATACCTTCAAACTACATTTCGAGTATACCTGATTACAAGGGGTGTTTGTCAAGGGGAGGGCGCTCCTGGCCTTTGTTCATGGCATCACGTCTGGTATCATGCAGTGCCATGCTGTGGTATGGTTGTTCGCGAAATTGGTCAAAATTCGTGAAAATTGGAGGTAAGAGATGCTGAACATACAACAACGAGGAAGAACGATAAAGCCTCCCGTTCTTCCTTTATTCATCTCATGCGCCTTTGTTTCCCATAGTTGATTTCCAGCAAGTTAGCGGAGTCTTGCCTCATGTAGCTCCTCACGGAAGCTTAGACGTCTTGCCCCATGGAATTAAATGATTTACAGCATGATCAGTACAATGGAATGCAGAAGCTATAGCAAAGAGACAAGCCGGTTTTGCGACCTATGATAGGGATGAGAGGAAGTATCTCGCGTGAATGTTACCAATCCAAAACAGAAACTGAATGCCAAGCTTTTTCACAGTTATCGATAGCTATCCCATCGAACTGCTGTTTCCTGTCCCCAAGGACGTAGCCCCCAACAGCTAGGGAAGAAAAGCAAGGATAAAGACCGCTTGATGTCGATTGTCCGCTCGTTATGGAGGCTTAGATCATTTAGAGAGGATCGATAGCATTGTTCCCCGTAGATTAGCTCCATCTAAGTTCGTACCTGCACGCCAGGTAAATGCCAGATCGGCTTTATAAAGATTGGCATGGCTCAGGTTAGCTCGACGGAGATCAGCACCTCTCAAGTTGGCTTCACTCAGGTCAGCTTCTACAAGCCGGGTTGTGAAAAGACGAGCTTCCAGAAGACGTGACTTTGAAAGCTTCGCTTTGCTCAAATTGGCATAGCTCAGATCAGCATGATAAAAATCTACCTTCGTGAGATCCGCTTCCATGAAGCGAGCTCCCCGAAGGTCGACGGCCCTGAAGTCAGCCCCTTTCAGAGAGGAGTGCCTGAAATCAATTCCTCTAAGATCCGGGCGTATTTTTAGGTGATCGCCTCTCCACCTATTCCATACTTCCACACCCTGTTTGAGAATACCAAGATGTTCCTGCTCCGCCATAGGATCGTCTCCCTGGTTTATTGTTCTCATTATAGCTCTACAAGGGGAGCCGAACAAGAGCTATCATTACGCAGCACACCCTGCTATTCACAGCCACTTGGCAGTTCGTCACGCTTTCCGTAACGATTGGCAGACGCATGATTGTAAATCATTTAATTCCGTGGCTCTTGGTCAATTTTGACACTGTTGGGAAACTTTTCTGATCCCTGTTGCCTTGGCGTGTTAGGATAAGAAACTAAAGAACGAGTCCGAACAGAGATTGAAAGGCAGGAGAAAGAAGATGACCTTCCACGCTCAAAATGAGTTCTCGATCCCGGAAGAAACGGCCCGTGTAGCTCGTGCTGCTTACCCCAAAGGCAATCTGTACATGAAGATGCGTGATGCGCTAGGAACGATTTACCAGGACGAGTCCTTTGCCCAGTTGTTTCCTCAGAATGGGCGCCCTGTTGAGGCTCGCCTTTAGACTCGCATTCATTACCGTGGTGCAGTTCATCGAGGAGCTTCCAGACCGACAAGCAGCCGAAGCAGTGCGTGGACGCATCGACCTCAAGTATGCCCTGGGCTTAGAACTCACCGATCCCGGCTTTGATTTTACCATTCTCACTGACTTTCGTGCGCGTCTGATCCAAGGGGGAGGGGAGCAAGTACTCCTGGATGCCATGCTCACCTTGTTCAAAGAACGCGGCTGGCTCAAGGAGCGACAAAAGCAACGCACCGATTCCACCCACATCCTGGCCAAGATTCGTGCCATCAATCGACTGCTGTGTGTAGGGGAAGCGATGCGTTTCGCGCCTCCACAGTCTCGCGGTCGTTGCCGGCGACTGGTTACTGGAGCACAGTGATGAAGCATGGCTGCATCGGTATGGGCATCGCATGGAAGAGAGGCGTCTTCCCCAAAGCCAGACAGGTCGCCTGGCGGTGGCAGAAACCATTGGACAAGATGGCTGGAGACTGCTCACCGACCTGTTTGATGAAGCCGCGCCTGCGTTTCTGCGGGAAATTCCTGCAGTCAACATCCTGCGTCAAATCTGGGTGCAGAACTATCGCTACGATGACGGGCAACTGCATTGGCGCGAGCCCTCCGACATTCCTCCGGCAACCCGCTTCATCAATTCGCCTTACGATCAGGAAGCCCGCTACGGCAAAAAATACAGTACGCGCTGGACTGGATACAAAGTGCATCTGACCGAAACCTGTGAAGCAGACCAACCTCACCTGATTATCCATGTGGCCACGACCCCTGCCCCGCAGAGTGATGTGAGCATGACAGAAGTCATTCAGGCTGATCTGCAACTCGCAAGCTTCAAGCGACCAAAGAGTTCTCCAAACACTATGCGCTGCGATCGGGTATCGAAGCGACGATTTCGGAGGCGAGTTCGTGCCTTTGGCATGCGCCGCTCCCGCTATATAGGCCTTGCCAAGACCCACCTCCAGCATGTGGGTATAGCCGCAGCTATCAACTTGGTTCGCGTGGTTGCCTGGTTAGACGGCGACGAACTGGCTCCCACACGACTTTCAGCTTTCCAGAGGCTCTACGCTGCGGCTTAGGAGGGTTTCCCAACAGTGTCAAAGCTGGCCATGAGCCCAAGCTGACGCTGATCTTCCTTGGGTCATCCGGTCCCCATGCAAAGCTGTCTCTTCTTGGGGATCCTGGACGCACATGGTGTGGCCTCCTTCAGTTTCGTGTGTAGGAAACTCGTGTGTTGCACGACTTGCAGGATCAGTAGGCATGAGTAATCTCCGAACTTCCTCTAGCTGCACAGAGCAGCGGGGACAATGGGAGGGAGGTGCTGGCCTGGCGCGGGCTGCTGTATCTCTCGGCACTTCGTGCTGAGGGAGAGCATCTCCACAGACGGTGTGGCGGCGTTTTTTTGTCGCCGATCGTTTCCTGCTATGAGGAGGTTGTATGTGGTGACCCGCTCTAGAAAGGAGAAATCCCCATGCACATAGTTCCACCCCGGCTCATCGTGTGGCTTTCGCTGCTGGCATTCGTCACAACGCTGGCCCTCAACAGTTTGCGCCTCATGCATGTCATCCGACGTTTCATGCGCAAGCGCCGGGAATGTATCCTACCCGAGTGGATCGAAAGCCTGGTCATGTCGGGGTGGGATCCACCGGCGAGTCGAGGAGCAGGTGCCGTCTTTTGCATGAGCCTCACTCCCTGCGAGCGATGTGTCTCTATTCTTCTTACTACACTATACCACCTACCACCACCCACCCCACCCTGTATACGACAGCTGGGGATACACTACAGCTCCTGCTACCAGTTGTCTGCAGATATTCCCCCTGGTTTGTAATCCTCAAGCACCTCTAGTGCCTGATGCGCAGAGTTTCCCCATCGTCAGGCAACGCGGTCTGGTTACTTGTCACTCTTACCGCAACATCAGCAGGGTCCTAAAATGCCACCATGAGTATGGCTCCTGTCCCGGGGCCATACTCATTACGACGGCTGCTCAGGCGTCTTACTTTCCGCCTTTTCCGCCATCTTCCTCGGGCATCGGTTCGCCTTCATCCCAATGAATGAATTCCATGCGTCCTCCTCTTTGCAGAGTGCAAGAAGAACATCTACATCAAACAACCTACACGAACTATAACATCCAGTAGAACGGCACTTCTGTAGCCGTTAGTAAACGGTTCTACCTCGTAAGCTTCATCACTAACTATGGAAAGCATGATCAACATTATCCTCAAAAGACACTATATAGTTATCCAAACCAGGATCATAAGTGAGCCTCCTCAATGATGAAAGCTGGCGAGGGGCGACAATCCCCAGCTCTTCGAGGTCAGGAAGCAATTCTAAGGCGACTTTTCCCACTGCCAGGCGATCAAGCACCGTTTCACCCTCAGCGACAGCCCGTTCGATCTTTTGGAGTCCACGCAGGTACACGACATCTTTCGTAAAACACACTCCCGGCCTCCTCAAATCAGGAACCCCGCGATAAGTACGCAGACAGCGCATGAGCGCATTCTTTCGTGCCCGCTGCTCCGCCGTTGGCAGGTCTTCATCATCGCGCCAGAGCAGGCGATACAAAAGAAGGAATATCTCAAAAATGGAGAAGAGCGAGGAAAACGTCTGCGGTGGTGTCACTACTCCACTTGCCAGCCCTACGGCCAGGGTTCCTAACCACGAACCAGAATCATCGAAGGCTTGTCTATGCAAAGCCGCAACGTGACGTTCATGATAATCAGCCATACCCTCTTCTGTCGGCAGATAGCCTTGCGTACCCATCCCCAGGAGGCCAAGAGACGAGTACTCTCCGGCAACACCCCGTGTGACATGGCCTAATAATTCATGTGAGACATACTCCCTGATTTCGGAGAGCGAGACCTGACTGTCTTGCAAGAACAATTGCCGCAACCCAGCCTCGACACGAGGGCCGCTGGCGTTCGGGTCCAGCACCACCTGCCATCCCTCATACCCACTTTCCCGTAATACCGCTTCAAAAAAGCGTTTGGCTGCCTGTGGAGATATCATCCGTGAACCGGTGAAAGACGACACGGGATGGCTCTCGTGTATGCTTTGAACCCCTTTCGTCTCGGATGGCAGATCGAGTGAGAGGCCAGTTCGTTCCTGCAATACCTGGATTACGCGCCGGCTCACCTCGGTGGTATCTTTGCGTCGCAATCCTTCCAGGATGATTTGTTTGACCCGAGAGAGCGCGTAGTGCATTTCCTCGATTGTCACTGGGGGATGGAGCTGTTGCGTGAGTTCCCAGAATCGTTCACAGCTCCCCTCATAGGTCGCTTCGATCATGCGGAGGAAGCAGACCTCATCTGCGATAGCTCCTTGATAGAAACGACGGACAATCGCGTTTGGTTCATCTCTGTTGATCTCTGCTTCTAGCGTAAGAAAATCGGAGATACGTTGGCGCACGGCCTCGATTTCAATAGCTGGATAGTGCAGATGTGGCTCTCGCCCCTGAGCAATGGCCGTCGTCACCTCACGGTCTCGTGACTGAGCAAGTAAACCTCTCAAGCGGTCCTTCGTACCCTCGTCCACAGGTGGAGAGAACAACAGGTGCCATTGCTGCTGCTCCCCCTCCGTGAAAGGACCGGCGTGTGCCCACCACCAGTAGGCATCATAGGCGCTCAACTCGCGATATCGCTCTACCCAACGCCAGTCGAGCTGATAGTGAGGCGCCCTGGACGCTGCTCGCCACTGTTCGATCTCGTCCTGTAACGTCTTTGCCAGCATCTTATAGACTTTCCTCCGCTGATGAATGCGTGGCTCAGCCTCTTGCAAGAGCCGCTCGGCTTCATCAACCCTCGCCAGGAGCAGATACAGGCGAGCCTGATTGACCTGATAGATCCATCGTTCTTCCTGGGACATGGTATCTCCCGCCGCCGCTAAACGCCCGATCTCCTCTCGCGCCCGTTCATCGAGCCGCAGTGCTTCTTGAAATTGCCCGAGGGCCGCAAGAATCTGTGATTTTTCTCCGATGGTGGCAGCAAGCGAATCACGCTCAGCGTATCCTTGTTCTTTGAGGCGGAGGCAGCGGTCTATTGCATCAAGCGCCTCTTCGCAATGTCCGACGGTATTCAACTGGTAGGCCAGGTTGTTCAGAAATGACGCTTGTTTTTTCTTGAGCGTGCTTTCGCGCAAGGTCCCTACTCCGACTCCTCGTTCCGCTTCTTCTAAGAGAGAAAGACACTGCTTGTAGGTCGCAATTGCTCGTTCGCGCAGTTGCCTTGCCTCCTCCGAGCGCCCTTGCGATTGGGCGTAGCCACTCCACCGGCTGAACAGCACGGCGCGTTTCGACAGGAGTGTTGCTTGCAACTCGGCATCTCCTGAGAAGAGCGGCTCAAGGCGACGGAAGCAATCTTCGAGGAGGCGCTGTGCTTCCTCAAACTGGTCTTCATTCAGGTGATAGAGCATGATTTGGTCCATCAAGTGGACCTCCATCAAAGGCTCGACCGCCACCCGTCCAGCAGCAATATGGGCGCGAATCCGCTCGTATGCCTCTGCGCGTTCGCGTGCGTCGATGTTAACCCCGAGATAAGAGGCCAGGTAATAATGCAGTAAGATGCTGCCACTTTCGGTTTCTGCTTCAGTTTCGGATGGTTCATTCCAGGGGCACTCGTCCAACACGCGCTGCACGAGCTGAGCCAGGCGCAGTATCTGGCCCACCTGACCGGTCAGCCAGCCATGGTAGAGGATCAGTTCGGCAGCAGCTAAGAGACGATGGCGGCGAAGCAACAAGCATGCGAGTCCTGTGAAAACCTCTCCCTGCTCACGCAAATTGGCGATTCCTCTGTCTAACCAGCAGGTAAGCGCCTGAATCAGGCGTTCTTCTGCCGTGCCTATCTGCTCCGTTGAGAGGGGCAATCGCACCTGCGCGGCCACCATCGGCAAGAGTTGGACTCGCTTGTAGGCAACGAGCAAGGAGGCATCACGCAACTCCTTGAGCGGCGTGGGATCGCGATAAAGAGCTTTTAAGGCTGGGCTGCCCAAGGGAACCGGCGAGCAGGCAAGCTCCCGCAGGGCCATATGACCCTCTGGAGAGAGACGTTTGATTACTCTCTCCAAGAGGGGCTGTAGCCTTGTGGCAACGGGGCCACTAAACAGCGAGGCGTCCTCCAGCAGACTGGCCAGGTGTTGCGTTCTCATCTCGCCTTCCTCGTCCTCTTCAAAAGCTGCCCAGTCATTGCGCAACAGCGGTTCCTGGGCAAGCCTTACCAACCATTCCAGGCATTGTGGAATCCCGCTGACAGCTTCAACGACGACGCCTAACTGCTCCTCTGGGATATCTTGGAGACCTAGGCGCTGGAGGAGTAGACATCCCTCTTCTCTTGAGAGTGGGGGAATCATCGTGTGCATGACCAATTGGGCCTCTTCCATGAACGATCCTGGCCATTCCTGGGTGGCAAGGACCAGCGAGGCGCCATGATGCGCCTGCGCAAATTTTGTCAGGAACTGCTTCCAACCTGGTGCAAGGTTTCCCTGTTCGTTTAGCAGCTGCTCGGCATTGTCCAGTAAGAGCAACACAGCGCGGTCTGCTCTGGCAAGACAATCCAGCACATACTTCACACGCGCTTGCAGGTTCGTGGTCGGCATAGAAGCCAAGGGCGGTCCAACGACCTCCAGGATATCGCCCAGCAGCAGTTCCAGGGCAATATCCGGTCCAATTGCTTCCTGTTCGATAGGAGGAAGCTCACAAAGCACCACATAATAGGAAGGAACGTTCTGTAGAAAGCGATTGGCAAGGCGACGTAGCTCCGATGATTTCCCGATTCCAGCTGGTCCTTGCAGAATGAGCAGTTTCTTTGGGAGCGATCCCTGTAAACTCGTGACGACCGAAGTAAGCCACTCTTCTCGTCCAACCAGGTGGCGACTTTCCGCAAAGCGCAGCCTGGATACACGAGGCAAACGCTCCTGTTTCTGCGCACGTGCTTCCACAGGCAAATGATCTATTCCGGCTAACTCTAACCGCAGTTCTTCCCAGTCAGCGTCCGACTTGCGCTCGTGACGGGTTTTCATGCTCTCGATTTTCCTACGAGCGAGGAGAACAAACTGCTGGCGATCTTGCAGCGTCAGCTGTACCCCGGCCTGAGCTAGAGCCTGGTAGATGGGTGCCAGTTGATCAAATGTGGGGGACCTCGTATCTTTTTCGACTCTCGAGAATGCGGACTGCTGCCAACCAGGAAGATGTCTGAGCACTTCTGCCTGCGCGATGCCGTGGCGATCACGTAACATCTTGAGAAAGGCTCCCAGATGGATCGGGATAAGAGGTGTCATAGTATTGTGATATGAATTCTGCTGTTGAAGCATCAGCTCTGTCCCTTCTCTCTAGAGACCCTGGAAACATGGGCCTTTCCTAAGACGGAAACGCGTGAACATTCAAGAATGGAACCGCCTCTCCTAAAGAGTATATCCGATGAATAGGTATAAAGTATAGAGGTAATAGTCATAAACATGACTACTTTTCACTTTTTTTCAGATACACTTTCCATGGAACATGATTGACCATGCTTTCTTTGCAAAAGCGAAAGCAGAGTCACGAACCTCAACAATTGAAGAGAGAAACAACATAGTCAAAAGTGTTGTAGATGCATTTGTGACGCGGGAACTGGTAGGACAAGAGCAGTAGTTCATACCACGAAAGGAACCATCTATGGCTCAATCACACGATCATCTCTCAGATGCCCTTCTTAGTACTGCCTGGATGCCCCTGGACGGACTTATTCAACAGTGGGGACGTTTTGGCGCAGAGGCAATTAGTACAGCTGCCCTGCACGCTGCGAGTTCAACCCTTTCCGCTCTCGCACGAGAAATGCAGGCGCGAGAGCATCATAGGGCTGCATGGCAGACCTCGCGAGATGTAGACCTGACCGAACTGGAAAATACGCTCAAGGGGTTGAACCAGGCGCGAGATCACTGGACAGACGCGATCACCGCTTTAGAGCTGTTGATCCTTGACAAACACAATGACGATGCCGTTGGGGATGCTATGCGTACCCTGGTTGTTCAAGCGATGGAGCAGCGTTTACGTGTCTCTTCCTTGATTCGGGAGGTCGAACAGGAGCAATTCGCAGCCTATAGAGAAAGGCGGACCTGCTAATTTGCTTACGAGTGCAAAGCAATGCTATCGGGTCACAATAAGCTTGTCTATTGGCTTAATACCAGATACGAGCTTGTGCACGAAAGGAGAAGTATATACGAGAGATGAAAGGAGATGATACGGAAGGAAATGATAAAACTAGCTGGTCTCTGTGTGCAAGACAGAGACCAGCCAAGCGGGAACCGCCCGATCTTTGTCAGTGCAGTAGTTCCCATGAGATTCAACCTCATGGCATATCTTTAAGTCAAGATGAAAGGCGAGGCCATGAGCGATCAAGCAACGATCACTCCTACGACGATTACTCCAAATGACCAGGTCCAGTTTGTCGCTGGTGCCAGGCAGGGATATCTCTTCTACCTCCAGCGCGAAGAAGGTAAGAAACACAGCCCACGCGCACTGTACGATTTTCTCATGAACATCCTCATCGACACGACCCATCCCAGTGTCTGGAATGCGGGCTATATCGCTGGGTGGTTTACCGCTCTGCACCAGGACGGTAACGCCGTCAGCCTGTCAGCCCTGGCTCAGGATGCATCCTTGCTCCTGCAGCAGTTGCGAGCACACGTGTACCTGGCAGAGGAGGAAGGCCAGGGATGATGAGCGATCAGCACCTTCCAATTACTGAACAAGCAGTACTCAGGCATGTGTACTCATGCGATCACGGGCACGATTGGCAACCCACCATCATTCTTGGCTACTTCCAGTGTGCCCGTTGCCATTATTAAAGACGGTGTATACTCGAGCCGGGGGAGAATTGACCGACCCCCAAGAAGGCTGTAAGCTGAGGACTAGCAAAATCAGATCCTCAGGAGACCAGCCATGCTTAGGAGTCAGACAGTGCTAACAATACACAATCTTCAGGTCGAGGGGAAGACCGTGCAGGAAATTGCGCAGGAATTGAGCATCTCA
>Ga0070717_10001426_pt1 | contig 16472 bp, 14 predicted proteins | sample LARL113metaG_FD_71366 | JGI IMG/M metagenome (GOLD analysis project Ga0070717, IMG submission 71366) | Corn, switchgrass and miscanthus rhizosphere microbial communities from Kellogg Biological Station, Michigan, USA - LAR L11-3 metaG | ecosystem: Host-associated > Plants > Roots > Rhizosphere ... | reverse complement strand
GTACTTCGTCGACCACCTGTCGGACTGCTATGACGATTGAGTCCGGCGACTCCGCCATGTCGTGGTGTGCGTCCACAATTATTTGCCGACCACGGGTTGATAAGCGCACGAGGCTCGCCTGCAATTGATGTACCCAAATCTCATGATATTCCGCTGCTTCCTTTGCGAAACCGGGAGGAGCCCAGTACCTTCCCGCCGTCAGCACGACGAGCGGGCGATCGCCCAAGCTGCCTGCGTTCCGTGCGGCGTTGTCGATATCGGGGTTTCCGCCGCCTTCTTTCGGAACGATTCTGCCCTCGTCGGTTGCTGCGCAAGCCTGCTCGGCATCGGTCCTAAATGCCTTCGGCTGCGCTTCGAGCTTAGCCAACACGCTGCTTTGCTCGGGGGTGAAATCGGGCGGAGAAGGGTGCCGCACCCTGCTCGCCACGAAACGTAGCACGCCAAACCGCGCCATTGCGGGCAACGCCACACAAAACAGATGCCTCGCGCGAGCCAACATGCGATTCGCTGGCGCGAGCATGAAGTCCGGCTCATGCATGTCCGGAACCGCGGAATCAACTAAGACCAGACCCGCTACGTCCGTGGGGTAGCGCGCCGCATAGATGTGAACATATTCACCGCCCACCGAAGCACCAGCCATCACGTAGGGTGGCAGAACCCCCGCGCGGTGTAGCGCCTCGTGCAGATCGCTCGCAATACTGGCACTCGTTTGCGGAGACGGTGGCGGATCGCTCCACCCTACACCCGCGCGATCGTACCAGCAGACGCGAGTGAACACCGCCATCTTGGGTTGAAGCAACAGCCACGAATAACCGGGCGAGTTGCCATCGGTTTCAAGAATCACGGTCGGAGTACCCTGACCAGAGCAGTAGAGGTTCAGAGTGCGCGCACCAATGTCAACCGCCTGTCCAACTCGTGGAGGCAGTTGACTGGCATCCCTCCCTCTGCCGACGTGTTCATATGTAAAGCCCGCAAGAAGGGCCAGAACCAGCAGAGCAAGAAATACATACGAGATTCTCCGAACCCACTTTCTCATGTGCCCAGCCCCCTCCTAAGAAATGACCGAATCACGATTCGGCGCTCACATTCATCACGAAACCCTGTGGGTTATGGGTGTATAGGCAAGTCGAACAAAAAGCTTCCGAATGCGATAAGGAGCGGTACCGCTCCCGCGATTACCCCTACTACCCACTTCCACATTCCCGACCGCATCAGCCACTGTCGCAGCAGAGAGATGGCGGCGTCATACAGGAGCGGTGCCGCGCTAGATGCGTCACTGGATTCGTCGAATATCCAAAGAAGTTCTTCCTTGAACCGCAGGCGAAAAGCAGGTGGATGCAGACAAATGAGCCAACAATACAAGGTGCGGGTCATCATGCCTTCTCCGGACGAATATTGAGATGTAGTCTGGCTTCGCGGACCACCCCTTCAAGTCTCGCGACCTCCGCAGCCAAGAGCCCGCGGCCAAAGCGTGACAGGCGATAATAGCGGCGCCTGGGATCATTGGCGATGGAGCGCGAGGAGCGTTCTTCCACGATGCCCTGATCGAGCAATTTTTGCAGATTGTCGTACAACGTGCCGGGGCCCAGCTTGTAGCGGCCCTCCGACTGACGCGCCACCTCTCGCATAATCCCGTATCCGTGACGATCTTCACTTGCGAGGGCAAGCAAGATATGCAGCGTGGCAGGGGAAAGAGGCAGGAATTGGTCGAAATCATCCTTCATAGTCGACTTTCGTTATATCGGACTCCGACTACTAGTGTCAAGTTCTATCCTTGCGAACACGCTGGGGCAGAATCTCGGCACAAATACGTATGAGTAACCGTCGTAGAACTGATTCTTAAATCGAAGTACCCTCTCTTGTCGGATTACGCTAGTGCTTTTTCGGACACGACGCCTAGATGAGTGCTCAAGGCTGAAAGAAGGTGCGAGGCGTCGCGTTCGAAAAAGCCGTCAGAAGGAAGCCGCTGGCGCGGCGGGCGCGGGATTGGTTGCCACCGAGATAAAAACAACGTAGTGGCCGTCAGCACTCATCCCGAGCAGGCCGCTGATGCCATCTGCCTGTGTTTCCGGATTTGGCGTGTTCGCAACAGAAACCCGAACGGTGCTGGGCGTGCAGCCGGATGTAACCCCGAAGCAAAAGCGAATATTGAGACAGCCACAATCGAGGAGAAGTTTAAAAGAGGAACTTCAATGCGACCTGAATCACTCGTGGACCAACATCGGACTGGATCTGTCCGAAGGTTGCAGATTCGATATCGCTGACCGGCAACCGGAAGTTCGTGTGGTTGAAGAAATTGAAAAGTTCGCCGCGAAACTGCAGCTCTTTAGATTCGGTCAAGCGAATGTTCTTGAGTGCAGAAAAGTCCCAGTTCACATATCCAGGGCCAAGCACAGCATTACGACCCTCATTACCAAAGACCTCAAACCGTCCCTGCGGATCCGGTTGTAGTTGTTGAAACGCGCTTACATTGAACCATTCTGCCGCGGTGCGTGGGCCGGAGTTTGGATTTCCGATTACGTTCGGCCGGTTGCTGGAGAATCCTGAGATCTCCGGAGCCTGTCCCTGCAAAGAAACGTCATTTGAATCGAAAACGGTGAATGGTGTTCCGCTCATTGCGGTAAAAATTCCATTCAATTGCCAATCACCCAAAACTTTCCCGTACCACTGCCTGGGCCGCCAAGGCATTGAGGGAATTCAATAGCAAGAACTCCCACTCCAAGATTGGGCCAATTCAGACGTGGTCCCGAATCGTCGAGCATGATGACAAGGATCATCTGCGGGATATGAGACGGCTACTGTCGCGTTGTGCCAACAATGCTGTGGCCCTGTCCGGTGTCCGGAAATCAATTCCGGACAAAAAAGTCGTCCTACCAGCAAGCCGATTCTCCGCACACAGCTGAAAGCCGCGCGGTGTCCGACGACTCGCCTCCGGACAACCAGGTCATTCCCAGCGCAGGCCTTGAGGTCGTACAACATCCCCGGAAGCAGCTGACCACAAAATGTACGTGCCTGTGGGCCTAAATATCGAGATGACCGGAAGCGAAGGTCATGCTATCGTTTCGGCCGAGGCAAACACCGGCAATCCGCTGAAAGGAAGCTCTGAGCGGATGGCAAGGAAACGGTACCAAACAGGGCAGCTATTTCAGAAAGGAAAGAGAAAAAAGGTGTGGGTCGCTAGATGGCGTGACGATGTAATTCGGCCCGATGGCAGTCGATATCGGCTGCGCCGATCCGAAACTCTGGGCACGCTGAAGGACTATCCGACGCGTCGCCTCGCTGAACGCGCGCTGCAGCAGCGGCTCTCAGAAGCAAAGGTGAACTCGCTTGATTATCAACCGCGTCCGACCGCCACATTTCGGGAGTTTGCAAAGAAGTGGCAGACAGACGTTCTTTCCCAACTAAAACCATCAACCCGGTCCGCGGACAAATCGCGGATCGTCAAACATTTACTTCCCGAGTTTGATGATGTGTGCATGAAAGACCTCAACGCACAAAGGGTGCAGGCAATGATTGCACGCAAAGCAGGCTCGGTTTCTCCCAAGTCGATCCGAAACATCATCGCGCTATTAGGCATGATGTGGAACCAGGCGAAATCCTGGGGTTATGTGCAGCACGATCACTTTTCAGGACTCGTACTGCCGGAACGCGACCGACTCGACGAACGCTGCCTCACAGTGGAGGAGATGAAGGCTGTCATTGAGACGGCGGAAGAACCCTACAAGACCTACTACTGGATTCTGGCGGAGACCGGAGTTCGTGCCGGGGAGATTGGCGCCCTGACTGTCCCGAATCTTCTCTTGAATAATGGTGTGATACGGGTAGTGCAAAGCGTGTGGCACGGCAGGATTCAGACGGTGAAGTCGAAGAAAGGCAATCGTATTTGTGAAATCTCCCCGCTTCTGGTGGAGCATCTTCGCAATTATGTTCGCTCCCTGAGACCGAACCCCTTGGATCTGTTGTTTGCTTCTGGTAACGGGGCCCCGTGGGACATAGACACGGTTCGGAAACGCAAACTTTATCCTCTGCTGAGCAGTTTGGGGATCGAGCGTTGCGGGTTTCACGCGTTCCGCCATGGCAATGCAACCGTCATGGATCAGGAGCAGGTGCCCATGGCCACGCGGCAGAATCGGCTTGGGCAGTCTGACGCACGCACGACGATGGGATATACGCACGCAATTTCAGAAGATGGCCGCCGCTTTGCGGCGCGCCTCGGGCAGAGGCTGACGGCTGGCGCTGCCTGAATTTTGGACCCAAATGGACCCTAGTTGTTGGAGCGGAGAAAGTTAAGTGATTGGAATGATTGGGAGAAGTTGGTTGCGGGGGGTGGATTTGAACCACCGACCTTTGGGTTATGAGCCCAACGAGCTACCAGACTGCTCCACCCCGCGATTTGATGATAGCAACCGTGCTATGCAGCGTCAAACCGACGCCCAGATGAATTATTGTGACGTGCTCTCCAGCTATACGATTTCGGCGTGCAACCTGACGGACGCCCGATCAGCACCGTGAAAGAGTCATTGCTTTAGTTTTGGCCGCGCGCAAGCGTCCACAATTTTCGAAGGGTCAATGGCTGCGTCGTCCACTTGCTCTTCGAGAATGCGTCCATCTTTACCGATCAGGAAGTTCACGCGGCGTGCTGCTCTGTATTTATCCGAGTAAATGCCGTACTTGTGGGTGGTCTCCCCGCCCCAATCACTGAGCAGCGGGAAGGTGACTCCAATTGAATCAGCGAAGGCTTTATTGGCGAAGGGGCTATCCATGCTCACACCCAGGACCTGGGTGTCGGTAGCTTCCAGCTTTTTTAAATTCTGCTGGAAGTTTTTCATTTGCTCCGTTCAACCACCGGTGAAAGCAAAGATATAAAACGCGAGCACAACCTGCTGCTTTCCGCGATATTGGGCAAGCGTGACGTCCTTCAGGTCGTGCCCATCGAAATATTGCATTTTAAAATCAGGGGCGAGGTCGCCAACTTTCGGCATGGCTCCGGTCTCCTTATTATTTGCGCCTGCAAGTGGATATGAAAGAACTGCGCACATCAATGCTAATGTGAAGAACCGTCGTTTCATGATTTGTCCTCGGTGAGGCGAGTCTATCTTTGCGATCCAAAGCGGTCAATGCAAAGACAAATTTATTACATCTCTAACGGCAAAAAAAAGTAGATGAATAAACCTATTAATAATAGCGCATTAGGCACAATCGAGAGATGATTCGACGGGCAGCACGAACACCGTCTTTTTCGTGCTAGTCCGAGCGTAATCTGCCTGTCCACCATGTGACAATTGCGCAGCGTGGGTGAAAGCATTAAGTTCAGCATTTACGGCATGAGCATCCAGACTCTCAATGATATTTTCTTCGCCATAGCCGCTCGCGACCAGCCGCGTTGCATGTTGCGTAGAACCGAAACTGGATGGGACCCCATGTCAGCGCGGGATTTCGCGGTCAAGGTCGCTGCCGTGTCCCAGGCATTGCAAACGTGGGGAATTGGACCTGGTGATCGCGTCGCAATCCTGAGCGAAAACCGCCACGAATGGGTGGTCGCCGACTTTGCCTGCATGCTGCTGGGTGCAGTGGTCGTGCCCATATACACGACACTCACGCCCGAGCAAACCGCTTACATCCTCAGCGACTCTGGAGCCCGCGCTATCTTCGTCTCTTCGCAGAAACATCTGGAGAAAGTTTTATCGATTTTACAGGGCACCGGAGTAGAGAAAGTCGCGGTGATGGACGATGTGACCGACGGGCATGCCGTCAAAATGGCTACGTTGATGCAGCTTCCCGGCGATCTGCGGCTCGAGACGACCGGCCGCCGCGCACTGCCCGATCAACTCGCCACCATCATCTACACCTCGGGCACGACGGGGACTCCGAAGGGAGTGATGCTCACGCACGGCAATATGGCGGCGAATATCAATTATTCGCTGCGGGAGTTCGGGTTCGGCGACGGCATGTCGTGCGTTTCGTTCCTGCCGCTTTCACACGTCACCGCACGTTCTGTTGACTTGGGGTTGCTGTACAGCGGGGTCACGTTGGCCCATCTCCCCCAAATCGATCAACTCCCGCAGGCGCTGCGCGAGGTTCGGCCGAATATTTTGTTGAGCGTGCCGCGCGTATATGAAAAAGTTCACTCACAGGTCGAGCTGAACGCAGCAAAGTTCCCCCAAAAGCAGATTTATCGCTGGGCGATGGGCGTTGGCCGCGCTCATCGCGAAGAAATTCTTGCCGGCAAAACTCCTCGATCTGCTTCATGGAAGCTCGCCAATAAGTTGGTGTTCTCTAAGGTGCGTGCCGGCATTGGCGGACGGATCGAGTTTTTCATCTCCGGCGGTGCGCCGCTGGGACGCGAATTGGCCGAATGGTACGCGGATATTGGTATCCGCATTTACGAAGGTTACGGACTCACCGAGACTTCTCCAGTCATCGCGGTGAATACCCCCAATGCACATCGGGTCGGAAGCGTCGGCAAGCCGCTGGGCAACGTGGAGGTGCGCATAGCGGATGACGGCGAAATCCTGGTTCGCGGGCCCTCGGTCTTCCATTCCTACTGGAATAAGCCGCAGGACACACGCGATGCATTTGTTGATGACTGGTTCAAAACCGGCGACATTGGCCGGCTCGACGAAGATGGTTTCCTTTATGTGACCGACCGCAAAAAAGATTTGTTGAAAACTTCCGGCGGAAAATTCATTGCGCCGCAGCCGATCGAGAGTTCCTTCAAACATCATCCGTGGGTCGCCGAGGCCGTGGTTGTTGGCGACAAACGAAAATTTCCTGCGGTGTTGATCATCCCGAATTTCGTTGCTCTCGAAACCTATGCCCGAATGGAAGGTCTTACATTTTCATCGCGCCAAGAACTTATTGCCATTCCCGAAGTCCACGCCCGGTATGCTGATATTGTCCGTTCTGTCAATGAAGATTTGGCCCAGTTCGAGCGGCTGAAAAAATTTCGGCTGGTTCCCGAAGAGCTCTCCTCTGCAAACGGCACCTTGACGGCAAGCCTGAAGATTCGCCGCCGCGCCATCGAGGAACATTTCAAGAAGCAGATTGAAGAGATCTACTCTGAAGCTGATGCCTCGCGCGATTTACAATAACAACATGTCGGATCCATTAATTATTGCCGGGCGCCAGTTCCGGTCGCGCCTCATCGTCGGTACCGGAAAATACAAGTCCTTTCAAGAGACAGCCCGGGCCCTCGCAGCCAGCGGCGCAGAGATCGTGACCGTCGCGGTGCGTCGAGTGAACCTTGATCGCAGCAAGGAATCGCTGCTCGATTACATCGACGCGAAAAAATACTTTCTTCTTCCCAATACTGCTGGCTGCTACACCGCCGACGAAGCTATTCGGGCCGCGCGTCTTGGACGGGAGGTCGGTATCTCCGACTGGGTGAAGCTGGAAGTAATTGGCGACCAGGCCACGCTTTATCCAGATGTACAGGCCACCCTTGAAGCAACATGTGTCTTAGTAAAGGAAGGCTTTACGGTTTTGCCCTATACGTCTGATGATCCAGTATTTGCCAAGCGCTTGCTTGATGCTGGTGCTGCAACAATCATGCCGCTGGGCGCGCCAATTGGCAGTGGGCTTGGAATCCAGAACCGCGCGAATATTCAGATCCTGCGGGAGATCGTGACCGGAGTGCCGCTGATCATCGATGCCGGTGTGGGCACTGCATCGGATGCAACTGTCGCAATGGAACTCGGCGCGGATGCGGTGCTTATGAACACAGGAATCGCCAATGCGCAGGATCCGGTACTGATGGCCGAGGCCATGAAGCACGCTGTGGTCGCGGGCAGGGAAGCGTATCTTGCCGGAAGAATGGAAAAGAAACTGTACGCGACTGCGAGCTCGCCGCTGGAAGGCGTAGTGCGCTGACTTCTTTGCGGGTACTGAAAGTTGAACTTTCAGTGAAAATCGTGTGATGTGGTTTGCGCACGGGTAATCTTCACGGGAGAGACGCGCGCGGCTTTCACAGAAATCACTCCATCCTGATTTTGCAGTATGCCTTCAATCAGTAGAAATTGTTCTGTCCCCAGCAACAGCCGGTTTTGCTGAAACAAATCTGGGGTAATGATCGCATTCGAAACCCCAGTCTCATCTTCCAGGCTCAAAAACACAAAACCCTTTGCTGTACCGGGACGCTGGCGAGCGATCACTCCGCCTGCAATGCGGACCTTGCGTCCACTGGAAAGTTGAGTGAGTTCGATTGCCCGGCGCACTCCCAGCTTCTCCATGCGTGCGCGGTGGTAAGACATGGGATGCGGTCCCACGGTCATGCCGGTGCCGCGAAAATCCGCCACCAGCCGCTCTTCATCGTTCATGATTTTTAATGGCGACTTTCCGTCAGTTTGGGGAATTTGCTCCAACAACGCCCCGGAAGAATTGGCCGCAGCCGCCGCACTCCACAACGCATCGCGGCGATGAAAAACTGAGTTTCCAGTTTCAGGTTTCAAGTTTCGAGCAGTTGAATTTGAAACCCGAAACCCGAAACTCGAAACTGAATTTAAGGCTCCAATTTCCGCCAGGGTATTCAATTCGCTTTTTCTCAGATCCGGCACGCGCCGCACCAGATCATGAATAGAAGTAAAGGGCGCACGCTTTCGTTCCCGCGCAATTGCCTTGCCCGCGTCTTCACGTAGTCCGCGCACATAGCGAAGGCCAAGACGAAGAGCAATGTCCTTGCCAACGGCCAAAGACGAACAACTAACGACATGTCCTGAATGCTGAGTGCTGAATGCTGAGTGCTCCAACATACACTCCCACTCCGATCGCGTCACATCCACCGGCAGCACCTTCAACCCGTGCCGTTGTGCGTCTTTCACAATGGTTGCCGGACTGTAAAATCCCATCGGCTGATTGTTCAAAAGCCCGGCGGTGAATGCCGCCAGGTAATGGCACTTCAAATAAGCGCTGGCATATGCGATCAGAGCAAAGCTGGCGGCGTGCGATTCAGGAAATCCATAAAGCGCAAATGAAGTAATCGAAAGCACGATCTGCTCTTGGGCCTCTCGCGAAATTCCGTTGCGCTCCATGCCCGCGCGCAACTTGGCCTCGATCTCACGCATGCGTTTTTCTGAGCGCTTGAATCCCATGGCACGTCGCAACTCTTCCGCCTCGCCTCCGCTGAATCCCGCGACCACCATCGCCATGCGCAACAATTGTTCTTGGAATAGCGGCACGCCCAAAGTCCGCTTCAGAACCGGCTCCAGCGATGGATGCGCATAGGTCACATCCTGTCGTCCCTGACGCCGCTCTAAATAAGGATTCACCATCTGTCCAACAATCGGACCAGGCCGAATGATCGCCACCTGCACTACCAGATCGTAGAAGCGCGTTGGATGCAGCCTTGGCAAGCACGACATCTGTGCCCGGCTCTCGATCTGAAACATGCCAATGGTGTCCGCCTTCTGCACCGTCGAATAAACTTCGGGATCATCGTCAGGTAACTGTGCCAGGTCGACTTCTTCGCAATAATGATCGCGAACTAAATTGAGGGAATCCTTCAGCACTGCCATCATGCCAAGGCCGAGCAGGTCCACTTTCACAATGCCCAGATCGGTGCAATCATCTTTGTCCCACTGGACAACCACGCGACCTGGCATCGACGCCGGTTCTAGCGGTACCACAGAATCAAGTTGTCCCTGACAAATCACCATACCGCCGGAGTGCTGGCCAAGATGTCGCGGCAAATCCTGAATCGCTTCACACAATTCAAAATATTTCCGAATGCGTGGATGGCGCAGATCGAGTCCGGCATCGCGAAAGCGATTGTCGAACGTGTCGTTCGCATCGCGGTATTCCCAGTGCGCCACCGCCGCAGAAAGTTTGTCCAAAGTTTCCGGATCGAAGCCGAGCACCTTGCCGATCTCGCGCGAAGCCATGCGGCTGCGATAAGTTACGACATTGGCAGTCATGGCCGCGCCGCGTTCGCCATAGCGGCGATACAAATACTGGATCACGGCTTCGCGGTCGTCGCCGCTGGGAAGATCAAGATCTATGTCCGGCCACTCCCCGCGTTCTTCGGAAAGAAATCGTTCGAAGAGCAGTTCCATGCGGACCGGATCGACAGCGGTGATGCCCAGCGAGTAGCAGACGGCGCTATTGGCGGCCGATCCGCGACCCTGCACCAGAATTTTTTGCTGGCCGCAGAAGCGCACCAGGTCCCAGACAATCAGAAAATATCCCGGTAACTTCAGCTTTTCTATCAACGCCAGTTCGCGCTCAATCTGACTGCGGGCGCGTTCTTTCAAGTCCGCAGGCGCATGCCCGTAACGCGAGTGGAACCCTTCGCGTGCGCGTTCGCGCAAAAACGACATCATGCTCTCGCCTTCGGGCACAGGATACCTGGGAAACTCATAACCCAGATCTTCCAGGGTGAATTCGAGCCGCGATGAAAGCTCAACCGTATTTGCAATCGCTTCCGGCAGATCGGCGAACAGAGCCTTCATTTCATCCGGTGATTTCAATTGACATTCAGAGTTGCGCGCCAGCAAACGTCCGGCAGTGTTCACAGTGCAATGGTTCTGGATGGCGGTGAAAACGTCGCAAAGCTCGCGGTCCTCGGGCATTGCATATCGGACCCCATTAGTAGCAAGTAATGGGAGATGAAATGACCTGGCAATTTCTATCGCCGCGCGATTTCGCAATTCCTGCTCGCGATGAAAATGCCGCTGTAATTCAACATAAACATTGCCGTGCCCAAAAATATGAATCAATCGCTCGACTGCGCGACGTGCTGCTTCCAGCCCGCCACTTTTTAAGGCGAGTGCAAACGGCCCCTTATCTCCCCCCGTCAGGCAGATCAGCCCCGCGGAATATTCCTGAAGTTCATGATCGCAAACTGCGCCCTCGTCTTTTGCAGCGCGCAACTTCATTTTTGTGATCAAGCGGCACAGATTTTGATAACCTGCGCGCGAAGAAACGAGCAAGGGAAGGCGGAAGTCAATATTCTCGAAGACGCATGTTACTTCCGCCCCGATATGCGCCTTGATTCCCACCTTCTTCGCCGCTATATGAAAACGCGGTGCCCCATAGACGCCATCGCGGTCGAGCAAGGCCATAGCCGGCATTTTCAGCTCAGCGCAGCGCGTGATCAGGCTCTCAGGCAGGGAAGAGCCCTCAAGGAAGCTGAAAGCCGAGCGGGAATGGAGCTCAATGTACATAACTAAAACTTAGCTTCTAGTTACATCTGAGACCAAAGCTGAGAGCTAAAAGCTAAAATCAGTCATAGCTTCCGTCCAGCAGCCATTCGCTGGTGAGTAAATCGTGAACCAAGCGATACAGTACGATCCCACCTTGTTCCTGCACTGCAATGTCCCATTCATCTCGCACCCACGCATCCTGCTCCCACCAGTCCCCGGATGCGCGCCATGGGCCCGCCGCCCACAGCACATCGCCAGAAATCTGTTTTCGTTTTCGCGACAAAATATGCGATGGCCTGCCGTTTCGATGACTCACCCTGACAACGATCGGAGGCCGGAAAATTCTCAGCGCGGTGACTATATCTCCGGTCTGACTGTGGAGTGCCGGGCGTCCTCGTACGACCGGACTGGCGAGTCGGCTCTCGCTCCATCTGGATTCGGATGGCGTGAAATGCCGCATTTCGAAAGCTTCACGCCGATGCGTATCCAGCAGCGCCGGTGAACCTGCGCGTCCTTCGCCAACAATTTCGGAAATTCTCGCCAGAGTAAGTTCCAGTTTTTCCGGTTCCGGCGAAGCGGGCATAAAGAGGCTGTTCTGCGCCGGCCGGGGCTTTGCCGGCTCAATTCGCAAATGTACTTTCACAACCGGAGCGCCGGGCGGATGAGATTTCAGATCCAACTGCAGTAGCTTGAGAAAAGTTTTGGAGTCGAGCAGCGGTACCGGCAAGCGAATTGTTCGCTGAAAATGAGCAAGCGCTGCATCTGTTTCAGATCTTCCGTTTTCCAGCGTTAACTCCAAACATAATTCCTGCGCGGCCAGCGTCCGTCCCTGCAAGCGTGCGCATAGATGCTCCAGCATCCGGTTCAGCACAAATGCCAGCGGCTCAAGCAGAACGATCGGATATTCCAACTCCAGGACCTCTTCAAACAGCAGGGGCGGATCGCATGGGAGCAAGTGCCGCGTGCCTGACCCGCAAGCCATTTTTTTAAGATCAAGCCCTCTTTGTCCCAGCCGCTCACTCAATTCAACTTCCGGCAAGGCAGCGAGGTCGCGAAATTTTCGAATACCCCATCGCTTGAAAGTTTCTAACTCTTCCATGTCCTCCAGTTCTGTACTATCTGCAAACAGCACTTCTACCGGCAGCCCGCCCAAGGTTTCTGCCTCTTTTCCTTCCAGTACCACTGTGACCCCGCTGAACCCGTGGGCGGCCAGCAGAGCCGCTTCTAGCGTGTACGCTACCGCAACATTTGTTTCGAGTCCCATCTCTGCAGCGCGGCGGGAAATCTGGCGAGCAATTTTCGGTAGTGGACCAAACAGCTTTTCGAGACCGGATAAATCCAACAAAAGCGTATCCGCAGCTAAATCTTCTACTCGCGGCGAAAATGACTGTGCGCAATCGAGCAGCGCCTGATGCGCAGCGGTCTCCTGCAACTCCGAGCGGTCGCGCAGCGTGACAGCGTCGCATAGTTCGGCCTGCAATTTCGTCATGCCTACGAAAACCCCTGCGCGACGAGCATTTTCGTCGACCCCGGAAATTTTTTCGAGGGGCGGCTTGCTGTCGACAACAGCTACGGACTTGGAGCGCAGCTCAGGCTCGGCGCGAAGAATAGCTTCCACGGAAAAATCTGGAACGTAGATGCATGCGAAAGGCATAAAAACAGTCGTTGGTCATTCGTCTTTGGTCGTTCGAAACCACGGATTATGGTGATGTTCACAGATTAAAAAAACGGATCGTGAAATCCATGCGGTCCGTAGTCGGATTTATTCACCCGGCGCGTATTGCTTTCGTCGAAAAAACTGCTCTTACCGATGCCGAAGGCTTGCGTTCCAATCGCATACGCAAAAGTTCTGCTTCGATTCGCATTCCTTCTAAAAGTTGTGCGTGCAAAGGTTTTTCTGATGGCTGATGGCCGATGGCTGACAGCTGGTTTCCGGACGAACGGTTAGTGCCTGCTCCGAGCGAAGTCGAACTGGTCCGTGGCTGGTATGGTCTGGCCAACCGATGAGGGCTAATAGCTGACAGCTTTAAAACCACCGTCGCGCATGTCTGAGCACACGCAAATTCACTCACTACCAACAGCGCAGTTTTTGTATGCTCTACCGCGCGCTGAAATCGGAACCAGGATGCCAGCGGAATGCGTCGCACAAATTTTTCCGGAATCCCTGCCAGGTCAAGCGCAACCATTCCAAAACCGCCGCTTTGCAATACCAGGTCTGTGGTCTTTAAAACTTGTTCCAGTTTGCGTTCGCTGGAATTCCAATTTTTTTTAATTACGTCATCAGTCTTCGGTCCTCGGTCGTCGGCATTCATGCTCGGCGCTGACGACCGACGGCGGACAACCGACAACAAACCCCCACATCTAACCCACAAAAGCTTGCCAAAACCCACTCCCGCTGTTGCTGCTGATTCCGGATCAAAGCTGTCGCTGGCATCGATCAGAACGCAGGTTTCATCCCGCAGGGTGGCAGCCGCAATCGCCGCCAGCAGCAGGCTGGTTTTGCCCGAAGAAAGCGGCCCGCAAATCTCAGACAAGCATCCCCGCGGAATACCGCCGCTAATCGCGTCCACTTCAGCGATGCCGGTCGAGAGCATCTCCGGCCTGGGTCTGACCTCCAGCCGCGACGCCGGACGCACGTCAATCAATCGCTTCGAAGAAGAAAGGTGATTGAGAACGATAGTTTTTTTGTCTGGGGGTCCTGCCGGCAAAAATGGTGAAGACAATGGATCGCAAGCGTTCCAGGAAAGAGGAGACATAGCAGACCTCAGGCAGAAAAATCAGGGCTGGTACTGCCCGGCCACAAAACCAAAGTAGCTTCGCCTTTTGTTCGCCTATTAAAAATTCTGCTACTGTTGGTGCGACTTGTCAAGCGGGGAAAATCTTTAGCTTTTCGGGTTGTGTTCGGCGCCAGACCAAACTAGTAAATAAGGCAGATCGTGAACTCATGGCAGAGTGGTTCGGGGCAAAATTTAGAAATGTGGAGAGACGCGTGCAGCCAGTACGGATAAATGCAACCGCTAAAGAAACTTACACGCGGCCGAATCTTCGAAGGCTAACTTTGCAGCAAGCCAAGATTGTACTTAGCTCCAAAATTAAAAATATTTTTTCCTTATCCGGTGGCTCTAACAACCGAAAAGTCGTCGCGATAACGTATAAGTCAAAAAAGCGGTACCAGAAACCTGGCTACCAAAAGCTCACGCCCGAGCAGATCAAGCTCATCCTGATCGGCCAATTCAACCTCGGAGATGAAACTGCAGGGGATCTTCTGGATCGATTTTTCTCTGAATCCCAGACCTAGTCCGACCCAAAGCACAAAGAAAATCTCTGATTAAACTCCGCTCAATGGCTGCGGCGCACAACTTTCGGATGCACGATAGATCGCGTCCTCGGTTCCTGAGGGATTTCGTCTGACTCATCATGTCGCGGGATTTTTCGTAACTCTTGCACCAGGGCGAGACGCTTATACGGGTCTTTTTCCGTCATAGCATCTACGTACAATTGCAGCCAGGTTTTTGCACTGCTGTTCGTATCAGCTCGATTAGACAGAGAATCAGATAGAGAGTGGGAGCTCACAGAATTAAGAACGGCCATATTCCCAACCTTTGCAAAAAATTTTGCCAGTCACAACCAGCACACCTAAAGCATTCGGCATATTTATAAATTACTTGATTCCTTAAACTTATCCTTTAAGTAATATGGATGCCGGTTACTAGCAAAAAGTCGCGCCGCCGGACTCTATGGGACCGTCTTGGACTCGAGACAACGAATCGCGTGTTGGCCGGCATCCTTACCAAGAGAGCTGCACTTTTCGGGTCGGTTCAACGGTTCGGTTTTGACAGACGCCAGCTTCTGTTCATAACATAGGAATTCATGCTGCTCTGCTGATGCGGATCGGTTCCATGGCTGTGTTGCCTCGCCGATAAGAACAATTTTTATGATTAACGTAAAAGAGCTGACCAAGCGGTACGCCCGCACTACTGCCGTTGACCACATCTCGTTCGAGGTGGCGAAGGGTCAAATTGTGGGATTTCTGGGGCCGAACGGCGCCGGAAAAACCACCACCATGCGCATGTTGACTTGTTTCCTGCCGCCGTCGTCGGGCACCGCGACAGTGGCTGGCTTCGACGTGCTCGAACAGCCGATGGAAGTCAAGAAGCGTATCGGCTACCTGCCGGAGACGCCGCCGCTGTATCCGGAAATGGAGACTGCCGAGTACCTGAAATTTGTCGGCCAGTTGAAGGGACTATGGGGAGCAGAACTTCAGAAGCGCATCGATTACGTTTGCGAGCGCTGTGCTATCGCCGATGTTCGCAACAAATTACTCGGCAAATTGTCAAAAGGTTACCGACAACGCGTCGGTCTGGCACAGGCGATTATTCACAATCCCGATGTTCTGATTCTCGACGAACCAACGGCCGGTCTCGATCCTAAGCAGATCAACGAAACGCGTGATCTGATCAAGAACCTCGCCGGCAGCCACACCATCATTCTCAGCACGCACATCTTGCCCGAAGTCGAACAGACCTGCGAGCAGGTGGTCATCATCAACAAAGGGAAACTGGTGGCCACAGACTCGGTGCGAAATCTCCAGGCGCGGGCCCGCGGCGCTGAATCCGTAGTGCTAGAAGTGGCGGGCCGCAATGGCAATTTGGACTCTTCAACCGTTCAGCAAAAGTTGGAACGTGTCTCCGGCGTGAGCCGGATAGTCTGCAAGCAGCAGGTCGATAGCCGGGCAGTATTTGAAATCGAAAGCCAGAAGGGACGCCTGGTTCGCGGTGACCTCGCGCGCGCAGTGGTCGAATCCGGATGGGACCTGAACGAACTTCGGCCTGCTGCCATGAGCCTGGAGGAAGTCTTTCTTCAACTCACGGGGACGGAAAAGGAATCGCCAGCTGAGGTTCAGGCGGTCACAGGGGCACAATCATGAGAAACGCGTGGATCATCTGCCGAAAAGAGTTGCACAGTTACTTTGTTTCACCGGTGGCCTATGTTTTGCTGACTTTGTGGGGAGTGGTATTCGGATATTTCTTCTGGGCAGAGCTCGGCGTGTTCCTGAAGTACAGCATGGAAAGCCAGATGAGCGGCCAGATGTATCCCATGAATCTCAATGAACAAGTCATTCGGCCACTTCTTCAGAACGTCGCCGTGATCGGATTGTTCTTCCTGCCGATGATCACCATGCGGCTTTTCGCGGAAGAGAAGCGCACCGGCACGATTGAATTGCTCGCGACCTCGCCGATACGAGACGTGGAAATTATCGTCGGAAAATGGATGTCGGCGATGTTGCTCTATTGTTGTCTCCTTCTGTTCACCATCATTCATTTACTCTTCCTATTC
>Ga0070717_10001425_pt1 | contig 16475 bp, 19 predicted proteins | sample LARL113metaG_FD_71366 | JGI IMG/M metagenome (GOLD analysis project Ga0070717, IMG submission 71366) | Corn, switchgrass and miscanthus rhizosphere microbial communities from Kellogg Biological Station, Michigan, USA - LAR L11-3 metaG | ecosystem: Host-associated > Plants > Roots > Rhizosphere ... | reverse complement strand
TACTGAACCACGACCCGAATTTCGTCCTGGGTCGAAGCACGTCGGGCACGCTGGCACTCTCCGAGCGTGATAAGGGCCTGCTCCAGGAAACGCGGCTGTCGGCCTCCCAGACGATCAACGATCTGGTGGTGACGCCGATCGAGCGGGGCGACATCTCGGGCATGTCGTTCTCGTTCCAGGTCAGGAACGGCAACAGTGGGCAGACGACGGTAGACAAGGGCGACGGCACCCTGATCATCAAGCGGGCCGGCGAGCGGATCACCGAGTATTACAAGGGCGATACGCTCTACACGGATAGGGAATTGCTCTCCGTCGACCTGTTCGACGTGACGGTGGCGACGTATCCCGCATACGCAGGAACCTCGGTCGGCCTGCGGGCCGGCTCCGATCTTGACTTTGCCGCGGCCGAGGCCGAGGCGAAACGGCGCTTCGAGAGCAATGACCCTGCCCGCCGCGGCCAGCCGCGGCGGGGCGCCGCCTGGAGTGTCAGCGCGGCGGTTCGGTTACGGCTGGCGGAATCAGAGGTCGTATCACGCTGACGATCCGGCCCCTTAACTACGGAGCGACATCATGACCTCAGTTGAGCTTCGAGAGAAGCGGGCCGCCATCATCAAGGAGGCCCGCGACAAGTGGACGGCGGCCGAGGCCCGCGAGGGCGGCCCGACCGCCGAGGACAAGCAAGACTTCGACGCGGCGATGGACGGCGCCGACGGCCTGCTCGAACAGGCCAGGCGCATGGAGCGAATCGAGGCGGCCGAGTCCGACCTCGACACGCCCACCCCGCGCACGTCCGAACCGCTGGACGTGGAGCGCCGCGACCGGCAGACGGGCGAGCTGGCCACCAAGGACGCGGCCCATAAGAAGCTCCTCGCGTGGCGGCACTGGATGCGCACCGGCGAGATCAGGCCCGAGCTGCGGACGGAGTACACGCGGGGGGCCGAATTCAGGGACACTGTAATCTCGACGCCGGCCAAAGGCGGCTTCTTGATCACCCCCGTCCAGATCTCCGACGACATCGTCAGGATCATCATGGACATGGTTTTCATCCGCAAGCTCTGCGCGGCCGCGGGGCAGATCACCACCGTCACCGACGCCCAGAAGCTCGGCGTCCGCAAGATGATCACCGACATGAGCGATGCCAACTGGACGACGGAAGTCCAGGCGGTCACCGAAGACACCACGATGGCGTTCGATCGCCGCGACCTCGAGCCTCAGCTCTGCACCAAGCTGGCGAAAGCCTCGATCCGCACGCTGCTGCTCTCGAACGACGCGGAGAGCATCATCAATGCAGAGCTCGGTTACAAATTCGGAGTGACCGAGGAGAAAGCCTTCCTCACCGGCTCGGGCGTGGGCCAGCCGCTCGGCGTCTACACCGCCTCGGCCAGCGGCATCAGCACCGCCCGCGACATCACCGCGGCGACGACCACCACGTTCACCGCCGACAACCTGATCGACATGAAGTACTCGCTGAAGCAAGGCTATCAGCAAGACCCGGCAACCGCCTGGGTCGTCTCGCGGACCTTCGTGAAGCTCGCCCGCAAGCTCAAGGTGGCGTCGACCACGGGCGGCAACGACCTGGAATACATCTGGCAGCCCGGCATCACCGGCGGGGCCCCCGACCGCATCCTCGACATCCCGTACTACATGAGCGAGTACGCCCCGGCGACGTTCACCACGGGGCTTTACGTCGCGGTCCTGGGCTGCTTCCGGTTCTACCGCATCGCCCAGGTGGCGGAGATGATGATCCAAAGACTTGTAGAATTGTACAGTGGAACAAATGAAATTGGCTTCATCGCTCGGCGTTGGGTCGATGGGGCTCCAATTTTGGAGGAGGCTTTTTCGCGACTCCGCCTTGCCTGATAGAGATAAACAAGCGATAATATTGTAGTGGTCCCCCGGACGCTGTGAACGCCCGAGGGACCGAGATCACGACTCGTCTGTTAGGGAGACGAAGCCATGACCCCAGGTCAGGATAACGACTCTGCGCCAGGAAGCGGAGTCTACATCATTCGCTGCGTACCGACTGGCAAGGTCTATGTCGGCAGTGCATTCCGGATCAAGAAACGTTGGGTTGATCACTGCAAGGCTTTGATCGACGGCAAACACCACAGCCCCCTCTTGCAACGGGCCTGGCGGAAGTACGGCGAGGAAGCTTTTGAGTTCATCGTTGTCGTGCATTGCCACCGGGATGATCTCATCTGGCTCGAACAAGGATTCATGGATCAGTACAAGTCGTGCGATCCTGCCTACGGTTTCAACATCAACCGCACGGCGGGTTCTCGGCTGGGCATGGCTCATCGAGCAGACACGAAGGCAAAGCTCAGAGCGGCCAACCTGGGCAAGACATACAGTGCCGAGGTCAAGGCGAAGAAGTCGGCATCGATGCGAGGCAAGCAGCGAAGCGCCGAGCACTGTGCCAACCTCTCGAAGGTGCTCAGAGGCATTCCAAAGAGCCCGGAATATCGCAAGCGAATGTCGGAATCAAAGAAGGAACTTTATAACTCCGAGGAATTTCGGACGAAGATGTCGAAAGCTTGCGGCGGATTAACCGATGAGCAGCTTGCGCGTATCAGGCAGATGACAGCCGAGGGAATCAAGTATAGGCTCATCGCGGCTGAATTCGGCTGCTCGATCCAACTTATCTGCGACATCAAGCATGGCAGGAAGTATCGACTCCGATAGCACCCTTTTGGAAAGGCAACTCCTGTGAAGATCCGACTCACCGCCATCATGGCCGGTCCCGAGGGCTCGCATGACGTGGGCACCGAGCTCGACCTGCCCCCCGCCGAGGCGAAGGCGATGATCGACGGCGGCTATGCCGTCGCGGTTCCCCCCGAGCACGAGACCACCTCGGCGAAGCATGCGCACGCCGAGCATGCGGTTTCGCACGAAGCGAAGCACAAGTAAGAACCGATGTATCAGCGCAACAAGCTGATCACGCCGCCGGCCGTCGAGCCGATTTCATTGGCCGAGGCCAAGCAGCATGCGCGGATCGAGTATCCCGATGACGACGATCTGGTCGCGAACCTGATCACCGCGGCCAGGCTCGTCTGCGAGAAGGAGATCCGCCGCGCGTTCATCTCCCAGACCTGGGAGACCTACCTCGATCACTGGCCCTGGCCGTCCTACTATCCCGGCGCGATGTATCACGGCAGCAGCTACATCCCGCAGACGATGAGCTATCCTTACACGCCCCTGGCCATGATCCAGGTCGACAACCCCAACCTGATCTCGGTGGCGTCGATCAGCTACGTCGACACGAGCGGGGCCACCCAGACGCTCGACCCCTCTGCCTATCAGGTCGAGCCCGGCGCACCGGGCCGCATCCACCCCGCGTATGGCCAGACCTGGCCCTCGGTGCGATGCATCCCGGGCGCCATCACGGTGAACTACCTCGCCGGCTACGGACCGGCCGCAACGGACGTGCCCGAATGCGTCCGCACGGCGATCAAGATGATGGTCGCCGAGCTCTACGAACAGCGCGAGATGACCGCCGCGCAAGCCTACCAGGCGAACCCGATCTTCGAGTGTTTGCTCTCGCCGGCCGATTGGGGGAGCTACCCTTGAGGGCGCAGCAAGTAGGCACCTACCGCCAGCGGCTCACGCTCCAATCCCTGGTCGAGACCATCGACAGTTACGGCCAGCCCGTGCACTCCTGGGTCGATATGGCGACGTTCTGGGCCGAGGTCCGATTCCTCCGCGGTCAGGAGCTCTTGAACATCCGCCAGGGCTGGGCCACGGCCACGCACCTGATTTCCTGCCGCTGGCAAGGGGCGTCGTTCGCTCCCAGCCCGACCATGCGATTCACCCTCGGCAAGGACGGCCGGATCTTCAATGTCCTGAGCTTCCAGAATGTTGAAGAGCGCAACCGGCAATGTATCTTCACGTGTGAGGAGCAGGTGAATTGAGCACGACCCACAAGCTCACCTTCTCGATCAGCTCCGATTCGGGCGGGACGCCGCTCTCGGGCGTCCAGTCCGAGGTCGGGGCCACCGAGCTTTCGTTCGACCAGACCTATGGGGCCTCATTGACGGACCAGCTCCTGGCGGTCGCGTTCACCGCCGCCAACGTGCAGAGCATTTTCCTCTTGAGCGACAAGGGCCTCACCATCGAAACCAACAGCGGCAGCTCGCCGGTCAACACGATCGTCCTCAAGCCGGGCTCGCCGCTGGCGTGGTCGAAGTCGGAAGGCTACTGGCCCAACCCCTTCACCGCCAACGTCACGGCGTTCTACGTCACCACCACCGTCGCGGCCCGCCTCCAGGGAAAGATCCTGACCACCTGACGTGGCCTATCCGACTTACAGACAGGATTTCGAGGGCGGCTCGACGCTGGCGACGGCGTGCCCCGAGCTGACCGATAGTTCCACGTCCCCGCCGGGCTGGTCGATCGACACCACCAGCAAGGGGTTCACCGGCGCGAATTCCCTGCTGGCGCCGATCCGCACGGCCAACTCGCTGATCGCCTCGGGTGCCAATGACACGCTCGGCGGCAACGTCTCGATATCGGCCTACATTCGATCCCTCAACGGCGGCGGTACGGGGCCAATCAGGGAGTACCGCGTCTATGGCCGTGCCACCGGCACCGCGCTGGCGACCGGCTACTTCGTGGACGTGACCTCGACGGGGCTGATCGTCTTCGGCCAGGTCTCGGGCAGCACCACGTTCGGGCCGATCGGCGGGGGTGCGGGCGCGGGCATCCTGCCCAACAATGTCGTCGTCCTCGGTCAAGTCTGGCTCTCGGGCACGTCGCCCGTGACGGTGAAAGCCTGTGCGATCCGCCAGGACACCGGTCAATTCTGGTCCAATGCCAGCGGCGGATCATGGGTCTCGACGCCGACGTACATCACGGGCACGGATTCCACGGGCGGCATCAACACCGGGGCCGGACTGGTCGGCATCTCGCACCGGACGGACAACACGACCACTTTCACCGAGACCGCGAACTATACCGACGACCTGATCTACGAGCCGGCTACCCAGCAGATCGACCTCCCCACCGTCACCCTGACCTCGGCCAGTCCCACCCAGCAGCTCACGGCGGGCGGGTTCACCGACCCGCTCTTCGGCGTAACCTGGTCGTCGTCGAATCCCGCCGTGGCGACGGCCAGCGGTACGGGCCTCGTGGCATCGGTGGGGATTGGCACGGCGACGATCACCGCCACCGGCAAGCGCGACACCGGCCAGACGGCAACATGCAGCGTCACGGTGGCCTCTTTGCCGGTCTTCCTGTATCGCATCCCCGTGACGATCGACAACACGGCCAACACCACGAGCGCACTGGCCTATCATCAGGTGACGATCGCACTCGCCGGGGCGGCCTATACGTCGATCAACACGCACGCCAAGGCGGACAGGTCGGACCTCCGCGTCTTCGATTCCGATGGCGTGACGCCGCTCTCGTTCGCGCTGGAGGGCAACGATACCGCGAACGGCGTCGTCTACTTGCTGGTCAAGGTGCCGCGGGTGGCGGCGGCCGGCACGCGCACGATCTACGTGTACTACGGCAACGCCACGGCGGGCAGCGTATCGAGCTATGCCTCGACGATCGGGGCCAATGCGGCCTTGATCGGGCCTGTCGACGTCACCATCACGGGCGGCTCGGGCTACTCGTTCACGGATTCGTGTGGCACGCTCCTGTGCCTGAAGAACCAGGGCGGGTCGGGCGGAGGCGGGGCCGGGCTCAATGGCCGCATCCTGGGGTTCGGCTCCAATGGCGCGACGGGCAACGCGGTCGGCTTCCCCAACCTGATCAAGTACACCTCGACCGATGGCGGCGCGACATTCACCTCGGGCGTCCTGATCGCCAACGACGGGGTCCACGCGTCGATGCCGCGGGGTGCCGTCGAGCTGGCGGACGGCACGATCCTGCTCTGTTACACCTACGACATCCAGTCTGCATGGGTCGCGGGCAAGGCGTCCTTCTTCGTCGGCAAGTCCAACGACGGCGGCGTCACGTGGTCCAACGTCTCGGCCTCGCCCACCAATCGGGTGGCGGTGCCTTACACCTATGGCGCCGACCTCGGCACGGAGCACGGCGCGCTGATCGAGAAGACGCCGGGCGGCGACATCTACATGCCGGTGTACGGTCACATCACGGCCGATACCGGCTGGCATTCCTGGCTCTTGAAATGTCCCTCGGGAAGCAGTCCCACGAACGGCAGCAACTGGGTCGTGCAAGGTACGATCGCATTCGATAATGTGAATCAGTTCAACGAAACGGCGGTCGTGCAGACCTCGGATAGCTCACACTATCTGGCGGTCATGCGCAACGAGACGACGGGCGACCTGCACATGTGCACGTCGGCCGATTCGGGCGTGACCTGGACGGCAGCCCCGAGGATGAACCTCCCCGGAATCGTGATCGGTCCCACGGGTACGGCGGTTTCTCCCGCGCTGCTCAAGCTCCAGAGCGGCAATTACTCGCTCTCGTGGGGCGTGCGCTACGGCGACTTTTTCGGCTGCGTCACCGCGCTGTCGACCGACGGCGGCGTGAACTGGCTCGATCGGGCTCCCGCGATCCTCCAGGCAACGCCCAAAGCCTCCCAGGTGTCGGGCAACTACGGCTATTCCTCGCCGGTGCAGCGGCCCGACGGCGTGATCGTGGCGAACCTGTTCCATCAGGTGGCGGGGCCGTCGACCAACATCGGCATCGTGACCTACACCGAGGATTGGATATGCAACTCGCCGAACGTGTACGAGGCGTGCGAAAGCCTGGCGGGGTTCTCCTCGGTCGGGGCCAACGCCACGCTGGACGCTGCGCACGTCCACAACGGCACCAGGGCCGTCAAGATCGACAACTCGGCGGCGACGGGCGGCATCAACGATTACATCCTGCGCAATGCATGGTCCACCAATACCGCGCTCCAGGTCGGCAAGGTTGCGCTCTCCTACTGGAGCTACGAGACGGCCAACGATTCCAGTCGCGGGCTCAACGTGAAAGACTCGACGGGGGTGGCGACGGGCACGACGGGCGGTCGGTTCAGCAGCTACGTGCTCGGCACCACCAGCGATCACATCACATGGTTTGACGGCACGCATCATGACACGGGCGTCCCGGTGCCGGCGAACCAGTGGGCCAAGCTCGGCTTCCGGCTGAACATCCAGGCCGCATCCGTGGCGGGCGAGATCCGGCTGGGCGGAGTCAGCGTGACGACAAGCGTTGGCCAGTTTGCCAGCGGCGGCGCGCCCCAGCAGGTGCAATTTCAGGGCGGCTCCACGGCGGCAACGCATAGCGTGATCTTCTGGCTCGACGACCTTTACACCCATCAGTACACGGCCAATGTCCCGGTCGTCACGGCGGCGGCGGAACAGACCGGGCCTTTCGGCGGCTCCTGCCCGCTTGTCGGCGGCGGCCTGGTCGGCGGCAGTCTCATAAATGAGGGACTTGTCATATGAGCGGCTACTATGGGGACTTCGCGGCCGGCAAGACGGTACGCTGCCGGTTCAACACGGTCAGCTCGGCGGGGGTGCCGACGTCCCTCTCGGCCGGCGCCGTGATCGTCAGCAAGGACGGGGCCGACGTGACACCCTCGGGCGGTGTCACGCTGACCGCCGACGTGGGCGCCGTCACCGGCCGCAATCACGTGGTGATCGACATGAGCGTGGACGCGGCGACCTTCACCGCCGGCTCCGAATATGCGGTGCGGCTCTCGGGCACGGCCAACGTGGGCGGGACGTCGGTGGTCGGTATCGTCGTCGGCGAGTGGTCCGTCGCCAACCGCTCGGCCCTCACGACGCTCGGGGCGAATGCGCCGGCAAACTGGATCAATGCGGGGGCAGTGGCGGCGGCGGCCCTCAATGGCAAGGGCGACTGGCTGGCAACGCTGGGAGCCACCGCGCCGGCCGGCTGGATCAATGCGGCCTCGATCGCCGCGGCGGCCCTCAACGCCAAGGGCGACTGGCTGCCGGCATCATCCTACGTGATACCGCCTACCGCAGCAGCCATCACCACGGCCGTACTCACCACGCAGATGACCGAGGCATATAGCGCCAACGGCGTGGCCCCGACGCTGACTCAGGCTGTGCTCCTCTGCATGCAGCGGCTTACCGAATTCGGCATCACGGGAACAGCACTCACGGTACGCCGGCTCGACGGCGCGACCACGGCTTATGGACTGACGCTCGACTCGGCCAGTGCTCCGACCAACTCCCACCGCACCTCTTGAATCCCGGCATCGCCACCCTTGGTTTTTCGGGCGACGTCCATCAGGTCGTCACGCTGGGCTTCATCCCCGGCGTGCCGGGGATTGCATCGCCGGCGATTTCCAATATCGTCACGCTCGGCTTCCACGGCGATCCCACCAGGATCGCCACGCTGGGCTTCGGCGTGGCCGCGGCGGTCATCATCCCGCCGCCGATCCAGGGCCAGCTCCGCCAGGCGGTCTTTGCGCGGCTGGCCGGCTCGCATGCGATCGGCCTGCTGGTCGGGGCGCGAATCTACTTCGGCGCGTTGCCGCAGAGCATCAACCTCAAGGACGGGCCGGCACTCAGCTATGCGGTTATTTCACGCCCCTATGGCCATGTCCTCACGGGCTCCGACGGCACCAGCCAGGCCCGCGTCCAGATCACCGCGCATGCCTACCAGCAGGCGGCGGTCGACCTCTGCACCCAGGCCGTGCGCGATTGCTTCGACGGGTACTCGGGCACGATTGAAGGTGTCCCGATCACCGCCTGTTTCCTCGACAACGAGATCGACCTGCCCTCGCCGCCGTTCGCCGGCACGGACCAGTGGAGCTACTCGATTGCCAGCGACTACCAGATCAATCACCGGGTCTCGCTCCCCGCCAATCTGAACTGATTCGGAGGTTTTCATGTCCGAGCCTGAAGTGCAGCCTGCATCCGATCCCGGCGTCCAACCGCTGTCGACGACGCCCGTTGTTCAACCGGCGGCGGGGACCACGCTGGCGTGTGATTTCACGACCCCGCTCACGTACGTCACCATCGGCAACATCACCAGCATTTCGGGCCCCGAGTCCGAAGTGGGCTCGGTCGAGACCACGGTGTTGACCAGCACGCGCAAGACGTATCGTTATACGATTGTCGATCCCGGCGAGCTGAGCTTCGAACTGGATTTCGACCCCACGGACACATCGAGCCATACGCTCCTCGCCGGGCTCCAGGACGTGCCCGCGCTCCATTCCTGGCAGATCACCTTCGCGACCACGCCCGCCAAGAAGGCCACCGTCTCGGGCTTCCTGACCAAGTTCGCGCCCAACGCCGGCGGCGTGGAGGAGAACCTCACCGCGGCCATCACCGTCAAGCTCACCGGCCCGATCGTCTGGACTTGATCCCATGTTGACGCGCATCTCGTTCCTCGCCCCCCAGCCCCTGGAGCGGCGCCCCGTCACGGTCCCCGGCCTCGGCTCTTGCTTCGTGCGCGCGATGAGTGCCGGCGAGCGCGACGAATTCGAGGTAGCCCACAGCAAGGGCAAGCATCGGGACTTCCGGGCGCGGCTCGTGGCCATGACCGTCTGCGATGAGGACGGCAACCTGGCCTTTTCGCCCGCCGACATCCCCGCCCTGTCGGCATTGCCCGCCGCCACGCTCCAACCGCTGGTCGTGGCGGCGGTCGAGGTCAATCGACTGACCGAGGAAGACGTGGCCGACCTGGAGGCCGCGGGAAAAAACTCATCGAGCGACCGCAACGGCAATTCCTCTTCCGGCTCGCCCTCGCACTTGGCCGGACGGTCGCGGAGCTAGAAGCCTCGCTGTCCGACCGCGAGCTCGAGGAATGGCTCGCGTTCAACCGGCACGTCTGCCCGCTGCCCAGCCCGGCCGAGAACGCGGCGTCGATCTGCGCCGTGCTGGCGAACATCTGGGGCAAGAAGAGGTATCAGCCCGAGGATTTCATCCCGATCGTGAGGCCGCGGCGCGACGCGAAACGGCTCACGGCCGAGGAATCCGTCGCCTGGATGATGGGGGTGCTCGGTGGCAACCGCGATCGTGGTGACGGGGATTCGGGAGATCGACCGGAACCTCAAGACGCTGGAGTCGAGGGTCCAGCGGAAGGTACTCAGGCAGGCGATGCGTAGCGGCATGAAGATCGTCCTGCAAGACGCCCTCATGCGCGTGCCGGTGCTGACGGGCCTGCTCAAGAAAAACATCAAGCTGCGGGCCATGAAACGGAAGCGGAACCGCGTCGGATTGCTGGTGCAGGTGAGATCCGATCCGGGCCTCATCAAGGTGTCGAAGGCGGGCGTGCGGTACTTCTACCCGGCCGCAGTCGAATGGGGGCATGGCAGCGTCCCGCCCCACCCCTTCATGCGGCCCGCGTATGACCTGCAAGGCCCGCAAGCACGCGACACCACGATGCACGAGCTGCTCGAGGGCACGCTGCGGGAGGCGAAGGGATAGCCATGCTGATCGGGACCATCAACATAGCGATGCAAGCCTCGACGCAGGCTTTGCAGAAGGGCCTGGACAGTGCGCGCTCGTCCCTGGCTGGTTTCGGCAAGTCGATACTCTCGTTCAAAAGCCTGATCGCCGGCAGCTTCGCGGGCGCCGGGATCGCGGCCCTCGCCCATTTCGCCGAGATGGCGGCGAAGCTCGAACAGAATATCCAGCGGCTTGATGTCGTTTTCGGCGATGCGTCGGGGTCGATCGTTGCCCAGGCTGAGAAGATGAACGAAGCTTTCGGCACGAGCGAGCTTGCCTCGACGGCGGCGGCAACCAAGATGGGCGGGCTGTTCAAGTCTCTGGGCGTGGGCGAGGGACCGGCGGCGCAGATGACGGATCAGCTCCTCACGATGTCCCAAGCTATCGCCAGCTTCAAGCACATCGGCTTCGACGAGGCTGTTACCAAGGTCTTCGCGGGCATGGCGGGCAAGGGCAAAGGGTTGAAGGAATTCGGGATCGCGGTCTCGGCCAGCATGACCGCGCAGGAGCGGTTCAACGCCATCATGCAGGGCGGAGCCGGCATCGTCGGCAACATGGGCCAGCGGGCCGGCGATGCCTCGAATGCGTGGAAGGAATTTCACGGGCGGATCGAACAGCTTGAAATCACGCTAGGCCAGAACCTCCCCGAAGTGGTGGGGCCGTTTTTCAAGGAGCTCAGCGTGCTCGTGGTCGCGGCGGGCGATGCGTTCAAGGGGCTCCAGCAGACGACCCTCGATTGGGGCGAGGGGAGTCTCCAGGCCGCGAAGTCCACGGCCGAGGGGATGGGCTGGGTGCAGCAGGCGGTCGGCGGCGTGGCCGATGCCTGGCAATTCGTCGCGGGCGTGTTCCACACCTGGCAGGCGAACTTTACCGGCTCGATCGCCCTCATCGTCGACGCGCTGGTGGCGCTCGACAAGTGGCTGGAGAAGAACCTGCCCGCATTCCTGGGCGGGGGCAAGGAGGGCGAGAACCGGGATTTCCTCGAGGGCTTCGCCGCCAGCCTTCACGACTCCGCGGACAAGCAATTCGAGGACCTGCGAAAAGAGTGGGCGCGGCCCTGGTCGAGCGAGGGCATCGACGCCTCGTTCGAGGCGGCCCGCAAGAAGATCGCGGACGCCCGCAAGGAAGTCACCAAGAACGCCCTCGCTGCCGCCGCGCCGGCGTCGCAAGCGGCCGGCTCCACGCTCGCGAAGTCGGCCGGCGCGGCGCTCTCGGTCGGCAGCAAGGAAGCGGCCGAGGCATTGATCCGCAGCAAGTACCAGCTCCATGACGACAAGGACGCCAAGAAGCTGGCCAAGAATTCGGACAAGCAGGTGGAGCTGCTCCAGGGCATCAAGGCCAACCTCGAGGCCGGCAACGGCGAGGCCGAGGTCTGGGACGACATCTGACCCGTGCAAATCCTCTCCATCACCGACGTCCGGGGCAGCCGCTCCGTCTCCTGGTCCGGCCAGGGCGGGCGATCCTACACGCAGCAGCTCCGCGTCATCACCGACGACCCGACGATGGGCCCGCGCGCGGTGGCGAAGGCGCTCAGCGTCCGGGTAGGCGATCAGTATTCGCACCCCGTCACCACCACGCCGACGGAATGGGATTACGGCAACTATCTCCAGGGCTTCGACATCAAGGAAGAGGGCGACGACGGGCGGCAATGGCTCTGCACGCTGAACTATGGCCCATTCAACTGGACGGAGCAAGGCGGGGCGACGACGGAGGCGGCCAGCGAGGGTCAGACCGACCCCTTCAAGGTGCCGCTCAAGGTCAGTTTCGGCACGGCCAAATACGAGCGGGAATGCGCCAAGGATGCCAGGGGCAAACCGCTCGAAAACACGGTCGGCGAACCCTTCGATCAGCCGCTCAAGCGCGATGACTCTCGCGGGGTGTTGACGATCGTACGCAACGAGCCGACGTTCAATTCTCAATACGTCCAGACATTCAAGGATACGGTGAACCAGGATGTTTTCCTGACCATCTACGCCCCGAATACGGTCAAGTGTGCCGATGTCACCGCCGAGCGCGAGTATGACGCCGACTGGGGTTATTACTGGGTAGTGACCTATATCTTCGAGATCCGCGAATTTGTGACTGATGCGGCGAACAACGTGATCTATTCGGGCTGGCTCGAAGAAGTGCCCAATCTCGGGCTGCACGAATGGGTCGACGTTACCGATCATTCCAAGGGAACGACAGCGATCCTTCTTGCTGACGGCTCGCCGGCACCCAAGCCGCTACAGCTCAGCGAGACCGGCCTCTACCTGGGCGGGGACACGCCCCCGTTCTATCGCACCTTCCAGCTCTACCCGCTCCAGGATTTCTCCAAGTTCAACTTCCCCGATGACCTCCTGACGGTCGGGTCGATCCCCGGCCTGGGCGGATCCTGACATGGCCGACTCCAGGCCCAAAGCCGGCGTCTCGCTGTCCAAGCCCGTCGCCCGGCGCATCGGCCGGGCGGTCAAGCGGGTCGAGGCGATGTATGGCCGCCCGCCCGACCAGCGCACCAGCTCGGCGGCGACGCCGTTCCTGCCCATCCAGCCGGCCAAGGTCACGACGGCCATCCCCTCGGGCACGCTCACCGCCCCATCCACCGCGGGCCGCGTGACGATCTACCGCGACAGCGGCGGCGGCAGCGGCCTGTCCGCGGCCGAGACCAACGCGCCATGCCACAACGTGCATACGTTGACCGCGAGCATCGCGGTGGGCAAGACGGTGCAGGTTTTCTGGAGAGCGGGCGTGTGGCACCTCATAAGCGCCGACTGCTAGACCATGCCCGGCGGCGGAATCCTGCTCAATCCGAGCGCCTCGGGGTCGGGCGACTGTTGCTGCGGCGGTACGCTGCCCCCGACCCCCTGCGTCGTCCACGTCATCGGCTGCACGGGGTCGGGCCAGCATGGCGCCACCGTGCAGGTCAAGACCTCGACGGGAACGGTCCTCGACTCCGGGACTACCGACTCCAGCGGCAACTTCTCCACGACGCTCGGATGCGGCGCGAATCGCACCGTGGTCACGTCCATGACGGGTTACAACACGTCGACATTGACGGGGCAGACCCTTGCGAGTACGACGCCGCTCAATGTCACCCTGGGCCTGAATTCGTCGGCGTACTGCTGCAACCCGTGCACCTGCACCACGCCGATGCCCCAGACGCTGCATTTCTCCGACGGCAACGGGACATGCACCGGCGGCTCGGGCGACTGCCAGCATGGCGGCTGCGGCCTGTCGGTCCCCGTCGGCACCCAGACCGCGTTCTCGTTCGGCGGCTCGTGCATCCTCATATCGGGCAGCACCACGACCTACCAGTACACGCTCACGTGCGCGGGCGGCATGTGGCAGGTCGATCGCACCTGGCCCGAGTTCAAGGATTCGCTCGGCAACTGGTATTACACCGACTCGAGCTCGCTGGGCGTCTGCGCCACGGCGACGGGCAGGTCGACCGCCACGTTTTCGCTGTCCGACTGCGGTTCATTCGCCTGGTCGGGCGGCCTGACCAAGGTGGCGGGCAACCTGCCCGACCCCGTGGGCGGCACCGTGGCGATCAGCGCGTGACCGCGGCCCTGCTGGCGACGCTGGAAGCGTGGCTCGAGTCCGACGATCCCGTGCTGCGCGCCCATGCCGAGGCCCGGCTGGCGCTGGGGGATGCCCTGGTGCCGCCCGAGGAAGTCCAGACGGTCGATCCCTGGCTCCCCCTGATCCTGGCCTGCCCCGACCACAACCCCGGCTGCTGTGCACACCCCGCGGCATTCTGTTCGCGGTTCCTCAAGGACGTATCGAGGGACGAATGCATCGCCTGCCTCTCGTTTCAATCCGCGCCCCCGCGAAGGGGCGAACCGAGGGGGAGTGTCTAGGGGACTTCGATGGTGAAGGATTGCATCGGACTCGCGCCGGCCTCGTCGGGCACGAGCACGGGGCCGTCTTCGGTTTCCTCCCAGTGGGATTCCGCCAGCGAGGTCTGGACCAGGTACCAGCCCGGCGGCATCGTCACGGTTTCCTCGAAGGTCGGCTTGATGTGCTCACCGGGCCGAACCGGGATCGGCCGGTCATAGTACCAGGACCAATCCTCCTTCCAGTTCGGCTTGTCGGGGTCGCGGATGAAGGCCAACTTCCAGGCATAGAGCACGCCCACGCCTCGCGGCTTCATTTCCAGGTCGGCACGGGCCCGGACGCGGACGCGCCGGCCGGGCAGGAGCTCACCCTCGGCCTCGAGGTTGGGGGCGAAAGTGACCGCCGACACGCCGCGGGGCCGGTCGGGGAGCGGCTCGCCCGGCCGGGTGACCGTCTTCGTCTTGATGCTCCGGGGCTCGGGCACCTGGACGCGCGCCGCCCGGAGCCGGATCGACGCCAGGGAAACGGCCGCGCCGGCGACGAGCGCCAAAATCACGCAGACGATATATCTACGCATGAGTATTGCTCCTGTCAGTACGTGATGTCGAACTGGAAGGGATATTCTTTGTACAGGGGGCCTCCGGCGCACGAAGCATAGTAGACGTCGGCCACGTAGATATATGTCGCGACCGACAGCCCGGACAGGGCATGATGATAGGTCAGGACGTCGCTCGATCCGCACCCGACCGAGAACGTGTCGGTGAACGGGCCGAGCACGGTCACCCGGCGGGGCGGGATCACCATGTCGATCCGATCCGCCACGCAGTACCAGCACGGATTGCCGCCAGTCACGAGCGGCTTGCACCCGAACGTGCCGGTGAAGGTACTATCCGCCTCGCCGGGCCCGGTCTGCTCGACGGTGGGGTTCGCGGTCGTCGGGATCGAGATGTCGGGCCGGCACGCGGGCACGGCATGGGCGAGGGTCGCGCCGAGGCAGAAGGCGCCCAGCGCGGCGAGGAAGAGGCGCAATCGGATACGATCTCTCGCGGGCATGGGCCTTGTCTCCAGCAAGGTTCGTGTCAAGGGGGCCGGCGGCCCAACACACCGCCGGCTCCCGCCATCGATACCCGAATCCGACGACACTTTCAATCTCTCGACCGGGAGTAGTCATGAACCGACACGCGAAAATCGCCCTCCTCATGCTCGCCGCCGGCCTCATCGGGCCGGCGGTTTCCCTTTCCCAGACCGTGACCGATCCGGGCTTCGAGGTGCCCGCGCTGGGTTATGCGAAATTCAAGTACCAACCGAGCGGCTCGGCGTGGACGTTCGGGCAGAATGGCGGCCTGAGCGGCAACGCGAGCGGCTTCACGCAGAGCAACCCGGTCGCTCCCGAGGGCCAGCAAGTGGCCTTCCTGCAAGCGAACGGCACGGCGAGCCAGGCGGTCAATTTCCCCGCGGCCGGTTCCTACATCGTCATGGTGCAGGCCGCCCAGCGGAACTACCCGCAACCCCACGGGGTCCAGACGTTCGCGGTCACGGTGGACGGCCAGGACGCGGCGACGATCACGCCGGCCGGCATCACCTACCAGACCTACTACGCGCTCCTGCCCCCGCTGGCCGCGGGCGATCATGTGCTCGCGCTGCGCGGGCTCACCAGCTCCGGCAACAACACCGTTTTTGTCGATGCGGTCAAGATCGTCTCCCGGCTCACGACTCCCGTCACCGTCGACGACGCATGGATAGGGAGCAGCGGCAGGACATTGGGGTTTCATTTCACGGCGGGCACGCCAACGCAGACGATCACCGCCCCGGCCCTCTACCTGAACGGCATCGCCACCGCACCGCTCGGCCCGCCGGCCCAGCTCAGCGGCAACGAGGCGCTCCTTTTCCCCCTGCCCGCTGGCGTCCAGGTCAGGCCCGGCGACGTCGCGAGCGTGAGCACCCCCCCCATCTGGCAGAACACCACAGCGGGGCTCGTGGCGCCCGTGACGGGCCTTGCCGTGGATAACCGCGTCGGCCGGTCGCCGCTGCCCGCCTCGGCCCTGGCGGCAAGGACGCTCGCCGTGGGGGTCAATAACAACACATGGCCGATGGGACCGTGGTCCAACTACTACCCGTTCGCGAACTGGGCGTACAGGCTCAACTGGCCGCCCGGAGTCCACGACAGGATCCGGGGCAGCGGGACGGCCCGGATCTACTCCAACGCCGGGGCGAACAGCGTGGACGGCACCGGCTATCCGGGGCCGGCGGGGCTCTGGATGGTCTACTGGAAGGGCTCGCCAG
>Ga0070717_10001424_pt1 | contig 16487 bp, 11 predicted proteins | sample LARL113metaG_FD_71366 | JGI IMG/M metagenome (GOLD analysis project Ga0070717, IMG submission 71366) | Corn, switchgrass and miscanthus rhizosphere microbial communities from Kellogg Biological Station, Michigan, USA - LAR L11-3 metaG | ecosystem: Host-associated > Plants > Roots > Rhizosphere ... | reverse complement strand
CCCTGGCCCTGCCCCTGGCCGGCGCCCTGGCCCTGCCCGGACTGGTTCGACTGCCCCTGGCCGCCCTGCTGGCCCTGCTGGCCGGACTGGCCGGGCTGCTGGCCCTGGCCGCTCTGCCCCTGCTGGCCCGACTGGCCGCTCGCCGCGTTCTCGAGCGGCTGCTTGGCCTGCTGCAGGCCGTTGACGGCCTGGTTGACGTCGCCCTGGAACTGGTCGGACGCGCCCACGGACTGCGCCTCCCGGGCCGCCTGCTGCAGCGCCTGCTGGGCGGCCTGCACGTTGCCCTGCTGGAGCGCCTGCGAAGCCTTGTTCAGCGAGCTCTGCAGCTGCTGGTCGCCGCTGGCGGCCTGCGCCGCCTGCGCGAGCGACTGGGCGAGCTGCTGCTGCTGCTGCGCGCTCAGGTTGGGCAGGTTCTGGGCCAGGTTGTTCAGCTCGTTGGACGCGGCCTGCATGTTCTGGCTGGCCAGCGCCTGGCCGGCCTTCGCCGAGGCGGGATTCTGCGCCAACTGGGCGCCGGCGCTGGCGGCCGCGTCCGCCTTCTGCCCCTGCGCGGGGTCCTGGAGCTGGCGGAGGGCGTCCTGGGCCTGGCTCAGCGAGGCGACCGCGGACTGCGCGTTGGGCGCCTGCTTGGCGCCGGACGCCGCCTTCTGCAGCTCCTTCGTGAGCGCCTGGCGCTGGGCCGGGTCCTCGCCGGCCTGGCCCTGCCCGAGCTGCCGGGCGATCTGCTGGATCTGGTTGGCGGCCTGGTCCTGCGCCGCCGTCTCGATGCGGTGCTGGCGGAGCGCCTGCACGGCCGGGTTCGGGAGCAGCGCCAGCGCCAGCGCGACCAGCCCGGCGCCGGCCGCGACCGCCAGCACCTTGACGGGCGGCGAGAGCGGGCCGAGGTCGGCCAGGTCCGCGCCGCGCGCGAACGCGGCCGCGTCATCCCGCTGCCTGGTGTACAGCCAGCCGCCCTCGGCGGCGAACTGCATCGCCGTCGTCAGGCGCTCCCGGCCGCCCAGGCGCGCGTCGGCCACCCGGGCCACCTCGGCCCAGGACGGCCAGGCCAGCACCCAGCCGGCCAGCGCCACGGCCAGACCGATCCCGCCGGCGGCGGCGAGCGCCGGCCACGCGGGGTCGAGCGGCCAGCGCCGGAACCCGACCTCGGCGGCGAGCGCCAGCACGGCGGCGACGGCGGCGCCGTTGGCCGCCCAGGTCAGGGCATGGTCGCGGAGGAGCCGCGAGCGGACGCGGCCGAGCAGGTCACGGACAGGCTTCACGGCGTTGCCTCCCGCCCCCCCTCATGCCCTGATAGGGGGGTCAGGGGGGGCAAGTCGTCTTCCGCTCCAGCAGGCTCACCCGGGCCGGCGGACACCAGCTCGGGGGGCACGGGCGGACGCCACGGCGTCGGCGCCCGGCGGCTCTGGACCAGGTGGATGGCGCCCGCGATGCTGAGCGTCACCAGCACGATCTGGACCAGGACGGCCGCCTGCCAGGGTTCGATCGACGGGCCGAGCGTCGCCGGCTGGCCGTTCACGAAGAACAGCAGCTGGACCAGCCGCCCCACCGGCTCCGGCGTGCCGTTGGGATCGTTGAGCACGACGAACAGCGCGTAGAACGGGTTGGCGAACAGGAGCGGGTGGGAGTCGCCGGTGCCGTTCAGGCCGCCCGGCGCCCGCAGCATGAGCGCCAGCGTGAAGAGCAGGCCGGCCACCAGCGTGCCGATCATCCCGGCGAACGCCACCCCGTACGAGACGACGGTCGAGGACAGCGTGCGCCGGAACGCCGCGCTCAGGAACAGCGAGACGGCGCCGATCGTGATCGCCGTCGTCACCGTCAGGAGCTGGGTGACCAGGAACTGCTCGAAGTCGATGCCGCCGAACAGGAAGACGGCCGCGAACAGGGGCAGCGCGGACAGGATCAGCAGCAGCATGAACGCGACGGACGAGACCAGCTTGCCGAACACGATCGCGGCGGCGGTCATGCGGCTGACCAGCAGCACGTCGAACGTCTGCCGCTCGCGCTCCCCGCTGATCGCGCCCGCGGCCAGCGCCGGGGCGAACAGGCTGACCAGCGAGAGCTGGATGAACGCCAGGTACGAGAACACGCCGGCCCCGATCAGGGCGGAGCCGGTGCGCTGGCTGGGCGACATCAGCGTGGTGGTGACGAACGAGGCGTAGCCGAACGCGCTGAGCAGGCCCAGGTAGATCGTCAGCGTCATCGGGGCACGCCACGTCCGCATCCGGGACACCGCGTCCTTGGAGATCAGCGGGTTGTCGAGCAGGGCGACCACGCGCTCGGACAGCGTCATCGCGACCGCTCCGCGCCCGGCCCGGTCAGCCGCATGAACGCCTCCGACAGGTCGCCGGTGACCTGCGAGAACGAGCGGATGGCCACGCCCGCGTGGACCAGGGCCGTCAGCAGGTCCTGGTCGGCGAACCCGTCCTCGACCGCGACCTCCAGGCCCTCGTCCACCAGCTGCACCTCGATCACGCCCGGCCGGTCGGCGATCTGGTCGCGCGCCGCGAACAGCTTGATGTCGTCGGCGTCCACCAGCTCGACGCGCAGCCGGCGGCCGGCCAGCACCTTGTTGCGGACGTCGGCCATCGGACCGGCCGCGACCATGCGGCCGTGGTCGATGAAGCCGACCCAGGTGCACAGCTCCTCCAGCTCGGGGAGGATGTGGCTGGACACCAGGATCGTCTTCCCCATCCGGCGCAGCTCGCGGATCAGCTCCCGCATCTCGATCCGGGCCCTCGGGTCGAGGCCCGACGCCGGCTCGTCCAGGAGCAGCACCGACGGGTCGTGGACGAGCGCGCGGGCCAGGCACAGCCGCTGCTTCATGCCCCGGCTCAGCGTGTCCACCTGGTCGCCGGCCCGGTCGCCCAGGTCCACCAGCTCGAGCAGCTCGTGCGCGACGGCGCGGCGCCGCCGGTGGGGCACGCCGTGGCAGGCCGCGTAGAAGACCAGGTACTCCTCGGCCGTCAGGCGGTCGTAGACGCCGAAGAAGTCGGGCATGTAGCCGATCAGCTCGCGCACGCCGTGCGGGTCGTGGGCGACGTCGATGCCGCCGACCGTCGCCGACCCGGAGTCCGGCACGGCCAGGGTGGCCAGGATCCGGATCGTGGTCGTCTTGCCCGCGCCGTTGGGGCCGACGAACCCGAAGATCTCGCCGCGGGGCACGAGGAAGTCGACCTCTTCGAGGGCGACGTGGCCGCCGAACCGCTTGTGCAGCGCCTGGACCTCGATCATCGCTCGGCGCTCACGAGGACGGCTGGTCTCCGATGGCCAGGTTGGGACCGTTCGTCGCGAAGCCCTCGATCACGCGGACGCGGACCTCGCCGCCGGTCACCTCGCCGGCGTTGAGCGCCGCCGGGGCCTGGCTCCGGGCCGTCACGGACTGCTTGGGCAGCCCCCGCCACGTGTGCGCGGTCCAGTCGTACACCTCCACGGAGCGCACGTTGGGCTGCGACATGTCGGGCATCTGGTAGCTGAGGACGGGCGGCGTGGTCAGGCCGTTGGGCAGGTCGAAGTCGTACACGTCCACCTGCGTGCTGCCGTCCGGGCTGCCGAAGTTGGAGACCAGGCGCGGCCGCGGGGCGATCCCGGAGAGGGCGTCGGCCGACTGCATCGTGATCGGCTCGACGACCGCCGCGACGACCGAGTGGCCGGGCTGGGCGCCGTCCACGCTCATGGAGTCGGTGGCCTGCGTGAAGCCGACGATCGCGAGCGCGCCCGGCACGCCGTTGACGGCCTGGCTGGAGGCGAGCCGGATCATCGACTCGCGCGAGTTCTCGGTGACGCCGGGGATGTCGACGGCGGTCGCCTTGGAGCTGGCGATCGGGCCGGTCGGGCCCGGGCTGAGCTCGACGTCCACGGACTGGCTGGCGCCCGGCGCCAGCTTCGGCGCGAGCACGGCCTCCGAGCCGGAGGCGCTGACCAGCTCCAGGTCGCTGACGGGACGCTGGCTGAGGTTCACGATCTTGCCGATCACGTGGCCCTTCTGGACCTGCAGCTGCGCGTCGATCGGCAGCGACTGCTCCGGCTGGTACGTGAACGGATGCGACACCGTCAGCGTCTGGACCGGCCGCTGCGTCCACACGGCCACGTTGCTCAGCAGGACCTGCGGGTGGCTGCCGACCGTGATCAGGGCGTCGCCCCGCGAGTCCGCGAACGTCCCCACGGCGACCGCGGTGGAGACCAGGGTGTTGCCGGGCAGGGTCAGGGTCACGTCGCCCTTGCGGGGCGGGTAGACCGCCTCGAACGTGTACGACTCGACCGCGCCCTCCGGCGCCATCCGCTGGACCTGGACCTCGGTGACCAGGAAGTCGGAGCCGCGGCTGCCGAAGCCGACGCCGTAGGCGGCGACGGTGAACACGACCGCGATGAGCGGCACGCTGATCCACATCAGGTGGCGGCGGCCGGCGGCCTTCAGGAACAGGTAGTTGAGGACGCCCGCCAGGAGCACGTAGGCGACGAGCAGGCCGCCCAGCAGCCCGACCGGCGGCGGCGCCAGCGAGGGCTGGTCGGACAGGATCGTGGCGATCTGGTCCGCGCTGCTGGTGAAGCCGGGCGCCCACGAGCCGGGCGCGGCGCTGAGGCCGGCGGAGGACGAGTTGATCGACGTGCCGAAGCCGTTGGAGGGCACGCTGCGGCTGCCCCCCTGGACCCCGCTCAGGGCCCGGCTGATCGCGTTCGACCACGCCATCCCCGCCAGCTCGACCTGGCTGTCGAACGGCTCGGCGAACGGGTCGAACGAGAGCTCGACCACGCGGCCCGGGCCGTACGTGCCCTCGATGACGAGGGGCGTGCCGTCGGCGGCGGCCAGCGCCACCTTGCCGCCGCCGACCTGGCCGCTGGCCACCTGGGCGGTGGCGTCGGTGGTGCGGCCGGCCAGCTCGGCCAGCGCGGAGAGCGAGGCCGTGGCGGTGGACGTGGGGTGCATGGGCACCAGTTCGGCGGGGAGCGAGAGCAGGGTGCGCCGCCAGCTCGGGCCGCCGGCCTCGATCAGGGTGCCGCCCAGGCCGACGTAGTCCTTGAGCGCCTGGACCTGGGCCTGGCTGAGGGCGGCGCTGTCGAACTGGTCGACGATGATGCCGCTCAGGCCGCTGAGGTAGACCGCGTTGGTCGGGAAGTCCTGGGCCGAGGAGAAGCGGGCCAGCGCCGAGTCCACCCGGGTCAGGGCGTGGAGGGGCGCGGTGATCTTCTGCTCGGCCTGGGTCAGGTCGCTGAGGACGCCGAACGCGCTGCTGGCGTTCGGGGTCGCCTGCACGTCGGCGTGGCCGGCGACGCGGCCGGAGCTGTCACGGACGTCGGCCGAGTAGCCGCCGGGCGAGTCGATCACGTTGAACTGGACGCTCCGCTGGCTCCCGCGCGCGACCGTGATCGGGGTGTGGTACGTGGGGTAGGTGTAGGGGGCGACGGACCGGGTGTCGTTGGGCACCAGGTAGAGGTCGCCGGTGAAGCCGGCCTGGCCGGTGTCGCGCACCGTGACGACGTAGGGCGTCCACGTGCCCTGCGTCCCGGCGAGCTGCCAGCGCTGGCTGATGGTCACCGTGATCTGCGTGTCGGCGGCCGCGAACGCAGGCCGGGCGGGGGCGCTGAGCAGTAGACCGACGAGGGCCACCGCGGCGGCGCCCGCACGCGACCCCCAACGTCGAACCGCCTGGCGTGGTGGGGCGGGGCTCGGAATCATTCAGGCTCTGTCCCAGGCGACGCCAGCTCTTGCAGCCGGCACCTGGTCCACACAGTACCGTACCCGAGCCGGTTACCGGCCGCGGGGACGTTCCGCGGGATGTAAGCGTTGTGTCATACCCCCCTGTCGTCCGGGGGGACGTTAGCGGCTAATGAGGGCCGGCCAGGCGACCGGACAGGGCGAACCGCCGGCGAATGTGCCTGCCTACGGCTCTCGAGGGGGCGTTTCGCCGGCGGATGTCCCCCGGCGCGGCCGGCTGACCAACGGGTGGGGGGTCAACGCCGCGCAGCGCCGGAGGGAAGCGTTGACCCCCGTCTGCTCACTGCCAGGCTGGACCCAGGGAGGCGCGGCAGCGCCCCCTTCGCCCGAACTCGGCCCACCCAAGCACGGCCCAGCCGACCAGGGGCGCGCAGGGTCGCCCGACCCACCCCCGACGGGGCCTCTAGCCGGTTACCGGCCCCGACGTCACCTGGCCGACGTCGGTCAGGATCTCCGCCCGGCCCCGCACCTTGATCGCCGCCGTCAGGTCCGTGAACTGGGCGACCAGCACCTCACCGGCGTCCAGGCGCTCGGAGTGGTGGGACCGCGTGTCCCGGCCGCGGGTCAGGCCCATGATGATCACGCCGTCCTCCAGCGCCTTGACGACCACGTACCGTCCGACCGCGGCGCGCGCGTCAGCGCCCGTTTGCCCTTCCATTGCCATTTCGCCCGTGTCCTTTTCCATTGCCCCCATTCGCGGCCTTGGGGCGAACGGTCTCCAGCCGCGTGACCTCGCGCTGGAAGTGCGAGTCCAGGTCCGCCTTGAGGGCGACCCCGGCCGCCACCCGGAACCGCTCCCCCACCTGGACGGTCACCTCGCTGCCCTGGACCCGGAAGTGCAGCTGCACCTCGTCGGTGCCCGTGTGCCGGGCCAGCACCCTCGCGATGTCGTCCACCACGTCCGGGCCGCCCTCGGGCACGTCCACGTGGACCAGGCGCTGCCGGTCGGTCGGGTCGATGTCCTGGCGGCTCGCCCAGTCCCAGACCGCGTCGGCGATCAGCGTGACCGCCTCCTGCTCCTCCTCCCCCGCGTCCAGCTCCTCGTCCACCTGGCCCTGCTGCTGGCCGGCCCCGCCCCGGCCGGCGCCGCCACCGCGCGCCGCGTCCACCTTGCCCTGGATGATCACCACCGCGTCGGGGGCCTCCATCCAGCGCCGGAAGTCGTCGTACGCGCGCGGGAAGAACGTGACCTCGACCACGCCGGTCAGGTCCTCCAGCTCCGCGTACGCCATGATCTGGCCCTTGCGGGTGACCACCCGGCGCCAGGCGCGGACCAGGCCGCCGACCCGCACCTCGCGGCCGATCAGCTCGGCGGTGACCTCGTTCAGGCGGGTGTCGGTGACCTGCTCCAGCTCCGCCTCGATCCGGTTCAGCGGGTGGTCGGACAGGTAGAGGCCGAGCAGCTCCTTCTCGTTGCGCAGGCGCTCCTCGGGCGGCATCGCCGCCACGGTCGGGATGCCGTAGTCCATCGGCTGCGCGTCCGACTCCTCGACCAGGCCGAACAGCGAGATCTGGCCCGACTCGCGGTCGCGGCGCGCCTGCTCGGCCCGGGAGCGAGCGCGCTCCAGCGAGGCCAGGAGCTGGTTGCGCTCCCCGAACACGTCGCAGGCGCCGCTCCGGACCAGGCTGTCCAGGGCGCGGGCGTTCACGTCCTGGACGCCCGCCATGCGCTCGCAGAAGTCGTCCAGCGACTTGAACTGGCCCCGGGCGTTCCGCTCGCCGACGATCTGCTCGACCGCGCCCCGGCCCACGTTCTTGATCGCGGCCAGGCCGAACACGATCTTGCCGTCGGCGATCGAGAAGTCGGCGCCGGACTCGTTGATCGTCGGGGCGACCACCTCCAGGCCGCGCTTCTTGGTGTCCACGATCGCGGCCGCGACCTTGTCCGCGCTGCCCTGCATGTGGGTCAGCAGGGACGTCATGTACTCGACGGGGTAGTTCGCCTTCAGGTACGCGGTCTGGTAGCAGAGCAGGGCGTAGGCCGCCGAGTGGGCGCGGTTGAAGCCGTACTCGGCGAACTTGGCGATCGCGTCGTAGAGCTGCTCCGCGAGGGACGACGTGATGCCGTTCTTGACGCAGCCGGCGGTGAACTTCTCCCGCTGCTTCGCCATCTTGACCTTGTCCTTCTTGCCCATGGCGGCGCGAAGGATGTCGGCCTCGGAGAGCGTGAACCCGGCCAGCTCGCGGGCGGCCATCATCACCTGCTCCTGGTAGATCATCACCCCGTAGCTGTCCTTGAGGATCGGCTCGAGCCGGGGGTGCAGGTACTCGATCTGCTCGCGGCCCTGCTTGCGGGCGATGAAGGCCGGGATGTTCTGCATCGGGCCGGGACGGAACAGGGCGACCGCCGCCGTGATGTCCGCGAAGTTCTGCGGCTTCATCTCCTGGAGCATCCGGCGCATGCCCGAACCCTCGAACTGGAACACGCCGTGCGTGTCCGCGTCGGCGATCAGCTCGTACGTCTTCGCGTCGTCGAAGCCGAGGCGGAGCAGCTCGATGTCCTCGCCGCGCCGCTGCTTCACCAGGTGCAGGCAGGTGTGGATGATGTCCAGGTTCTGCAGGCCGAGGAAGTCCATCTTGAGCAGGCCGATCTCCCCGACAGCCGACATGTCGTACTGGGTGATGACCTGGCGGGGCTGGTCGTCGGCCGCTCCGGCCGAGCGCGGCCCCCACTGGGCCGGCGCGTAGTGCTCCAGCTTGTCCGGCGCGATGACCACGCCGGCCGCGTGGACGCTGACGTTGCGGGAGACGCCTTCTAACGTCCGGGCGACGTCGATCAGCCGCTTCAGGTGGTACGGGCGCCCGTCCGGGCCCTGCAGGGGCCCCGACTCGTACGCCTCCCGGAACTCCGGGACCTCCTTGATCGTGTCCTCCAGCGACTTGGACCGGCCCTGGTGGACGGGCACCAGCTTGGACAGCCGGTCCGTCTCCTTGAGCGGCACCTCCAGCACGCGGCCGACGTCCCGGAGCGCGGCCTTCGAGGCCATCGTGGTGAACGTGATGATCTGGGCCACCCGGTCCGCGCCGTACTTGTCCGCGACGTAGCGGATCACGCGCTCGCGGCCCTCGACGGAGAAGTCGCAGTCGATGTCCGGCATCGAGACGCGGTCCTTGTTCAGGAAGCGCTCGAACAGGAGGCCGTGCTCCAGCGGGTCCAGGCTGGTGATGCCCAGCGAGTACGCCACCAGGCTGCCCACCGCGCTGCCGCGGCCGGGCCCGGTCGGGATGCCGTTGGTCCGGGCGAACGCGTAGAAGTCGGCGACGATCAGGAAGTAGGACGAGTAGCCGGTCACGCGGATGACGTCGAGCTCCTCGTCCATGCGGGTGAACGCCGCCTGGGGCGGGCGCTCGCCGTACCGCCAGCGCAGCCCCTCCTCGACCTTCTGGCGCAGGAACTCGTCGTGCGTCATGCCGGCCGGGATCTCGAACGGCGGCAGCAGGGACCTGCCCATGTCGATCGACAGGTCCACGAGCTCGGCCACCTGGAGGGTGGCCTCGAGCGCGCCGGGCATGTCCTGGAACGTCGCCGACATCTCGGCCGGGGTCTTCAGGTAGAAGTCCTGGGACTCGAACCGCCAGCGCTTGGGGTCCTCGAAGTTGGCGCCGGTCTGCAGGCAGAGGAGGACGTCGTGGGGCTCGGCGTCGTGCTGGTGCACGTAGTGGAGGTCGTTGGTCGCCACCAGGCGGAGGCCGAACTCGTCTGAGAACCCCTTGAGCGCCTCGTTGACCCGCTCCTGGGCCGCGATCCCGTGCCGCTGGACCTCGAGGAGGTAGCGGTCGGGCGTGAAGATGTCCCGGTACGTCGCGATCGTCTCGCGGGCGCCCGCGATGTCGCCGGTCGTGATCTTGGTCGCGACCTCGCCGCCCAGGCAGCCCGAGAGGACGACCAGGCCCTTCGAGTGGCGGGCGAGCACCTCGCGGTCGATGCGCGGCTTGTAGTACAGACCCTCCTTCTGGCCGATCGTGCAGAGGGCCATCAGGTTCCGGTAGCCCTCGGCGTCGGCGGCGAGCAGGGTCAGGTGGTAGGGGTCGCGGTCCGCGCGGGCGTCGCGGTCGGTGCGGCCCCGGGGGGCGACGTACGCCTCGAAGCCGAGGATCGGCTTGATCCCGGCGTCCCGGCACGCCTTGTAGAACTGGATCGCGCCGTACATCACCCCGTGGTCGGTCAGGGCGAGCGCGGGCATCTCGAGCTCGGCCGCTCTGGCCACCATCGCCTTGATCCGGCTGGCTCCGTCGAGCAGCGAGAACTCGGTGTGGTTGTGGAGGTGGACGAAGGTATCGGGGGCGTGTGGCATCGCTTTGGGAGGCGTGGTGGGCCCCCCGATTCTAGCCCTTCCGGGGGGCCGGCCGGGGCCGGCGATGCCTCAGCGCAGGCGCGGGTCGAACGCGTCCCGGACAGCGTTTCCGAGCAGGTTGAACGCCAGCACGGTCAGGAAGATCAGGGTGCCCGGGAGGAAGACCAACCAGATCGAATGGGTGAAGTAGCCCTGGGCGTTGCTCAGCATGTTGCCCCAGCTCGGCGTCGGCGGGTGGATGCCGAAGCCCAGGAAGTCCAGCGCCGCCTCCGCCAGGATGACGCCGCCCACCCCCAGGCTCGCCACCACCACCAGCGTCGGCAGCGCGTTGGGCAGGAGGTGCCGCACGATCAGCCGCCGGTCGCCGGCCCCGATCGAGCGCGTCGCCACCATGAAGTCCCGGCCCCGGATCGTCAGCGCCTCCGCCCGCACCAGCCGCGCCGTCCCACCCCACCCCACCGAGGCCAGCACCAACGACACCGTCAGCGCGCTCGGCTGCCGGAAGAACAGGATGCTGACCAGGATGAACAGGAACACGGCCGGGATCGACAGCAGCACGTCCACCGCCCGCATCAGGACCTCGTCCAGCGCCCCGCCGTAGTAGCCGGCCACCAGCCCGACCGTCGTCCCCACCGCCAGCGAGATGGCGACCGTCAGCAGGCCGACCGAGAGCGAGACGCGGGCGCCCCAGATCAGGCGCGTCAGCGTGTCGTGACCCAGGTCGTCGGTCCCCAGCAGGTGGCCGGGCGCCAGCGGCGGGGCGAACGTGTGGTCGAGGTCCTGGTCCTGGTAGCCGTGGTGGGTCACCAGCGCCGACAGCACCGGCGCCGCCAGCGCGACGAGGCCCAGGAAGACGACCAGCCCCGCCGCGGTCGTGCCGACCCGGTCCTCGCGCAGCCGCTCCCACGACTCCAGCCAGAAGCTGCGCGCCGGCCGGCCCTCCGGGACCGTCTCCCGCCCGAGCCCGACCGCCTGCGCGGCCTGCCCCTCGCTGATCACCGGTACCGGATCCTCGGGTCGAACACCGCGTACAGCAGGTCGGCGATGAGGTTGCCGGTGACCACCAGGATGGACGCGAACGTGGTCAGGCCCATCACCGTCGTGTAGTCGAACGCCAGCGCGCGCTCGAACGCGAACCGCCCCACCCCCGGCCAGCCGAACACGACCTCGACGATGACGCCGCCGCTGAAGAGGCCCGGCAGCTCCAGGCCGATCAGCGTGACCAGCGGGATCACCGCGTTGCGCAGCGCGTGGATGTACACGACGCGCCGCTCGGCCATGCCCTTCGCCCGCGCCGTGCGCACGTAGTCCTGCGACAGCACCTCCAGCATGCCGTTGCGCGTGAAGCGCGACCACACGGCGATGTAGCCGAACGCCAGCACCGTCGCCGGCAGGACCAGGTGCGAGAGGCGGTCCAGGACGTCACCGCCCCCGAACGCCGCGGTGGCGCCGCTGGACGGCAGCAGCGGCGCGCCCAGGTGCTGGGCGGGGACCACGGCCACCAGGAGGATCAGCATCAGGCCGAGCCAGAAGCCGGGGACGGCGACCCCCGCCACGGACAGGGTGGTCAGCGCGTGGTCCAGCCGGGTCCCCCGGCGCAGCGCCGAGAGCACGCCGACCGGCACCGAGAACAGGACCGCCAGGACGATCGCCGTCAGCGTCAGCTCGAGCGTGTTGGGGAGCCGGTCCAGCAGGTGGGTCGTCACCGGCGTGCCGTCGATCATCGAGCGGCCGAAGTCGCCGCGCAGGACGTTCCCCACCCAGACCGCGTACTGGACGGGCCACGGCTGGTCCAGGCCGTACTCGTGGCGCAGCGCCTGCACGGCCGCCGACGAGAGCCGGGGATCGTCGGTGATCCCCGGCACGTAGCCACCGCCGGCGGCGTGCATGAGCGTGAACGTGACCAGGCTCACGCCGATCACGACCGGGATCGCGGCCAGCAGCCGCCGGACGAGGTATTTCCAGAGCACCGCGGGCGTCCGGACTCAGCGGCCGTCCGAGACCCAGACCTGGTTCAGCCAGGGCCGGCCGTAGCGGTTGAACGGCCCCAGGTTGAAGTTCTGCACCCGGGCGGAGACCCCGTACAGGCTGCGCGGCCACACCAGCATCGCGCTGGGCACGTCCTCCATCAGCGCCTGCTGCACCTGCACGTACAGCTGCTTCCGCTTGCTCTGGTCCACGCTGGCGACCGCCTGGTCCAGCAGCATGTCCACGCGGGGGCTGCGATAGCCCATCGCGTTCAGGCCGTGGCCGATGATCCGCGAGTGGTAGATCTGGGAGAGGTCGGGGTCCACGCCGCTCACGATGCTGCCGACCATCACGTCGAAGTCGCGCGTGGTGTCGAGGTTCACGAACTCCGGGAAGCTGATCGTGCGCTGCGTGGTCGCGACGCCGACCTGGCGCCACTGCTCGGCGACGATCTGCGTCGTCTGGCCGAGCGCGACGGAGCCCGACTGGACGACCAGCTCGACGTTGAACCGGACGCCGTCCTTCGCGCGCACGCCGTCCGAGCCGAGCTTCCAGCCGGCGTCGTCGAGCAGCTGCGCCGCCTTCTTGGGGTCGAACGGATACCTGGGCACCTGGTCCGTCAGCGCCCAGGACGTCCGCGGCTCGACCGACGTGGCCACGACGCCCTGCTTGAACAGGACGACGTCCACCATCTTCTGGCGGTCCACCGCGTAGTACAGCGCCTGCCTGACCTGCTTCCCAGTGGCCGGGTCGCCGAAGATCTTCCCCGACACCGGCCGCTTGGCGTTGGTCGGGTCCATGTTGTAGCCGAAGTAGTACCAGCCGGCCGACGTGAACGCCACGCGCTTGACGTTCGTGGCCGTGCCCAGGTCGTCCCACAGGCTCTGGAGCACGGTGGCGACGTCGAGCTCGCCCGTCTTGAGCTGGTTGACCAGTGCCGTGCTGTCGCTCACGGTCCGGATCACGTACTGGTCCAGGTGGGCCCGGCCCAGGTAGTAGCTCGGGTTCGCCTTGAGCGTGACCTGCGCGCCGCGGTCCCAGCGGTCGAAGAGGAACACTCCGTTGACGACCTGCGGGTTCGTGTTGAAGTCCTGCTTCTTGAAGTCCGCCGGGTTGCTGATCGCGGCCTGCTCCATGACGTGCTTCGGCAGCGGGCTCAGCGCGTAGTTCGTCAGGAACGGCCCGTACGGCACCTTGGTCTTGATCACGACCGTGTACTTGTCGGGCGCCGTGACGCTCGCGATGTACTGCTCCAGGTCGGGCCAGTTGCGCGTGTTGATCGCCCGGTAGTTGTAAGGAGAGCCCGGCGACTGGATGTTGTACGAGAAGAGCACGTCGTCCGCCGTGAGCGGCTTCCCGTCCGACCACGTGATGTCCTGGCGGATGTCGAAGCGGTACGTCAGCCCGTCGGATTCCACCCTGGGCACCGCCTTCGCCACGCCGGGCGTCAGCGTGCCGTCCTGCTTCGAGTTGAGCAGGCCCTCGTACATCATCTGCGCCGGGATGCTGCTCGCCGTGTCAGTGATGAAGCCCGGCGTGAAGATCGTGGGATCAGACGTCGATCCCTCGACCACGTGTCCTCCCTTCTTGACGTTCTGCGTCTGACCCGTCTGTCCGCCCGCGCCACAGGCCGCCAGCAGCTCCGCGCCGCCGGACATGAACGCGGCGAACGCGACGGCGCCTCCCACAGTGCGCAGGAAGTCACGCCGCGACCACTCGTCCAGGAATCGCTCGAACCGCTCCATACCCTCGTCGGCCGGCACTTCGCGACGCATGGCCCTTTCCCCCCTCTCTGTGTATCCGCAGTTGGCGGCACTATATGACGGGCCCGGCGGCGCGTCAAAAGCGCGCCGCGGTGGCCTGCTCGCAACGTCTATCGTTCTTGTCCGATGACCACCGTCGCCGACACCGCATCCGGACTTCGATCGATCCCCCGCTCCGGCATCCGCGAGATCGCGAACCTCGCGCTGACCATCCCCGGCGCGATTCGTCTGGAGGTGGGCCAGCCCGACTTCCGGACGCCCGACCACATCGTGGCCGCGGCCAAGCGCGCGCTGGACGAGGGCTGGCACGGATACACGCCGACGGCCGGCCTGCCCTCACTGCGCGAGCGGCTGGCCGGCAAGCTGCGCCGGGTCAACGGGATCGACGCGCCGCCGGAGCGGATCGTCTGCGGGGTGGGCGGCGTCGGCGTGATCTCCAGCGCGGTCGCGGCCCTGGTGGACGCCGGCGACGAGGTCCTGGTGCCGGACCCGGGCTGGTCCAACTACCGCCTGATGCTGGCGGCCGTGCACGCGCGCGCGATTCCCTATCCCTGCCCGCCCGACCTCGGGTTCCTGCCCGACCTCGACCGCCTGGAGGCGCTGGTCACGCCCCGGACCAAGCTGCTGCTGGTCAACAGCCCGAACAACCCGAGCGGCCGCGTCTACGAGCCCGAGCTGCTGCGGCGCGTGGGCGAGATCGCCGGCCGGCACGGGCTGTGGGTCGTGAGCGACGAGTGCTACGACCAGATCGTCTTCGACGGCTCGCCGGTGGCCCCGGGCATGGTCCACCACGCCGACGCGGAGCGCGTGGTCTCGTGCTTCACGTTCAGCAAGACGTACGCGATGACAGGATGGCGCCTGGGCTACGCGACGGGGCCGGCGCCCGTGGTCGACAGCATGATCAAGGCCATCGAGGGCAGCGCCTCGGGCACGACCACGATGGTCCAGAAGGCGGCCGAGGTGGCGCTCGACGGCCCGCAGGACCGCGTGGCCGAGATGGTGGCGGCGTACCAGCGGCGGCGCGACCTGGCCGTGGAGCTGCTCCGGGAGGCGGGCCTGCTGACGGTGGTGCCGGAGGGCGCGTTCTACGTGCTGGCGGACGTCTCGCCGGCCCGGCTGGGAGCCCTGGAGCTGGCCAAGCGGCTGCTGGCGGAGCGCCGGGTGGCGGTCGCCCCGGGCACGGCGTTTGGCACGGTCGCGGCGGAGGCGGTCCGAATCAGCCTGGCCAGCTCGGACGACGACCTGCGCGAGGGCGTCGGCCAGCTCTGCGACCTGGTGAACGGGCTGCGCCGCTAACGTTTACGCAAGTTAATTGCGTACCTGACCGGGCCTCTGCTACCGTGGCGCGGATGCAGTTCTTCAACCTCAAGACCAAGCAGGTCGTGGAGATCCCCGACGCCGACGTGAGCAAGCGCCGCAGCGTCCGGACCACCAGCGGGGGCGTGCGCCAGGAGCGCTACGCGGCGGTCGCCGAGGTGACGGTGGACGGCAAGCCGCTGAAGCTGTTCAAGTTCGTCGATCGGGCGACGTTCGACCGCCTCCCCGGCCCCGAGGTCTCGTAGCCGCCGCCGCGACCAGCCGGCTCATGGGCGATTCCGGGCTCCTGTACGGTTGTCGCTGACCGCCCACGCAGCTCGAGGAGGAGAGGGAACCATGTGCCATCCAGAGGTCCTGCCCGGCATGCGCACGCCGGAGGTGACGCGCCAGGAGATCGAGATCCCGGTCGGCTCCGGCGTGACGATGCCGGCGATGCTGGCCACGCCGGACGACGGCCCCGCCCCGTCCGTGCTGGTCATCTCCGACGTGTTCGGACGCAGCCCGTTCTACGAGGACCTCGCCGCCCGCGTCGCGACGGCCGGCTTCGAGGCGCTCCTCCCCGACTTCTTCCACCGCGTGGGCCCGCTGCCCGAGCGGAGCCGCGAGGCGGCGATGGCGCGGCGCCAGCGGCTCGACGAGCGCCTGGCGCTGGACGACCTGCGGGGCGCGCTGGACTGGCTCCGGGCACGGCCGGGCTCGGCGGGCCGGATCGGGACGGTCGGCTTCTGCATGGGCGGTTCCTACGTGCTGCACCTGGCGGCCTCAGAGGACGACCTGGTGTCCGTCTGCTACTACGGCTTCCCCGCGCACGCCCTGCCCGGGGAGCCGCGCCTGATCGACCTGGCCGGCCGCATGACCGGGCCCATCCTCGGCCTCTGGGGCGACCAGGACGAGGGCTGCGGCATGGACAACGTCGCCGAGCTGGCCCGAGGGCTGGCCGACCACGGCGTGGACTTCCGGCACCGGGTCTACCCGGGCCTCGGTCACGGCTTCCTGGCCCGCACCGAGTTCGACTCGGCGAAGGAGACGTACGAGCCGGCGTGCGAGTCCTGGACGCTGGCCCTGGACCTGTGGCGCCAGAACCTGCGCGCCGCGACGCCGGCGTAGCGCGAAGCGCTGACGCCCCGGCACCCATCCTGCCCGGGCGCTGGGGCGGGAGCTACGCACTCGTACGTATGCGTAGCTCCCGCACCGCGGGAGCTACGCATTTGTACCAATGCGGCGTTCGCCGCCCCGCCAGGGGTTCAGGGCGACGCCAGCCGGCCGGGCCCCGTCGTCCGCAGGGCCGCATGAGGCGGCGCTGCGGACGATGGGTGCCGGGGTGTCAACGGCCCTGCCTGAGTGATCCATGGCGAAGGGGAGCGTCTGAGCCGGAGGTTGGGAATACGTGGACGGCCGACGCTCAGCGGCCCCTTGAGGCCGATCTCACGC
>Ga0070717_10001422_pt1 | contig 16504 bp, 15 predicted proteins | sample LARL113metaG_FD_71366 | JGI IMG/M metagenome (GOLD analysis project Ga0070717, IMG submission 71366) | Corn, switchgrass and miscanthus rhizosphere microbial communities from Kellogg Biological Station, Michigan, USA - LAR L11-3 metaG | ecosystem: Host-associated > Plants > Roots > Rhizosphere ... | reverse complement strand
AAGGTCTTGTTGCGGCCGTCATAGACCTTGGGAATGTAGACCGGTCCGTTCACCACGAATCCGAACTGGTTCTGGCGCAGCTCCGGGTTCTTGGTTGCGATTCCCGACTTGAAATCGGTATATGTGGGGAATGGTGCTGCGTCGAATTTGTCATTGCGATTGAACTCGAATACTGCGCCGTGGAGTTGGTTCCCGCCGCCCTTGCTGATAATGTTGATCTGGCTGGCACTGTAGCCGTACTCGGCCGAGTACGTACCGCTCTCCACCTTGAATTCCTGAATCGCGTCCTGCGACAAAACCACCGCCGGAGTAACCAGAGCCGTATCGGTGTTGATCAATCCGTCCAGCGTGTAGTTGTTGCCTTCTGGCCGGCCACCGTTGATACTCACGGCGTTGCCTTCGCCTTGGCGCATGGTGCCCTGCTCGCCGCCCACGGTGACCGCGCCGGCGCCGATCAGCAGCAATTGCATGAAGTTGCGCCCGTTCAACGGAAGTGCTTCCACCTGCTGTTGGCTCACCTCTTGCGACAGCGCAGAGCTGTCCGTGTCCAGAGTCACAGCCTCGGCATTGACTTCGATAGTGGCCGAAACTGCGCCCGCCTTGAGGACCACGTTAACACGCGCGCTTTGGTCCACCGTCAGGGCCACGCCGGTGGTCAATGATTTCTGAAATCCGGTGGATTCGACCGTTACGCTGTAGCGTCCAGGGTTGAGGGAGGGCACTGTGAAATCACCCGAGGAACTGGTCTTGGTGCGAGCTACAACCCCCGTTTCCGCGTTGACCACATCGACCTTGGCATTGGCTACCACCGCACCGGAATTGTCCGTAACGGTTCCAAGGATGGTTCCGTAGGCGCCGCCTTGAGCGTATAGCAGCCCCGCCGACGAAATTACCAACAACCACAGCAAGGAATTACGTGTCATCGCAGACATGTTGATTTCCTCCCTTTGGCGAACATGGAACTTGTTGCCTTGGACCTCGCCCCAAACCTCTGCTCGCACCGTGGCGGGATGCTCACACTGGTCGTTGCACACCGTCAACCGGCAAGTAGCAATCACTCTGCGTTTTGCAATGAGAAACACCTCTCTACCGCTGGACGAAGCTGGCCAAACGCCTTCCGTAGCAGTGAACTTAGGTTTTAACGACTATGGCGCTGGTGAGAATTTGGAAGGGTTTGAAAGGAAGGGCTGATTCTGCACTGCAAAATAATTCTGTCGAAGGCTTAAGTTTGCTTGGCGTCGAAAAACCGGAGCAACGCTCAAACCCGCCGCGTCGGCGCGTGTCAGTTTGTTGGGAACAACGAACGGCTAGCAGATCAAGACAGGAGAAGGCCGTGCCTTCTACGCGATCCGATGCTCGTGGTGCAGCACTGTCGTTTCCGAGCGCACCATTTCTGCCAAGCGATCGTTGGGATAGTAGTGGTCAACGGTGGTGGGAGTAATGAGTTTGTGTTCGACAAAAACAGCGGGCGGCACCGGACGCTGATTCAAAATATCGATGCTGACTCGAATGATATTTTCTCCGTACCGTTCCGGAAAGAAAGCCACCGATCCCACGAAGCGAGTCTTGGGTTCGCGGAGTTCTACTCGCACCTCGGGCGATGCGTTCTGTCCCATGAGGGCGCAATTCTCCGCGCGACCGGCTTCTTGAAAGGCGCGCAGGGCTCCCAGCGTACTGGGATCATTGATCCCGCCGACCAGCACTCGTCGAGAATGAGATGAACGCAGATGCCTGCGCACCGCTTCGAAGCTGGGACCGAGTTCCCCATCGCCATCGAGATAGGTCACGCGGCAATGCGCGGCGCTCGGAAGTACCAGGTTGATGCCCACCAGCAATCCCGACAAGCGCATGCGCGGAAGGTTCCCCGCCCGCTTCAATTCCAGCAAGATGATTTCGTCCACTTCGGACTGCCAGTGCTCTTTAACCCATCGCCCCAGATGACGTCCGCCGATCAGCCCGGCTTCGTAGTTGTTAGCCCCGTAATAGGTCGCCCCCGGATGTGGAATGTCAATCGCGATCATGGGGATGTTAGCTTCCCGATATTTAGCGGCCACAATCGGCGCCACTTCTTCATCGGTCTGGAACTCAATCGCGAGATCGACCTTCTCGCGCACCAGGAGATCCGCATTGCGCTGGGCAATTTTTGCGCTGTAGCGATTGTCGACACAAATGAGTTCGATGCCCTCGGCAGCTGCGGCCCGCTGCAGGCTCTCCGAGACCTCTCGGGAAAACTGGTAATCCGTGCCTTGGGCCGCGTATCCCAGCCGATACAATCTCTGTTTCCAGGGACGAACTCGCGACTGGTAGAGGTTCTGCCCCATTTTGTCCACCATGCCGCATTTCTCTAAGGTGTAAAGAAGACGAAAAACCATGGTCTTCGGCAGGCCGCAGCGCGCAGCAATTTCCTTCAGTGGGAGCGCCTCTCCAGGAGATCGGAATGCTGTCAGCAATTGGGAGGAGTGAACGATGGACTTAACCAGATAACGGTCCCGGGAAGGCACGCTTGGGCTCATAGGGTATGCATAATATCCGTTTTTTTTATTTTGCAAAGCAAAATTTGCGATTCTGGCTAGGGCGAAGCCTTGGGCGTGGGTTGCCGACCCACGTGGGGGGAACCACGCACAACTAAAACCGAGCAAGGTAGTTCGACCCCCAATTCTGTGAGCGAAACGCCAAAAGTCGACTCAAGTGCCCAATTTCGGTGCGCAATCGCCGACTATTGTGGCAAATTGAGTGGAATTTGCGGCTTCCGTTCGAATGGCCGTTAGCCGATTGCACCCGCGGGTAGCGGAGATATAGATTCTGCATAGCAGAATTGTTTCTCGAATCCAGCCTCCAGTCCGAGCGGATTCCGGTTACATCATGCTTGCAATGTCTCGGTCCCTGACCCCTATTGTTGCTGGGGGCGGTTGTGTTAGACGTTCTGCAGTGCGAAACTACAAGCTCTCCGCAAGAAATTCGTGACCTCCGAGGGAAAAGGATTGTACCCTCCGAGTCCGAAGAGAGGTCCCTGAATGGACGCAGTGAAGAGCAAAAAGATTTTTGAAGCGCTCGAAAACTTCCGCATCGAGTTGCCGTCCTGGGGCTTCGCGAATACCGGCACGCGATTTGGAAAATTCATCCAACCTGCCGCGGCCACCACCACGGAAGAGAAGTTCAGCGATGCCGGCCAGGTACACCAACTCACCGGAGTGTGCCCCACGGTAGCGTTGCACGTGCTTTGGGATTGCCCCGATGGGATCCGCAGTACAGACGAGATCAAGAAGTTCGCCGAGCGTTATCGAGTTCTGCCCGGATCGATTAATCCCAATCTTTTCCAGGACCAGGAATATAAGTACGGCTCTTTCGGAAACCCAGATCCCGCAATTCGCCAGCGCGCTTTACAACACACCAAAGACAGCATTGAGATCGCACGGCGCCTGCACAGCCGGGATATTTCCATGTGGTTTGCGGATGGATCCAACTACCCCGGGACTGCGAATATCCGGCGACGCAAGCAATGGTTCACAGAAGTACTAAAGGAATCGCACGACGCGTTGTCTCCGGCACAGCGGCTCCTGATTGAGTACAAACCATTCGAGCCCGCCTTCTACCACACCGACATCGCCGATTGGGGCATGTCCCTGCTGCTCTCCCGCGCCGCCGGACCGCAAGCGAAAGTCTTAGTCGACACCGGACATCACTACGCGGCACAGAACATCGAGCAAATTGTAGCGTGGCTGCTGTCAGAGGACATGCTCGGAGGCTTTCACTTTAACGATCGCCGCTACGCCGACGATGATTTGACTATCGGATCGATCGATCCCTATCAGGTCTTTCGGATTTTTCACGAGATTCATAACTTCGAGTGGGAAACTAGCACGCAGGCCGACATTGCGTACATGGTCGACCAGAGTCACAACCTCAAAGGAAAAATTGAGGAGGCTATCCAAACTGTGACCATGGCCCAGGAACTCTTCTCCAAGGCGGCTCTGGTTGATGGCCGAGAACTTGCGACAGCGCAAAAAAACTGTGATCTCGTAAGAGCCGAGTCTTTGCTGCAGGACGCGTTTGCGACCGACGTCCGCCCGGTAATCCAGGAATGGCGTAGCACCAAGGGACTACCTGCGAATCCCATGGAGGCGTTCCGCCAGAGCGGATATCTCGAACGCATTACCAAGGAACGCGCGGCTAGGAATTCACAGAGCGTGTCCTCCTATGCCTGAGAGCATTCACGGGAAACCCTACCTCGCGTTCGATTTTGGCGCCGAGAGTGGGCGGGCCGTTCTGGCACATCTCCAGTCGGGAGTCCTCACGACCGAAGAGATCCATCGTTTCCCGAACGAACCGGTCGTATACGGCGGATCTCTTCATTGGGATGTGCCGAGGCTCTGGTTCGAAGTAAGGAAAGCTCTCGCGCAATTGGGCGAAGTGGAACTAGCGGGGATCGGAGTGGATGCGTGGGGCGTGGACTATGCGCTGTTGGGCGAAAACGGTGAGTTGCTCCACAATCCTTACCACTATCGCGATCGGCGAACCGAAGGGGTTATGGAGGAGGTGCTGCGAGAGATTAGCAAAGAGGAGATCTACAACGCGACCGGCATTCAGTTCATGCCCATCAACACTTTGTATCAACTCGTCGCCGCACGACGCCAGACGCCGAAGCTGCTGGCAGCTGTGAAACATTTTCTTACCATCCCAGATCTGTTCAATTACTGGCTGACCGGACATGCAGTCTGCGAATTTACCAACGCGACGACCACTCAGATGGTCGATCCAGTGAAGCGGACCTGGGCCAAGAGCCTGATGCAGCGCTTGGAACTGCCGGCTCATTTGCCTGCGCCGATCGTGGAGCCGGGCTCAATCATTGGAACACTCCTGCCCGAGGTCTCAGGTCATTCCTCACAGGCGGGCACGTCCGTGATTGCTCCCGCGTGTCACGACACGGGCTCGGCGGTGGCTGCTATTTCGGCGCGTGACGGCACAGCGTTTCTCAGTTCCGGAACGTGGTCGCTGCTGGGCACGGAGCTGGATTCCCCGGTGATCACCTCCGATGCGTTGCGCGCCAACTTCACCAACGAAGGTGGCGTGAACGGAACCACGAGGCTGTTAAAGAACGTCATGGGCCTGTGGATGCTGCAGGGTTGCCGGCGCTCCTGGACGACGCACAGCCATGGCTACGACTACCGTGAATTGATCGAGCAGGCAACTGTCGCGCCGCCCTTTCGTCATTTGGTTGATCCCGACGACGAATCTTTCTTGCGGCCTCAGGATATGCTCGGGGCCATCGACAAGTTCTGCAATCGCACTCACCAGCCGGTTCCGCGGGAACCTGGTGCTTACGTTCGCGCCGTTTTGGAAAGCCTCGCGTTCAAATACCGTTTTGTTCTCCGAAATCTGGAACACGTGATTGGGAAGCGCATCGGGCAGATTCGTGTCATCGGTGGCGGATCGAAGAACCGACTGCTGAATCAACTGACGGCCGACGCAACCGGAAGGAGAGTGCTCGCCGGCCCGGTTGAGGCGACGGCACTTGGCAATGTCGCAATCCAGATCCTTGCCACCGGTGGCGCGGCATCGCTGCAAGAAGTCCGCGCCATTGTGGATCGATCTTTCCCGACCGAAATATTCGATCCGCTTGACACCGACAAGTGGGATCAGCACGCGGAGCGATTTGAGCAATATTGCGGGAGCATTTATGCCTGAAATCAAAGAGACAACTCAGCTGAAGGATTTGTGGAACGAAGCCGAAGCTCAGAAAATTGCCGGAAATCAACTGGCGCTATTGCGTTACCGCTCGAACCTCCTAGGTGCCGACTTGCGCATCACCAATTTTGGGGGCGGCAACACCAGTTCCAAAATTGATCTTCCCGATCCCTTTACCGGCCGCCCGGTGCGAGTGCTTGCCGTAAAAGGTAGTGGTGGAGATCTTGGATCGATTCGCGAAGGTGGATTTGCCCTGCTTTATCTCGATCGCCTGGAACAACTCAAGGAGCTATATCGCGGCGAACAGTACGAAGACGAGATGGTCGGTTATTATCCGCTCTCGACGTTTGGTGAGAATCGAGTGGCGGCGTCGATTGACACTCCTTTGCACGCGTTCCTTCCCTTCCCCCATGTGGACCATTTGCATCCTGACTGGGCCATTGCCCTCGCCGCGAGCGCCAATGGAAAGCGAAAGCTGGATGAGTTCAACAAAGAATTTGGTCGCAAAATCTTCTGGGTGCCATGGCAACGCCCCGGATTCGAACTGGCGCTCATGATTGAACGAGCGGTCAAGGACAATCCGGGAGCGGAAGGCCTGATTCTCGGTGGCCACGGATTGTTCACCTGGGGAATGACGCAACGCGATTGCTACTTGAACAGCATCCACACCATCGATCAGATGGGCGAGTTCATTGCGAAGCATCAGTCAAAGAAGGGTTTTTTGTTTGGCGGAGTTGAGCATGCTCCGGCGCAGGATCGCAAGAAAATAGCAGCCCAGATTCTGCCCGCGCTTCGGGGAGTAGCGTCCTCGAATCGCCGTGTGGTTGCCCACTATGCCGACCATGAGGACGCTCTGGCCTTCGCCGGATCGAAGTGGGCGAAGGAACTAGGCTCGCTGGGAACCAGTTGCCCGGACCATTTTCTTAGAACGCGGGTCTGCCCGCTCTTCCTTCCTTGGGATCCTGCTAAAGAGGATGTCAGCGTTCTGAAGGCACGAATCCGGGCCGAGGCCAGCGAGTATCGAGCCACGTACAAGAAGTATTACGACGCCTGGGCCGACGCGGATTCTCCCCAGCTGCGGGACTCCAATCCCTCCGTTGTCGTCATTCCGGGCTTGGGCCTGTTCGGTTTCGGCAAGAACAAAAAAGAAGCGCGAATCACTACCGAATTCTTCATCAACGCCATTCACGTTATGGCAGGCGCAAACGCGCTGGAAGAGGGAGAGGTCTCTCATCCGCTGCCGCACGCCCGCCGTGCCGAGCAGTCGCAGCAGTTTACTCAGTTTCATAACTACGTGGCACTTCCCAGATCGGAGGCATTTCGCATCGAGTATTGGGCGCTCGAAGAAGCCAAACTGCGGCGCATGCCTGCGGAAGCGGAATTCAGCCGCAAGATCGCGCTCATCATTGGAGGCGCCAGCGGAATCGGTCGGGAAGTCGCTTTGCTGCTTGCTGGGAAAGGCGCCCATGTCGTCGTGGCCGATTTTGACCAGCAGGGGGCAAGAAAAGTCGCCGATGAGGCCGGCGCGCTCGCATCCCCCGAATTTGTAGCGCACGTTCGTGTAGATCTCAGTTCCGCGGTGTCCCTGTCGGAGGCGGCGAACTTCACAATTTCTCAATTTGGTGGAATCGATATTGTCGTCAATACTGCCGCCATCTATCCCGTGCCCGGCGCCGACGGCGAACTCGCTGACGCACAGTGGGCTCAGACCTTCCTGCTCAATGTCACCGGCAACTATCTTCTTGCCCGACATACGGAGTGGATATTCAAAGATCAGGGTCTGCCCGCCGCCGTGGTGCTTACGAGTTCCGCCAACGCCGTGGTGCCCAAGAAAGGCAGCGAGGCCTACGACACCAGCAAAACGGCTCTCAATCACCTCATCCGCGAACTGGCGATCAAACTCAGTCCGCATGTGCGTGTGAATGGCATTGCTCCCGCCACTGTGGTCGCCGGTTCCGCGATGTTTCCTCGCGATCGCGTAATTCAATCGTTGCAGAAATACCAAATCGAGTTCACCGATTCGGAGTCAACCGACCAACTGCGTGCCAAGCTCGCCGATTTTTATGCGCAGCGCACGCTGACGAAACGGCCGATACTCCCCCAGGATTGTGCGGCGGCAATCGTCTGGCTGGCGGGCGATCAGAGTGCCAACACGACTGGGCACGTCATTCCCGTAGACGGTGGTCTATCAGAGGCCTTCCTGCGTTAAGGAGCAACTATGCAGCGAATCTGCTTTGTGTTGCAGGTCAAGCCTGAGCGGCTCGAGGAATATAAACGGCGTCATCGCCGCGTGTGGCCGGAGATGCAGGCCGCCTTGCGTGAAACCGGATGGGGCAACTATTCGCTGTTTCTGCGCGATGATGGCCTTCTGGTCGGTTATCTGGAGACGGAAGATTTTGAACGTGCGCGAGCCGGCATGGCCAGCCGCGAGGTCAACGAACGGTGGCAGCGCGAGATGCGTGACTTTTTCGTCCAGCCGGATAGCGTGTTGCCCGATCGCGCCATGCAACCATTGCAAGAAGTCTTTCACCTTTAATTCAAACTCGAGGATTCCGTGAACCCTGCACTCGGCGTGTTTTTTCACTGGCTCGGCGGTCTCGCTTCCGCCAGCTTCTACGTTCCGTATCGCGGGGTGAAGAACTGGGCGTGGGAGACCTACTGGCTGGTGGGCGGATTCTTTAGCTGGGTCATCGCCCCATGGATTCTCGCGCTGACGATGACGCATGACCTCACGCGTGTACTCCACGAAGCTCCTGCGAGCAGTCTTTTCTGGGCGTATGCATTCGGCGTTTTGTGGGGACTGGGCGGTCTCACTTTCGGCCTTACCATGCGATACCTGGGAATGTCGCTGGGCATGGCCGTCGCGCTGGGATACACAGCTGCATTCGGTACCTTGATGCCTCCGATCTTCCGCGGAGTATTCGCATCCGAAGTCCTCGGCACTCGTTCCGGGCTCATTATTCTAGGCGGCGTCGCTGTTTGCCTTCTCGGGATCGCATTCGCGGGCGCGGCCGGAGTATCCAAAGAGCGCGAGATGTCGACGGAGCAGAAGCGTGCATCGATCAAGGAATTCGACTTGAAGAAAGGATTGCTCGTCGCCACTTTTTCAGGTGTGATGAGCGCCTGCTTTGCCTACGGACTGGCGGCCGGGGATCCGATCAAGGCACTCACCATCCAGCACGGAACCACGGTGTTGTGGCAGGGACTGCCCGTGCTGGTCGTTGTGCTTGCTGGCGGTTTCACCACCAACTTTATCTGGTGCCTCATTCTGAACGTTCGCAACCGGACGGGGTACCAGTACTTCGAGTCCGAAATTCGTGGCAGGGTTCCTGGGCGCAACGAGGAGCACATCCTTGAATCCGTCACAGATGCTCCAGCAGAAGAGATGGCCGTAGCCGTGGCCGTCGCACCAGCGACTGCCGTCAGAGCTCCCATGCTTGCCAACTACTTGTTCTCGGCTCTTGCGGGTACTACCTGGTACATGCAATTTTTCTTCTACACCATGGGCGAGACTCAGATGGGAAGGTATAAATTCTCCAGCTGGACGTTGCACATGGCCAGCATCATCATCTTCAGCACGTTATGGGGTATCGCGCTGAAAGAGTGGAAGGGTGCCGGAGGTAAGACCAAGCTGCTCGTCGCGTTCAGCTTGCTAGTTCTGGTCAGCTCTACCGTGATTGTGGGTTACGGAAATTACGTGGGTGGCTCTTCGCGCTGATGGTGTTTTCAGGGACGGGCCAAACTTTGCCACGGCAGAATCGGCAACCGTGTCAACTTATCCGGATTGCTGACGATAAAGATCTGGCGAATTCGTCCATCGGCAATGTCGAGGGTAAGAACACTGTGCGGTCGGCCGTGCCAATAGCTGAGCACTCCGGGAGCGCCATTGATTTGCCTCACCTGACGATCTAGATCCGCAGGCAGTAACTTGCGTCGCGCGCCAATCAGGAAACGAATGACATTCTCGACACCATAAATTGGATTCGGCACCGCAGTCGCCTTCCCGCCCCATCGGCGTAGAGCACGATCTCCTTAGAGAAGAGCGCCAGTAGTCCGTCCATCTCGCCACGTAAACTGGCTTGAAGGAACCGCTCCAGCAGTTCCTCTCTTTGCCTGGGTGAAGATTCAAACCGGGGCCGCTCTTCTTTCAGATGCTGTCGTGCCCGGCGGAAAAGCTGCCGACAATTGGCTTCGGTTTGCTCTAGAATCCGCGCAATCTCGGCGTATTCGTATTCAAAAGCCTCGCGCAGAAGAAAGGCAGCTCGTTCCAGGGGCGTTAACCGCTCCAGCAACACCAGGAAGGCCATGGAAACTTCGCCATCCATTAGAGACGTCAAGTAAGGATTGCTGGCGGGTTCGGTGACCACGGGCTCCGGCAACCATTGGCCAAAATACTCTTCCCGCTTCACCCGTACCGACTGCAGGTAGTTCAGACACAATCGGCTGATGATGGTTACCAAAAACGCTTCCGACGATTCGATCTCGGCGTCGGAACTCTGCTGCCACCGGATGAACGTTTCCTGCAGCATGTCCTCAGCATCGCTCACACTGCCCAGCATCCGGTACGCGATCGAGAGCAGGCGTCGTCGATGCTGGTGAAATATTTCCAGGCGATCTTGCCCTGCGACGCCCGGGGAAATGTTCCGCGAGATCGACTTGTCCGGGTTCGTTCCAGGGGGAAGGCCGTTTGGCAAAGTCTCGCGTTCGTGATCGTGGCGCATGACGTTTCATGATCTGATGCCCCGCTCACGTTTCGAGTTTCAGCTTTGCTGGCATGTTTCGTAAATTTGACAATGCCGGTGCCGACGACACCCCAGGCGGCGCGGCGCTCCGCCGCCGCTCAGCGTCACGGATTTCCCTGATGCTCTTACGCCGCCTTCATCTCGGTGCGGCGCTGACGTGACTCCAACCGTATTGCTATCACGCTCAACATCAGGAGTACCGCCTCCGGAGCCAGCAAGTGTGCGCTCTCGCTTGCGGAATGATCGAGTGCAATGCCGAGGATCCTGACTGCCGTAATTACCGCAACCACGGTGAAGACCATGTAGAGTCCCGCCAGAAGCCTGCGCGTGGAAACGAGGCAACTGACTGCAAGTATCGCTAGCGCCAGAGGAAACCCGGCAAATCCGACCCTCGCGACCGTGATGCCGCCGGGCGAAGTAAAGATATGCCTACCGCCGCCGCGGCACGAACCGGATTAAACAGGTATCTAACGCTGATGAGAGTGAAGATGACGGTTGCCATCACGAGAGGCGCACGCCGTAGCACAACCGCGACGCGCGAGAAGCCGTTCAACCTCGCTGCTGTCGAATACCCTGGGATTGAAGTAGCCATTTTGGTTCCTTTCTTTATTAAGAAGCCTCGATCTCGAACATCTCAGGTTCAGCCTGGGATTCGTTCTTCATGCTCCATTCAAACTAGATTCCCAGGACACGACCCATCTCAAATTTCCCCATGGGCCGCTTGCCGACGATCCGCGACTGCGTATTGCTTTGGGCTAACGCTGCTTTCGCTAAAGCTCCAGAGCGACGGTGGATGACGCAGAAATACTCCCAGCCAGCAAATACCCAAAACCATCGCCGGCGGATTAAATGCAACGATCGCACCCTTTTGGACATGGGCGCAGACGGCCCCTCCCAGGTAGGCTGAGAGGAAAAGTATTCCAATGGACCGCACCGGTCTGAATGCCAATAGAACAGCAGAGAGAACCTCAAGAGATGCGACCAGAGTCAATTTGCTGCCACCGAGTCCCATGGAGGTCAGCTGTTCGACCACTTTCGGCACGTGCGCGAATTTTGCGACGCCGCCGGTGAAGAGCCCGAAAGCACCGAGATAGATCAAAATGTTGCCTACGATGAAACGTGTTCTGTTTGGGGAAGGGGTGTTTGTGTTCATTTCATTCCTCTCTTAACCGGTGAGAGTTCCCATCAATTCATGCTGTCGCCTGCATCATCGCAGGCGCACGGATGCTGTCAAAACTTGTAAGGCCCTTCGCTCCTACCAGGCGTTCACTAGCCTCCCAGAGACGACGGGCAATGTTCGGAGTCGTAAGTGATTGGTTTGTCTGTCTTTCACGACAGCGCAAATAGAAGCGGCTGGAAACGTTGCCCAACTCGAGTGCCGATGCCACGTAAACCAAGGTGCGGGCCCCTTCTAGAGGGCTGCGAAGCAGAAAAGGAATCCGTTTCATCACTCGTGGAAAGAGTCCCGGCAAAACGCGCATCTGGTCTCCGAAGCCGGTTACAGTTGGCCCAGGGCTCAGGCAGTTTGCCGTGATTCCGGTGCCTTGCAACCGCCTCGCTAGTTCGTAGGTGAAGAGGATGTTCCCGAGTTTCGAAAGGTTATAGGCACGAAAAAAGTTGTAGTGCTATTCCCCTTGCAGATTGGCGAAGTCGATCGAGCCGCTGTGGGACTCTGAAGCGACCGTGATGATACGGGGAGCCGTGCCCTTGCGCACGAGATCAAGCAACAGGCCGGTCAGCAGAAAAGGCGCCAGGTGATTAACTGCGAGTGTCTTCTCAATGCCGCCCACGCTCAGCTCGCGGCGATCGAACATGGCCCCGGCATTGTTTAGCAGGACATCAACCCGGTCAAAACGATCGTGCACCCTGTTGCAAAACAAGCGAATGGAATCCTGCGACAACAAATCTGCCAACAGCAACACAGGCGCCGGCCCGGTTGCGACCTTTGCAACTTCCGCAGCGGCAGCTTCGCCGCGGTTTGCATCGCGACACACCATTGCCAGTGCTGCCCCAAGTTCGGCCAACCGGCGGGCCGCAGCAAAACCTACGCCGCTGCTAGCCCCTGTAACCATAACCAGAACGATTTTTCCATCCATTCGCATAAGAACCTCGAACACGCCGACTCATCGAGCCTCAGGAGATGATGAGCCGGGGTTCGGCGAAACCCGCTCGGCATGCCAGGAACGGATCGCATCGGCCACCAACTCTGGGTCATCGCACATGGGAAAGTGATTTCCGCCTGCAACGACAATCTGGCGCGCACTCGGAAAGAGCGCCTTCCACTGCGGCTGGAATCCCAGCGGATCGTTACGCTCTCCGAAGATCGTCATCAGCGGAAGACTCTTGAACGGGCCACAGAGTACCCGTTCTACATCTCGGTACAGCGAGTCGCAGTTGCGTGCGTCGCGCATGTAGTAATGAAAAGCCCTGCGTCCCTGCCGATCGATTCCTGCCCGGAAGGCCTGACGACTCGCGCTATCCATGTGGCGACCGATTCCGAAGTTCGTCGAGGTAATGCGGTTCAGAAACTCCGTCCACACATCGAGTTCCCGGATCGGCGTACTCCCCATCAGCGCCAGCATTCCGCGAAAGAGCGCCCCTGTCGGCTTCCAACCGAAACAATTCACGCCGACAATCCCGCGGACTCGCTCCGCGGTTGAGGCTGCTCCCGCCAGTCCCGCCGGCCCACCGAGGTCATGCATCACTAGCGTGAAGTTCTGCAGATCTAAGCTTCGAATCACGGTCGCGACCGCGCGGGCCGACCGCTCCAGACTGATCGCATCTCCGGGCAATCGCGAACTCTGCCCCGTTCCCGGGGCGTCGAAACAAACGCACCGGAAGTCTTGGGAGAGTCGCCCGATGACATCGCGCCAAATAAAAGACCAGACTCCCGTATGTACAAAAAGCAGCGTGGGCCCCTGGCCAACATCAGTCGCCGCGATCGTTGAGTGATCCATTTCGAGCCCAAAGGTTTGAAATGGCCACACACTTTCGGGGAGCCAGTCGGGGCGAACGAGTAATGTTTTGCGCGCCGGCGTCCTGAGGCTTTCGCCGGTCGGACTCAATCTTGTGGCAAGGTGAGTCTGTAAGGAGTCGTTCGGGGGAAAGGTCCGTGTAACTACAGTCATCTCTAAGCCTCATGCTTTGAGCAGAAGTTGTGTTCATCATGTAAGACCGGAGAGGACTGAGTTTTGTGACAGCCTCGGTCGCGAAGTCGAGAGAAAAACTTTAGCGGGCGTAAACAATCTGTGCGATCAGACTTCGGGCGCACCTGTCTCACCGTGGCACAAGATGGACTCGCCGGATCGTCATACGCGCAGTGAAACTGTCATTTGTGACGGTGTCCGACACGATCGGATCAGTGACGATCCTGCCGACTCCAAATCTGCAGCGTTGAAACTGATAGCATGGACATTCACTCGACTGTGCGCTGGACGCTCCATTTCGGCATTCTCTTTCTCGCGCTTCCGCTCCTGGCGCAGAGTAACGCTGGAGAACTTCGCGTCAAAGTGACCGGCCCCGACGGTCTTCCGATCAGGGCCTCCGTTGAGCTCTCCAGTGACGCCACCGAGTTCCATCGCTCCTTTTTCACCGACGACTCCGGGGACCTCATCGTTCGCAATCTTCCTTTCGGCCGCTACCGTCTGCGCGTCCAGCGCGAATCCTTTTCTGAGTTCGACGGCCTTATCGAAATCCATTCCGCTCTTCCCGTTGAGTACGTTGTCAAACTTAACATCGCAGCTCTGAGCACGGCCGTAAACGTCACAGCCGAAACTACGCTGCTCGATCCTGAACGAACCACCACCATCAACCACCTCGACTCTAAAGCCATAACCGATCGTGCCGCCTCACTTCCTGGACGCTCCCTTCCCGATCTCATCAACTCTCAGCCCGGATGGCTCTATGAAGGAAATGCCGTACTCCATCCTCGCGGCTCGGAGTATCAAACTCAATTCGTCATCGATGGAATCCCCCTAACCGACAATCGCTCACCCAGCTTTGGCTCCGAAATTGAAGCAGACGACGTCGACTCAATCACCATCTACACCGGCGGCATCCCCGCCGAATACGGACGCAAGATGGGCGGTGTGATCGAGGTTAACACGGTGCGCGACTCTCAGCCTGGTCTGCATGGGCAGCTCGTTCTGTCAGGTGGGAGTTTCGACACTGCCGGCGCTTTTGCCAGCGCTCAGCACTCCTGGGGTCACAACACGCTCGGGGCTAGCGCCTCCGGCAATTTGACCGCCCGCTACCTCAATCCGGTCGTTCCCGAGAACTTCACCAACCGAGGTACGACCGGCGACTTTTCTCTAAGCTATGAACGCGAAATCACCACCAAGGATCGGATCACGCTCAGCGTCCACCACGAACTTGCGCGCTACGAAATTCCTAACGATCAGCTTCAGCAGTTTCCTCAGCTGCGGAATCCGCCAGGCAGCACTCCACAACTCCAGACCAGCGGCAATTTTGAAACGATGGGCATCGCTTCTTACCAGCACATCTTTTCGCCCAACTTTCTGATCAACATTCGGGGAATGGTCCGCGACAACTCCGACGATCTCAATTCCAACGCTGGCGCGTGGCCCATTGCCGCTATTCTTCACAACGATTTTAAGGAGGGATACTTCAACTCCTCCTTTTCCATCCATCGCGGTCGCCACGAATGGAAGGCAGGCCTCGAATCAGATAATCTCTTCCTTCACGAAAACTTCAGCGACCTCATCACTGCAAATCCCAATGACCCTAACTACCCGTTCGATCCCGGCACGCCCTCTACTTTTTTCTTCATGGGCCACCGACTTGATGTTGAACAATCCGCCTTCATCCAGGATCTGATCCGTCTCGGCAAATGGACCGTTAATGCTGGCTTGCGCTGGGATCACTACCAGCTGATTGTGAATCAAAACGCGTTCAGCCCGCGCGTTTCTGTCGCACGTTATTTTTCCTCGGCTAACTTGATTGTCCACGCCTCATACGATCGTGTATTTCAGACGCCCTCATTCGAAAATATTCTCCTCGCCAGTTCACCCCAGGTCGCCGTACTGAACCCCAACATCCTCCGCCTCCCAGTGGAACCCTCTCACGGTAACTACTTCGAAGTCGGCGCCACCAAGAATCTTCTCAACCAGTTTCGTCTTGACGCAAACTATTTCCGCCGCTACGTAAATAACTTTGCTGACGACGACCAAATCCTCAATACCGCCGTTAGTTTTCCTGTCGCCTTCCGCAAAGCGATCATTTACGGAGCCGAGGGCAAAATTGAACTCCCGAATTGGAATCGATTTTCCGGTTTCCTCAGCTATTCGTACATTGTCGGTAACGCCTGGTTTCCAGTAACCGGAGGCCTTTTCGTCGGAGACGATGCTGCCAATGCCACTACCCAACTCAGCGGCCACTTCCCCGACTCGCAAGACCAGCGCCATACACTGCGTGCGCGCGTTCGATATCAGCTAACCTCGCGGCTCTGGTTCGCGAGTGGAACGGAATACGGCAGTGGCTTGCCCTTCGAATTCACGGGAACATACGATCAAGCCGTAGCCGAATACGGCCAGCAGATGGTCAACCGCATAAACTTCAACGACGGACGAATCAAGCCCACTTTGTCTGTGGGGATATCCGTCGGCGCCGAGCTCTACCAGAAAGAAACACGCTCTCTGCGGCTGCAAGCCGACGCAGAAAACCTGAATAATCGCCTTAATGTCCTCGACTTCACTGGCCTTTTCTCCGGTACCGCCGTTGCGCTGCCCAGGAGCTACTTCCTCCGCTTGGGTGCTACTTTCTAAGCTGCCGTATCGTGGCCGGAAGTGATCATGCTCAGCGAACCGCTGCCTATGCGAAATCGATGCTTCGCGTTGCACTCACGAAGAAGCATAAAGCTGCAGGGCGGATTCGGGATTGTCACGTCGCCCCATTCCATCTTTCTTGGCCTGATAGCAGCCCCACAATTCCTCGACATAAGGTAGGCCCAAAGAAGGCTCACGCAGGCGACGATTGTCGCGAAGTCCTTCAGCGGACCTGGCGGTTTCCGGAAGCGCAGTTTGAAATCGGGTTTTTCGCGGCTGATTCCAAACAATGGG
>Ga0070717_10001421_pt1 | contig 16504 bp, 16 predicted proteins | sample LARL113metaG_FD_71366 | JGI IMG/M metagenome (GOLD analysis project Ga0070717, IMG submission 71366) | Corn, switchgrass and miscanthus rhizosphere microbial communities from Kellogg Biological Station, Michigan, USA - LAR L11-3 metaG | ecosystem: Host-associated > Plants > Roots > Rhizosphere ... | reverse complement strand
CGACGAGATCGGGCGGATGCTGGCCGTCGCCGTCCATGAACAGCACGGCCCCGCGCCTGGCATGATCGAGCCCGGCCATCAGGGCCGCTTCCTTGCCGAAATTGCGCGACAGCGAAACCACCTGAATGTCGAGCGCATCGGGTTTCAGCGCGCGCGCGATCGTCAGCGTCGCGTCCTCGCTGCCGTCGTCGACATAGACGACCTCGCAGGAGAGCGAATAGCGCTTGCGCAAGCTCTTCGCCAGATCGGCGAGCCGCTGGTGCAGCGCAGCCAACCCCGCGGCCTCGTTGTAGATCGGGACGACGATCGACAGCCCCTGCGCCGCGGCGGTCGCCGCAGTCGTTGACAGGCTCGAGACATCGCTACCCAGCATCATCGTTTTCGTTCCAAACCCATCTGGCGGCATATGCTACCCGTTCCTTGCTGTCGGAACGATGAACGAAACCCACTGCGTGTCATTGCCGCAGGAACGCCTCCAGCTTGGCGAACAGCGGGTTCTCGCGGTCGAGCACGTAGTCGAGCGAAGCCACCGACACCGTCTCGGCGCCGCGCGCGCGCAGAAAGCTGCCGAGCGCGTAGAGCTGCGCCGGTGGGCAGTGCAGCGTCACCATCCCCGATGAGGTCGGGCCGCCGAACGGCGAAACCACGCCGAAGCGGTTATGGGCCTCCGCCAGCATCGCGGCGTCGCAACCTCTGAAGCGGGTGCGGACCTCGCGGTACTTGCTGGCGCGCGCGCGGGCGGCGATGTGATCGAGGATGACGCGCGCGGTCTCCCGCGCCTCGTCGGACCATTCGGCGTCGCGCGAGGCCACCAGGTTGGCCTGGCTGCGCAGGATCACGCCGTCGTCGAGCACCTTCAGCCCGTTGGCGGCGAGCGTCGCGCCGGTCGTGGTGATGTCGACGATCATCTCCGCGGTGCCGACCGCGGGCGCGCCTTCGGTCGCACCCGCGCTCTCGACGATGCGGTAGTCGACGATGCCGTGGGCGGCGAAGAAGGTCCGCGTCAGGTTGATGTATTTGGTCGCCACCCGCATCCGGCGGTTGTGCTGGGCGCGGAAGCCGGTAGTCACGTCGTCGAGGTCGGCCATGGTGCGGACGTCGATCCAGGCTTGCGGTACCGCAACGACCACGTTGGCGCTGCCGAAACCGAGATGGTCGATCAGCAGCACCCGCTTGTCGGCATTGGCAATGGTCTCGCGCACCAGGTCCTCGCCGGTGACGCCGAGATGGATCATTCCACGCGCCAGTTGTGAGGCGATCTCGCTCGCCGAGAGGTAGGCGATCTCGACATTGTCGACGCCCATCAGGGTGCCGCGATATTCGCGGGCGCCGCGGGGCTTGGCCAGCGCAAGGCCGGCGCGGCTGAAGAAGGCCTCCGCGTTTTCCTGCAGGCGGCCCTTGGATGGAACCGCGAGAACGAACGGCGCGCTCATGACCGCCTCCGGCGTGAGGCTTCAGCCGGCGCGCGGCCGATCTTCGTCAGCGTCTCGATCCAGACCGAGAAGCCGACCGCGGGGATCGGCATGGCCGCGCCGAGCTGCGTCATCAGTCCATCATAGCGCCCGCCCGCGACCAGCGGCTCGACGCCATTTCCCTTGGCGTGCAGCTCGAACTCGAAGCCGGTGTAGTAATCGAGCCCACGTCCGAATGAAGTGGAAAAGCGCGTGGTGCGGATGTCGATGCCGCGCGCGGCCATGAAGCCGACCCGGCTTTCGAGCTGGTCGATCGCGGTGGTGATGTCGAGCTTCGCTTCGCGCGCGAGCGCGCGCAGCCTGGCGACCGCGTCGTCGGGCGCGCCCTCGATGGCCATGAAGCGCTTGATCAGGCTGAGCGCGTCGCGCGGCAATGCGCCGCTCTTCAATGTCGACTGCTCGAGGAAGCGATCGGCGATTTCCGAGACCGAGCGACCGCCGACATTGGTGGTTCCCGCGATCGACATCAAATCGGTCACCAGCGCCAATGCCGCCTTGCGATCGGAGCCGGCCAATGCCGCCAGCACGCCCTCATATTCGTTGTGGCCGGGTCCGGTCGAAAGCGTGATGCGTTCGATGTCCTGCGCCAGATTGATCTTGCGGTTGAAATCCTTGATCAGCCGGCGGCGCCAGACCGGATAGAGATCGAGTGCGTCGATCAAGGCGTTGAACAGCGCGACGTCGCCGGTGCGGATTTCCACCTCGCTGACACCGAATGCCGCGGTCGCCTCCAGCGCCAGTGCCAGCATCTCGGCATCGGCGGCGGCGCGATCCTGCCGGGCGAAGGATTCGATGCCGGCCTGCAGGAACTCGCTCGGCCGGCCGCCGCGATAGCGGAACACCGGCCCGAGATAGCTGAATCCGGCCGGCGCGCCGGCCCGGGGCGAGGCGAGATAGTCCCGCGCCACCGGAATGGTGAGGTCGGGCCGCAGGCACAGATCCTCGCCGCTGGCGTCGGTGGTCAGGTAAAGGCTCTTGCGGATGTCCTCGCCGGAAAGGTCGAGGAACGGCTCGGCCGGCTGCAGGATCGCGGGCTCGGCCCTGAGATAGCCGGCCTGTGCGAACGACAACAGCAGCGCATCCGCCCAGGCGGCGGAGGAGGCGGCAACAGGAGCGGCGGTCGCACTCATTTCGTATCCAAGGTCTTGTCCAAGGTCTTGTTCGAGGTCGTGTTCAAGATCCTGGAAAAACACGGTTCCAAGGGTTTGATTGGCGCAGCCCTTAGCACGGCCCGGCGGAGGTTTCGACAGAGATTGGCCAAAGGACTTAACGCGGCTTAACCGGTGTCTTAACGCGCTCTGGTGACGTCGGAAGGGGCTATTGGGCTATCCTGGACCCGAGGGGCCCTCCAGTCCCCAAACGCCGCCTGGACCAGCGCCAGCGCCGCCACCGCCGCGGTGTCGGCCCGCAGGATCCGCGGCCCCAGCGAAAGCCTCAAGATTTGCGGCTGGCGCAACAGCGTCGCGCGCTCCTCTTCCGCAAATCCGCCCTCGGGGCCGACCAGGAGGTCTATTCCGCTGGAACCTGCGGGGCCGCCGTGCAGCGCCCGCAGCGGGTCGGCGACCTCAGTGGCCTCGTCGCAAAAAATCAGCAGGCGCCCCGAATCGCGCTCGCCGAGAAAGCGCTCGAGCGGCACCGGGTCGGCGACTGCGGCAAGGCTCAGGATGCCGCATTGTTCGGCCGCCTCGACGACATTGGCGCGCATCCGCTCGCCATTGACCCGCGCGACCTGGGTGAAACGGGTCAGGACCGGCCGCAGCGCGGAAGCGCCCATCTCGACCGCCTTCTGCACCATGTAGTCGAGGCGAGCGTGCTTGAGCGGCGCAAACACGTAAGTGAGATCGGGCAGCTGGTCCTGCGGGCGCGTTCTGCCGCCAATCAAGAGGCTGTCGGGACGCTTGCGTCCCGCGATCCTGGCCTGCCACTCGCCATCGCGGCCGTTGAACACCAGAATGTTATCGCCGGAGCCTAGCCGCAGCACATTGCCGAGGTAGTTGCCCTGGTCGCGCTCCAGCGGCACCGATTCGCCGGTCACGAGCGCGGCATCGACGAACAGGCGGGGGGCGCGAAAGTCGATTTGGGGCATGTTTGTTCCAATTTGCGGCCTTTTAGCTCAAAGGCTTAAGAGTCTGGGGCGATTATTGGTCTCCGGTGCGGCTGAGCGCCGCGCTGTTGCCAAATTCCCCGGGTTGTTAAGGGCAGGCAGGAATCGTAGAAAAGCCCTATTCGGAAGACGCGCTTGGATCGAGAGGTCGTGGGGGGTACCACGGGGCCTTGCCGGAGAAACAGCTTTGATCATCCGCCGCTTGATAGTGCCACTCACGGTGGCCGTCGTTACCGTTCACGCCGGTCAGGCCGGTGCGCAGGGGGCCTTCCCCGCGCCGCTGCCCGGTCAGGCTCAGGCCAACGATCCGGCGTTCCCGCCGGTCAATGGCGCGGCGCCCCGGGCGTCGATGGGCGGACCCTCATCCTTCCCGGTCAACGGCGCGGCGCCGGTCGAGGGCGCGAGTTTGGGCGGCCGGCCGCCGGCCCCGCCGTCGCAGGGTGCTGGGGGTGAAGACTGCATGAAGCAATTCATGCCGTTGCGGGAAGAGGCGGAAAAGCGCGGCAAGATGATCAAGGCGGCCAGCGACCGCCATGCGCCGCCCGACGAAGCCTGCAAGCTGATCGGCAATTACGGTCAGGCCGAACTCAAGATGATCAGCTACATCGAGTCCCACCAGGCCAAATGCGGAATTCCCGCGCAGGTCGGCGACCAGATGAAGGCCGGTCACAAGAACACCGAAGCCTTGCTCAAGAAGGTCTGCGGCATTGCCCAGCAAGCCGCCACGCGGGGCCCGGCGGGCCCGAGTCTGAGCGAGGTGCTCGGCTCCTCGGCGCAGCTTCCGGAAGCGACCCCGACCAAGAAGGGCGGCAGCACCTTCGATACGCTCAACGGCAACGTGTTGACGCGATGATCGGCGGGCGATGACCAGCGCCGCCGATACGAAGGCGGCGCGTGTCGCCGACGCGACCGGCAACTGGGTCGACACCCACGCCCCGCAATGGTCGCGGCCTTATTTGCGGCTTTCCCGTCTCGACCGGCCGATCGGATCGTGGCTGCTTCTGATCCCCTGCTGGTGGTCGGCGGCGCTCGCGGCCCGTGTGGCCAGCGATATCCACCAACTGCCTCTCGACATCTTGCTGTTCTTCATCGGCGCGTTCGCGATGCGCGGCGCGGGGTGCACCTGGAACGACATCACCGATCGCGATCTCGATGCGCGGGTCGAGCGGACGCGGTCGCGGCCGATCCCGGCCGGACAGGTGAGAGTGCGGGGGGCGATGGTGTTCCTGGTCGCCCAGGCGCTGGTGGGGCTGGCGGTGCTGTTGCAGTTCAACCGCTTCGCGATCGGAACCGGCATCGCCTCGCTCATCATTGTCGCGATCTATCCGTTCATGAAACGGATCACCTGGTGGCCGCAGATCGTGCTGGGGCTCGCTTTTTCCTGGGGCGCGCTGATGGGGTTTGCGGTGACGCTGGCGCGGATCGACTTGACCGCGCTCGCGCTCTATGCCGGCTCGATCGCCTGGGTGATCGGCTACGACACGATCTACGCCCACCAGGATGCCGAGGACGATGCGCTGATCGGAATCAAGTCGACCGCGCTTTTGTTCGGCGAACGCACCCATCAGGCCCTGATCGTGTTCTACGGCTTGGCCGTGGTCCTGATCGGCGTGGCGCTGGCGCTGGCCGGTGCGCGGTTCCCTGCCTGGATAGGCCTTGCCGCATTTGCTGCGCATCTGGTCTGGCAGATCAGGAGCCTGAAAATCGGCAATCCCGCGTTGTGCCTGCGCCTGTTCCAATCCAACCGCGACGCGGGGCTGTTGCTGTTCGCGGGCCTGTTGGTCGATGCGCTGACGGCTTAGTCGCGGGCGATGATCTCGCGCTCGCTGTGGTGAATATTCGCCGGGTTCAACAAGTCGCCGGCGCGCCGCCGCACCAGAAATTTCGGCCGCCGGGCCCGGATCGCATTGCGGCGCCGGCGCCGCGGCGCGGGCTCATTCTCGGCGCTGTCCTCTAATTGCGGAAGCGCGAAGATATCGCTCCACATCTGCCAAACGGATGCGATCTCCTCGGAATCGGAACTGACGCACAGGGGAATGGTCAATGACGGGTCGCGGTGCACAAGCACCAGCATCTGGGCATCGTCGATGCCGCGCAGCGCGATGCCGAGAAAGTCGCTGACGCGAACGTTGATCGCCATCCGCATGCCGTGGACGGCACGGTGCAGTACGACGCGTTCGCGGTGAAGTTCGATCTGCCGCACGCCGCCGTCCGCGCGGCTGTCGTGCGCGTGGAAGCTGATGGGCAGAGAAAGTGGGTCGAGCCGCAGTGCACGGCTCGACCCGGCGGGATTGATCCCGCCTGTTGCTGTTTGACGCCTCACGGCTTCGTCTCCCCGCCAGGATTATGTTCCCGGTCGATGGGTGAACCTTAGCCGAGCGCTTTCCGTTTTGGCTTAAAAAGGCTGGTTAATGCAGTGTCACCGAGTACCCTTTCGCCGGCATGATTGACAAGACCTTGGCTCGCATGATTGACGAGACCTTGCTGGCGTGGCGTAATTGTTACGGTTCGGCCCGGCGAAAATGCTTGAAGTCCGCGTCAATCGGGCACATCTGATGTGTCACCGGATTTGCATCGACGCCCCATCCATTGCCTAGGATTTTGTTCGTGATCTCTTCACCATCAACTGCGTCGCCGCTTTCCGCGAAGGCTGCAAAATCCGACCTGTTCGACCAATCGGCGCTCTCCGCGCTCGCGCAGCGCCTGGTCGAGGCGGCCAAGCGCGCCGGCGCCGAAGCCGCCGACGCGGTCGCGGTGCGCGGCGTCTCGCAAGGGGTCGAGGTGCGCGACGGCCGGGTCGAAGAATCCGAACGCTCCGAAGGCGACGACGTCGGATTGCGCGTGCTGGTGGGACAACGCCAGGCGGTGGTCTCGACCAACGATATCTCCGGCGACGGCATCGCCAAGCTCGCCGAGCGCGCGGTCGCGATGGCGCGCGTCGCACCCGACGACAAATATGTCGGCCTCGCCGATCCCTCGCTGCTCGCGCGCGATTTCCCCGATCTCGATCTGCTCGATCCCGAAGTCCCCTCGACTGCCGAGCTCGAACGGCGGGCGCAGGCGGCGGAGGCCGCAGCGCTTGCGGTGAAGGGCGTCTCCAAATCGGGCGGCGCGTCGGCATCCGCCGGGATCGGCGGCATGGTGCTGGTGACCAGCTCAGGCTTCCACGGCTCCTATCTGCGCTCGAGCCAGGGCATCTCGATGACGGCGATATCGGGCGAAGGCACCGGCATGGAGCGCGACTACGATTTTACGACCGCGCCGCATGCCGCCGACCTGGAACCGCCGGAGCGCGTCGGCCGCATCGCCGGCGAGCGCACCGTCGCGCGCGCCAACCCGCGCAAGGTCGAGACCTGCAAGGTGCCGGTGGTGTTCGACCCGCGGGTGTCGGGATCGCTGGTCGGCCATCTCGTCGGCGCGGTGAACGGCGCCTCGATCGCGCGCAAGACCAGCTTCCTCAAGGACCGCCTCGGCGAACAGTTGTTTTCGAAGAACATCCGCATCATCGACGATCCCTTGCGCAAGCGCGGATTGCGCTCGCAGACCTTCGACGCCGAGGGGGTCAAGGTCAAGAAGCTCGCCATCATCGACGAGGGCGTGCTGACCACGTGGCTATTGGATTGCGCGACCGCGCGGGAACTTGGCCTGGTGACGACCGGCCACGCCCATCGCGGCGTCTCGTCCTCGCCCTCGCCGGGGCCGTATAATCTGCACCTCGAAGCCGGTGAGGCCACCCCGGCCGAGCTGATGGGCGACATCAAGCAGGGTTTTTACGTCACCGACCTGATCGGCTCCGGTGTCAACGGCGTCACCGGCGACTATAGCCGCGGCGCGTCAGGCTTCTGGATCGAGAATGGCAAGACCACCTATCCGGTCAGCGAGGTGACGATCGCAGGCCATTTGCTGGAGATCTTCAAATCGATGGTCGCGGCCAACGACCTGGAATTCCGTTACGGCGTCAATGCGCCGACGGTGCGTATCGAGGGATTGACGCTTGGCGGACGCTGACGTCACCGCGCAGACAGAAATTCTGGCGCGTGACGCCGAATTGCTCAAAGACACCGTGCGGGAGGCCGGCAGCCTGGCGCTGTCGCTGTTTCGCACCGAATTGAGGAACTGGACCAAGGGATCGTCGTCGCCGGTGTCGGAGGCCGATATCGCGGTCAACGAGCTGCTCGAGACGAGGCTGCGGACGGCGAGGCCGGATTACGGCTGGCTGTCCGAGGAAAGCGCCGACGACGAGGAGCGTCTTTCCAAGCGCCTGGTATGGATCGTCGATCCGATCGACGGCACGCGCGGCTATCTCGCCGGCCGCGAGGACTGGTGCGTCAGCGTGGCGCTGGTCGAGGGCGCGTCGCCGCTGCTGGCTGCGGTGTTTGCGCCTGCCAGCGAGGAATTTTTTTTCGCCATGCGCGGGCAGGGCGCGACGCGCAACGAGGTAGCCGTATACACGACGCCGGGCACGGAGCTGGATTTCTCGCGGCTGGCCGGTCCGAAACCCCTGGTCGAGCGGTTGAGCACCTCGTCCCAGGAGATCGCGCTGCATCCGCGAATCGGATCGCTGGCGCTGCGGCTCTGCCGGGTCGCGCAAGGCAGCCTCGATGCCGCGTTTGCCGGCGGTCAAAGCCGCGACTGGGATCTTGCCGCGGCGAATTTGATCGTGCACGAAGCGGATGGTAAGATGACCACGCTGTCCGGAGATGCGATCCTCTACAATCGTCCGGATGTGTCGCACGGGGTGTTGGTTGCCGCTGGACGCGATCGTCATGCGAGCATCGTCTCGCAGTTTCGAAAACGGCCGTTGCCTTGAACGCCCTCGATGTGCTTTTTGAGTGCTTCTGAATCCCTGATTGCCGGGCACCCATTAGGAAAACAGACATGCCAGATAGTGCCCCGCAGCAACTGCTGCATCTCGTCATCGGCGGCGAACTGACCGACCTCAGCGGCACCACGTTCAAGGATCTCGATCAGGTCGAGATCGTCGGCGTCTATCCCAATTATGCGACTGCCTACGCTGCCTGGAGGGCCAAGGCGCAGCAGACCGTCGATAACGCCCATATGCGTTATTTCGTCGTGCATCTGCACCGGCTGCTCGATCCCGGACAAGACACGAAATCCGCCCATTGAAGAAGCTGCTTCGTAATACGCTGCGCAGCAGCTGGTTTCAGCGTGCTGTGGGTTTCCTCGCGGCCGAGTATCTGCGGCTGGTCTGGGTGACCAACAAGTTCACGCGCGATCCACCCCATGTCTACGACATGGTCGAGCCGCGCCAGCCCGCGATCTTCGCGTTCTGGCACGGCCAGCATTTCTTGACGCCGTTTATCAAGACCAAGGAAAGCCACCGCGCCAAGGTGCTGATTTCGCGGCATCGCGACGGCGAATTCAATGCGATCGCGGTCGAACGGCTCGGGATCGGCACCATCCGCGGTTCCGGCGATCACGGCTCGGCGTTTCACCGCAAGGGCGGGGTCGGCGCCTTCAAGGAGATGGTGCGGACGCTCGAGGACAACTATAATGTCGCGATGACCGCCGACGTGCCGAAGCGCTCGCGCGTCGTGGGGCTCGGCATCATCATGCTGGCGCGGGAATCCGGACGGCCGATCATGCCCTTTGCGATGGCCACCAGCCGCTTCATCCGTCTCAAGAACTGGGACCGCACCACCATCAACTTGCCGTTCGGACGCGGCGCGTTGGTCGGCATCGAGGAAATCAATGTGCCGCCGGACGCCGACGCCGCGACCATGGAACAACTTCGCCAGAAGCTCGAAAACATCCTGAACGAGGCGACCCGCCGCGCCTACGCCATGGTCGGCCGGCCGGAAGAGGCCGATCATGGTTGATCCATTGCCGATGACGCTACGCGTCTATCGCCGGCTGTCCTCGGCCGTGGTGCCGCTGGCGCCGGCGCTGATCAACCGGCGGTTGAAGCTCGGCAAGGAGGATCCGGCGCGGATCGGCGAACGGCGCGGCATGAGCCAGGACGTGCGGCCGAACGGACCGCTGGTCTGGATCCACGGCGCCAGCGTCGGCGAGGTGCTGGCGGCCGCCGCCCTGATCGAGAAATTGCGCGCGCTCAACATCCGCATCCTCCTCACCTCGGGCACGGTGACGTCGGCGGCGATCGTCGCCAAACGGTTCCCGGCCGACATCATCCATCAATACGTGCCTTACGATTCGCCGCGTTATGTCGCGCGGTTCCTCGATCATTGGCGGCCGTCGCTGGCGCTGTTCATCGAATCCGATCTGTGGCCGAACCTGATCCTGTCGAGCGCGGCGCGTCGGCTGCCGATGGTTCTGATCAACGGCAGGATGTCGCAACGCTCGTTCCCGCGCTGGCGCAGGGTCTCCGGTACGATCTCGGCGCTGCTCGGCCGCTTCGACGTCTGCCTGGCGCAGTCGCGCACCGATGCCGAGCGCTTCACCGCGCTCGGCTGCCGCGACGTCGTCGTCACCGGCAATTTGAAGCTGGACGTTCCGGCGCCGCCCGCCGATCCCGTCAAGCTCGAGCGGCTGACGTCGGTCACGCGCGGCCGGCCGATCGTCGTTGCTGCCTCGACCCATCCGGGCGAGGAGGAAATCCTGCTCGAGACGCACAAGACGCTGGCCGGCATCTTTCCTTCGCTGTTGACGGTGATCGTGCCGCGGCATCCCGATCGCGGGCTTTCGATCGCGCGGATGATCGCGGCGGCCGGGCTGAAGCCGTCGTTGCGCTCGCGCGAGGAGTTGCCGGTGGCCGCGACCGATATCTATGTCGCGGACACCATGGGCGAACTGGGACTGTTCTATCGGCTGGCGCCGATCGTGTTCATGGGCGGCTCGCTGGTCGCACATGGCGGGCAGAATCCGATCGAGGCGGCCAAGCTCGGCGCATCGATCGTCCATGGTCCCCACGTGTTCAATTTCTCCGACGTCTACGAGGCCCTGGACGGCGCGGTCGGCGCGAAGCAGGCCGACACGGAAGAAGCGCTGGTCAAGCAGCTCGGCCAGCTGTTGGCCGATCCGGCCGCCTGCGAGCACATGAACGCGGCCTCCGCGCGCGTGGTGGAGCAGCTCGGCGGCGCGCTGGACCGCACGCTCGCGGCCCTCGAGCCGTATCTGTTGCAGCTACGGCTCGAGATGGGAGCCGCCAGTGCGTGAGCCGGCGTTCTGGCACCGGCCGAAGTCATGGAAGTCGCATCTGCTCCGGCCGCTCGCCGCCCTCTATGGCGCGGTCGCGGCGCTGCGGTTGCAGCGCAAGGGGTTCGACGCCGGCGTTCCGGTGCTCTGCGTCGGCAATTATCACGTCGGCGGCGCCGGCAAGACGCCCGCGGTGCTGGCGCTGGCCGGCATCTTGCGCGAGCTCGGCGAGACCCCGGTGGTGCTGAGCCGCGGCTATGGCGGCAAGCTGCGCGGCCCGGTCATGGTCGATCCCTCGAGGCACACGGCCGAGAAGGTCGGCGACGAGCCATTGATGATGGCGTCCCGCGTTCCCGTGGTGGTGGCGCGCGACCGCGTCAACGGCGTGGCGATGGCGAGATCGCAGCGCGCCAGCGTCATCCTGATGGATGACGGCTTTCAGAATCCGGCGATTGCCAAGGACGCCGCGCTGATCGTGATCGACAGCGAGCGCGGCATCGGCAACGGCTATGTGATCCCCGCGGGTCCGCTGCGCGCACCGCTGCCGCCGCAGCTTGTGCGCACCGACGCGCTGATCGTGGTCGGCGAGGGAGACGCGAGCAAGGAAATCGCCGCCGCAGTCATCGCGCGCGAAGGACAAGTGCTGTCGGCGCATCTGAAGCCCAATGCCGCTTCCGTTGCGGCGCTTGCCGGAAAGCGCGTCCTTGCGTTTGCCGGCATCGGCGATCCCCAGCGCTTTTTCAGGACGCTGCGCTCGAGCGGGATCGACGTGGTCCGGGAACGCGCCTTCGCCGACCATCACAATTTTTCGAATAATGATGTCGAGGCGTTGCTCGCCGAATCAAGGGACGATGCCCTGACGCTGGTGACGACGGAAAAGGACCTGGCGCGGCTGCGCGAGGGCGGGGAATTTTCCGAGCTTGCGCGCGCGATCGTGCCCTTCGCGATCACGCTGGAATTCGAGGACGGCGGAAAATTGCGGAAATTTCTCGCGGATCGGCTGTTCAAGGCCCGCGAGAAGAAATTTCTGCACGAAAGATAAAGGTAATGCATGTCGTCCCGGCCTAGTGCGCAATTGCGCACGGGGAGCCGGGACCCATACGCCGTGTCGGCTATGTTGAGAGACGTTGTTCGCCGGCTTTCGCGCAACGGCTACGGCCTGTGGTTATGCGTCCCGGCTTTCGCCGGGACGACGAAAGTGGCTAGATTCAACCCTTCTCCCCCAGCGCCCCTGGAAAATGCCGCTGCAGCACGGCGCTCGGTATCGCATAGGCTTCCTGCAGATCGACGCTCCAGTATTTCAGCTCGTCCAGCGGAATCCGCGCATCGGTCACCGCACAGCGCACATAGGTTCCCGGCGAGATCACGCGGAAATCGCCGTCCAGATATTGCACCTGCGCTTCGCCGTGGCCCGAGGGGCCAAATTTGTTCAGCACCGTTGAACGCTCCGATTAAGTTCCGGTAATCCGGGATGGCGATTGATCTAGCACAGATAGGTAGCGCTGTCCGCTGGCGAACCCCACCGATTTGTGATGTTTTGGGTATTTGTCCGCATGGTAGTTTTGGCGCGAATGGACGCTGTTTCCGCTGCACCAAATAAGCCGCAATCCCCGATGCGCCCTCTTGCCGCGATCGCATTCCTGACGCTCATGGCCATGACCTCGGCTGTCGTGACTTCGCCTGTCATGGCGGCCGAACCGTTACCGGCGCCGCGACAGGTCGAGATTCCCTCCGGTGACGGGACATTGCGGGCGGAGCTTTACAAGCCGGCCGGCGACGGCCCGTTTCCGACCGTGATCGCGCTGCATGGCTGTGGCGGATTGGCTGGCCATTCCGACCCGGTGCTGCCGCGCTATCGCGACTGGGCCGAGCAATTGCTGAAGGACGGCAAGGCCGTCCTGCTGCCGGACAGTTACGGCTCGCGTGAGCTCGGCCCGCAATGCCGGGTCAAGGAGCGGCAGGTGCACGGCCGTCGCGAACGGGTGGCCGACATCCTGGCGGCGCGGCAATGGCTGCTGCAGCAGCCCTGGGTCATCCAAAACCGCATCAGCCTGATCGGATGGGCGAGCGGGGCGAGCGCGCTATTATGGGCGGTGCGCCCGCAATTGCTCTCGCGCAACGCCAAGGAGCCGGATTTCCGCTCCGCGGTCGCGTTCTATCCGGATTGCCGCGCCTCTTCCGGGCTCGGTTGGAGCGCACGGGTTCCGACCCTGATCCTGATCGGCGCCAAGGACGATGTCTCCTCGCCGCCGGCCTGCCGCCAGATGATCGACGGCGCGCGCGGGCGCAGCGCGCTGACGCGGATCGTGGTCTATCCCGGCGCCTATCACGATTTCGACCGCGCCAATCTGCCGTTGCACGCGGTGAACGCAACTGCCGACGCTGCTTTGCCGGAAGGCGGCCATCTCGGCGGCGATCCCGGGGCGCGCGCGGACGCGGAAAAGCTGGTCGCGGAGTGGCTCGCGCGGTGACGTCGCTTTAGAACAGGCTGCCCTGATCCACGGGCTTGACGACGCGCTTCGGCGCGACCGGCTTGGCTTCGCGCACCGCCGCCTTCGGCTCGCTTGTGGGAGCAAGCGTCGCGGCCGGCCGGTCCGAATCCGCGGTTGCGGCCACCCGTCCGTCGGAGAATTCCAGATCGAGCCGCGCCCCGGGGCCGATGCTGTGTGCGGCGTGGAGCGGGTGGCCCGCTTCGTCACGCACCAGCGCAAAGCCGCGCGCCAGCACGCTGCGATAGGATAGTGCCGCCAGCAATTGCCCGCTGTGGGTGACGCGCGCATCGAGCCGCTGCATGACGGTGGAAAGCGCGCGCCGCGCCCGCTCGGCGAGCCGATGCGTGCGCTCGCGTTGGCGCGCGATGGCCTGGCGCTGGGCCTGCGCGTTGGCGAGTTTCGACGCTTTCAGCCGCGCCTCCAGCCCGGCATAACGATCGCGGCGGCGGCGCAGCAATGATTTCGTGGACAGCGTCAGCCGTTCGCCTGATACCACCAGCCGGTGCTGCGCCTGCGCGACCTGTCCGCGCAAAACCCGCAAGGTCAGCCGGCTGCTGGCATGCGCGAAGCGGCGGAAATGCGCATGGGTGTTGGCTTTCAGGCCGCGGGGCAGGGCGCCTGAGGCGCCATCCAGCCGCTGCCGCGGGATCGCCAGAACTTCGCTTGCCGCCGGTAGCGCGCGGCCTGCGGCGCGCAGCTCGTTGCGGCGGCTTTCCTGGCCGCGCTGCCAGCACACGAACGTGCGGCGCGCGAGGCTCTCGACCTCGGCGAACAATTCGCTGCGCACGGGGACCGCCATTTCGGCCGCCGCCGTCGGCGTCGGCGCCCGCTTGTCGGCGGCAAAGTCGATCAGCGTGATGTCGGTCTCGTGGCCGACCGCCGAGATCAGCGGGATCAAGCTTTCGGCCGCGGCGCGCACCACGATCTCCTCGTTGAACGACCACAGGTCTTCCAGCGAGCCGCCGCCGCGCGCGACGATCAGCACGTCGGGGCGCGGAATCCTGCCGCCAACCGGCAGCGCGTTGAAGCCGCGGATCGCGGCCGCGACCTGCTCGGCCGAGCCGTCGCCCTGCACCCTGACCGGCCACACCAGTACATGCCGCGGAAAGCGGTCTTCCAGCCGATGCAGGATGTCGCGAATCACCGCGCCGGTCGGCGAGGTGACGACGCCGATCACCTCCGGCAGCCACGGCAATAGCTGCTTGCGCGCCTCGTCGAACAGGCCCTCGGCGGCGAGCTTCTTCTTGCGCTCCTCCATCAGCGCCATCAGCGCGCCGATGCCGGCGGGCTCGAGCGCCTCGATCACGATCTGGTATTTCGACGAGCCCGGATAGGTGGTGAGCTTGCCGGTGGCGATGACCTCGAGCCCCTCCTGCGGCTTGAAGCGCATCCGGGCGTGGGCGAATTTCCAGATCACCGCCTCGATCTTGGCGCTCTCGTCCTTCAGCGCGAAATAGCAATGGCCGGAGGAATGGGGCCCGCGAAAACCGGAGATCTCGCCGCGCACCCGCACATGGCCGAAAGTGTCCTCCACCGTCCGCTTCAGCGCGGAGGACAGTTCGGAGACGGTATATTCCGGCGCGTTGATCAGGTTTTCCGCTGCAGGCATCTCGGGTGATTCGGTCTTTTGGGGCTCTTGCGCAAGGTAGGGGCTTTCGGCCGTCCCCGCTAATCCGCGCCCTTATGCATTCATATACTCTGTGATACAGAGTTCTCTATAAAAGGTATCGAGGACGGGAAACAATGGCGAAGCTTCTGTTCGGCATAGTCGGACTGCTGGCCATGGCAGCGCTCTTCCCCGTTGCCGTGATTGCGTTCACGGCGCCCGTATCCCCGCCACCGATGGTCTCCATGGCGGTGCCCTCCAGGCAGGTCCAGGACGTTCCGCCACCTCGGCAATTCCAGGCGCGGGATGGCGCCATGCTTCAATATTACGCCTATCCCGCAGGGCCGGACAAAGTCGCCGTTCTGATCCACGGTACAGCCGGTCCCGGAACCAGCATGCATTCCCTGGCGGAGGCGCTGCGGGGAGCGGGGGTGACAACCTATGTGCTGGACATTCGCGGCCACGGCGGCTCGGGCCGCCGCGGCGACGTCGATTACATCGGGCAGGTCGATGACGACCTCGCCGACTTCGTCGCCCAACTCGGGCCGCCGAAGAGCGGCGAAACCCGCACCCTTGTCGGGTTCTCCGGCGGAGCCGGGTTCAGCATTCGCTTCGCCGGCGGCCCCGACGGCTTGCTGTTCGACCGCTATCTGTTTCTTTCACCGATCCTCCCCGGATCGTCAGCCTTGCGCCCGAACGCCGGCGGCTGGACCAACATCTCCATCCCGCGCGTTGTTGTGATCGCCTGGCTCAATCGCCTGGGCATTCACTGGTTCGACGGATTTCCCGTCATCAGCTACGCCGTGTCGCCCGACCGATCGCGCGAGACGACCGCCAGCTATTCCTATCGGCTGATGATGAATTTCGGCGCCGGACGGGCGTACGAGACCTATCTGAAAAACATTCGCCGCCCGGCTGCGGTGCTCGTCGGCGATGCCGACGAGCAGGTGGTCGCGGACCAATTCGCGCCGCTGCTGCAGCGCGTCGGCGCGAACATCCCGGTCACGATTGTGCCGAACATGAAGCACCGCGACATGATCGCCGCACCCGAAGCATTGCGGGCGGCCGTTCGCGCGATCTCCCCCGGCGAAGTAGCGGCACAATGATCAAGCTCAATTGAGAGGACAGGCGATGTTGAAACGATTGCTCCGCGGCTCCTTAAACCTCGTGAAATGGGTGCTGTGCCTCGTTGGCGCGACCACCCTCGTGCTCGTCGCGATGCTCGCAACGCCGCTCGCTGGCCTGCCGGAGTTGACCTCGGTATCGAAGACGGCTCGCGCGGTCGATCGCAGCACCATGCCGCCCTTGCAGCGTTTCTCCGCCCGCGACGGCACGGAACTGGCGTACCGGCACTATCCGGCGCGGGGAGTTGCGAACGAAAAGATCGCTATCCTCGTGCACGGCTCGTCCGGTTCGAGCCCCTCGGTGCACGCGCTCGCGGATGCACTGGCTGCGCGGGGCGTCGAGACATATGCGCCCGACATTCGCGGGCATGGCGGCTCCGGCACGCGCGGCGACATCGCCTATCTCGGCCAGCTCGAAAACGATCTGGAGGACCTTGTCGCCGTGGTGCGCAAGGCCTCACCCAATCAGCCGCTGACCTTGCTCGGTCACTCCGCGGGCGGCGGCTTTGCGCTTCGGGTGGCGAGTTCGCCGATCCGGAACCTGTTTGCGCGCACCGTGCTGCTTGCGCCCTATCTCGGCTACGACGCGC
>Ga0070717_10001419_pt1 | contig 16518 bp, 12 predicted proteins | sample LARL113metaG_FD_71366 | JGI IMG/M metagenome (GOLD analysis project Ga0070717, IMG submission 71366) | Corn, switchgrass and miscanthus rhizosphere microbial communities from Kellogg Biological Station, Michigan, USA - LAR L11-3 metaG | ecosystem: Host-associated > Plants > Roots > Rhizosphere ... | reverse complement strand
GCGGCTGGCAGCACGCTGACAGATACGGGCAGGGCGTCTTCCAGTACGCCTGATCCCAATCCCAAGAACAACAGCCTGACCATCAAGAGCAGCGTGGACTAAACGCTAAAAAAGCCGGATCGCGCTGAGAAGCGCAATTTTTTATCCGGTGCTTTTTCGCCGAAGCGACCCTTTTGCGAGCGTGAGCTTCAGGCTAATCCGCGGCGCTGGGGCTCGGTGTAATCGGACCCGCTTCTCCCGGTCGCGTGGCGCGTTTGCGGCCTGCCCACAGCCGCAGCCGATCCATATAAATGTAGACGACGGGAGTGGTAAATAACGTCAGCGCCTGGCTGACGATCAATCCGCCGACGATGGTGATACCCAGCGGCCTGCGCAATTCCGATCCTGTTCCCGTGCCCAGAGCGAGCGGCAATCCGCCCAGCATCGCGGCCATCGTCGTCATCATGATCGGGCGGAAACGAAGAATGCAGGCCTCGTAAATCGATTCAGTGGAGTTCTTGCCCTCATTGCGTTCCGTTTCGAGCGCGAAATCGATCATCATGATGGCGTTCTTCTTCACGATTCCAATCAGCAGAATGATGCCGATCAGCCCCATGACGTTCAGTTCGTTGTTCGTCAGCTTCAGAGCCAGAATCGCGCCCACTCCGGCGGATGGCAGCGTCGAGAGAATGGTAATGGGATGGATGTAACTCTCGTAGAGCACGCCCAGAACGATGTACACCGTCGCCAGAGCTGCCATAATCAGAATCGGCTCATTAGCCAGCGTCTGCTGGAATGCGGCCGCGGTTCCTTGAAAACCAGCTTTGATGGTGGGTGGAAAGCCGATGGAGCGCTCTGCATTTTCGATCACCTGCTTGGCCTGCCCGAGCGAGACGTTCTGCGCCAGATTGAACGACAGCGTCACCGAGGGATATTGCCCCTGATGGTTAACCGCCAAAGGCGTGTTCGACGGCCCAAAGTGAGCGAACGTAGCCAAAGGCACAGCAGTTCCATTCGAAGCGCGCACATAAATGTTCTCCAGCGCCTCGGGACTGCGGGCAAACTCGGGAGCAACTTCCATCACCACGTGATACTGATTGAGTTGCCGGTACATGATCGAGACCTGCCGCTGGCCGAAGGCGTCGTATAGAGCGTTATCAATATCCGCCGCGGCCACGCCCAGCCTCGCCGCAGTGTCGCGATCGATAATGACCTGCGCTTCCAGGCCTTTGTCTTGCTGGTCGGTATTGACATCGCGCAGTTCGGGCAGAGTTCTCAGCTTTTGCAACAGCCGCGGCGACCAGTTATTCAAATCATCCAGATTTTCGCCTTGCAATGTGTACTGGAACTGTGCCTGGCTTTGCCGGCCGCCGATTGTCAGATCCTGCGCTGATTGCATGTAGAGCGTGGCCCCAGGAACTACTGCTAATTTCTTCCGCAACCGCGCAATGATCCGATCTGCCGATTCTTTGCGCTCATTCAGCGGCTTCAACGTGATAAACATCCGGCCCGTGTTGTACTGCGTATTTCCTCCGGCAAATCCAACGGTTGTTTGGACCGCTTTATCTTGCATGACGATGTTCACGAACTGCGACATCTTTTCCTTCATTGCCTCAAAGGAAATATCCTGCGCGGCCTGTACCGATCCCATAATCCGGCCCGTGTCCTGCTGCGGAAAGAAACCCTTGGCCACGTCCATATACAAGTAGACGCTGAGTGCGGCTGTGAGAATCGTGATCAACAAAGTCAGTGGCTGATGCCGCAGCACCCAGCGCAGGCTTCCGCGATACGTGCCAAGCATGCGCTCGAATGCACGCTCGCTGGCGCGGTAGATCCGCCCATGCTTTTCTTCTCCCAGCGGACGCAGAAATTTTGCGCACATTGTTGGCGTGGTCGTAAGTGACACCAGCAGGGAAACCGCAATCGCCGCGCTTAACGTCACCGCGAATTCGCGAAAAAGACGGCCGACAATTCCGCCCATCATCAGAATCGGAATAAACACGGCCACCAAAGACGTGCTCATCGACAGCACGGTAAAACCTATTTCGCGCGCCCCGCGAAAGGCTGCCTGAACCGGACGCATTCCCTGCTCCAAATAGCGCGTAATGTTCTCCAGCACCACTATGGCGTCATCAACCACAAATCCAGTTGAAATGGCGAGCGCCATCAGCGAAAGATTGTCCAGGCTGTAATCCAGCAGGTACATGATCCCGAAAGTCCCAACCAGCGAAAGCGGAACCGCGACGCTCGGGATCAAAGTCGCGCGGAAAGTCCGCAAAAATGCGAACACAACCAGAATGACCAGAATGACGGAGATGAGCAGCGTGAATTCGATATCGGCTACCGACGCGCGGACCGTCACCGTGCGGTCGAGCACCACGTTCAAGTCAATGGCAGGGGAAATCGAGGACTTCAACAGCGGCAGGGCTTCGCGCACGCGATCGACGGTCTGGATAATGTTTGCGCCCGGCTGCCGGAAAATGATAATGAGCACTGCCGGTTTCCCACTCGACAGCCCGATTACGTGAATATCTTCGACTGAGTCCTGCACGTCACCTACATCGCCCAGGCGCACGGGTGTGCCGTTCTTATAAGCGACGATTAGCTTGCGATACTGATCAGCTCGGAAGATTTGGTCGTTGGCTCCAATGCCCCACGCATTGATTGGATCAGCCAGTTCGCCCTTTGGACGATTCGCATTCGCCGAACCCAGAGCCGTTCTCACTGTATCCAGCCCGACACCGAGTTTGTTGAGCAGGGTTGGATTCACTTCAGCGCGCACTGCCGGCCGCGCGCCACCACCGACAAACACCTGGCCGACTCCGTTTATCTGCGCGAGTTTCTGCGCCAGGATGGAATCAGCAGTGTCATACATTTTGGGGAGGGTAAGAATGTCGGAAGTGAGCGCCAGGATCAAGATGGGCGCATCGGCAGGATTAACTTTCCGGTACGAGGGATTGCCGGGAAGATTTGCTGGAAGCTGGCTGCGGGCGGCGTTGATCGCCGCCTGGACGTCGCGGCCAGCGGCGTCAATGTTGCGATTCAAATCGAATTGCAGAACGATGCTCGTCGAACCAAGCTGGCTGGTCGACGTCATCTGATTAATTCCGGCAATTCGCCCGAACTGCCTTTCCAGAGGCGTGGCTACCGCAGAAGCCATGGTTTCCGGGCTTGCGCCCGGCAAACCTGCAGATACTTGTATTACGGGAAACTCCACCTGCGGCAGCGGCGCGACCGGAAGAAAGTTGAAAGCCAACGCTCCCGCCATCAGCAGCGCCGCCGCCAGCAAAGACGTGCCAATCGGCCGCTTAATAAATGGAGCCGAGATATTCATCGTCTAATCCGCGGAGGCAGGGCCGGGTTCCTCGATGGGATTTCCGATTCGATAGCGTGAAAAGCGATGCGCCAGCCGGTCAAACCATAGATAGACGACAGGCGTGGTGTAGAGCGTAAGCAGTTGGCTTACGAGCAGTCCGCCGACAATCGTGATGCCCAGTGGGTGCCGCAACTCCGAACCAGTGCCTCTGCCCAACGCCAGTGGCAATCCGCCCAGCAGCGCCGCCATGGTCGTCATCATGATGGGCCGGAAACGCAACAAACTTGCCTGATAAATCGCTTCTTCCGGCGCCTTATGCTCGACGCGTTCAGCCTCCAGCGCGAAATCGATCATCATGATCGCGTTCTTCTTCACGATTCCAATCAGAAGAATGATGCCGATCAACGCCACTACTCCCAAATCATTGCCAGTAATTAAAAGCGCGAGAATGGCGCCAACGCCAGCCGATGGCAGAGTAGAAAGAATCGTAATCGGATGAATGTAGCTTTCGTACAGCACGCCCAGCACGATATACACGGTGATAATCGCAGCCAGAATCAACCAAGGCTCGCTGGATAACGAATTGCGAAATGCGGCCGCGGTCCCTTGAAAGCTGGTGTGAATGCTATTCGGAAGCCCAATCTCTTGCTCCGCTTGATCCATGGCTTTCGTCGCCTCTCCTAATGAAACTCCCGGCGCCAAATTGAATGACAGAGTGACTACTGGAAACTGTCCCTGATGATTGATCGCTAGGGCCGTATTGGAAGATTCGAAATGCGAAAACGATGACAGTGGAACCTGAGCTCCACTGTTGGATTTCACATAGATACTCCTCAGCGAATCCGGGTTCTGCTGGAACTGTGGATCGACCTCCAGCACAACGTGATACTGATTCAATTGAGTAAAGATTGTTGACACCTGCCGTTGGCCGAACGCGTCGTAGAAGGTGTCATCAATCGCCTGAGGCAAAATGCCCAACCGCGAAGCGGTGTCACGGTCGATCACCAGGTCCGCTTTCAAGCCGTTCGTCTGCTGATCGCTGGCTACGTCGCGCATCTGCGGCAAAGTACGCAGCTTGTCCACCAGCTTGGGAGCGATGGTTGCCAATTCCTGCGCATCAGCAACTTCCATCGTGTACTGGTATTGCGTCCGGCTCACACGGCTTTCCACCGTCAGATCCTGCACCGGCTGCATGTAGAGCGTGATCCCTGCAACCTGGCTCAGTTGTGGTTGCAGTCTGCGGATGATCTCACTGGCAGTGGCATTGCGCTCATTGCGCGGCTTTAAATTGATTTGAATGCGCCCGCTGTTCGGCGTGGTGTTGGTACCATCGACCCCAATAAAAGATGACAGGCTGGCGACATCGGGATCCTGCAGAATTATCTCCGCCAGCGCTCGCTGCCGCTGCGACATGGCGGTGAAGGAAACGTTCTGCGGCGCTTCCGAGATACCCAGAATCACGCCCGTATCCTGCACCGGGAAAAATCCTTTGGGCACGACCACGTATAGGAAAAGCGTGAGAACCAGCGTTCCTGCGGTGACCAACAAAGTCGTCGTTTGATGCCGTAGCACAAATTTCAGCGTGCGCCCGTAGAACTCAATCACCCGGTTGTACAGATCTTCCGAAAATTTGTATACGCGGCTTTGCTTTTCCACATCGCGCCGGTTCAGCAGCTTGGCGCTCATCATCGGTGTCAGGGTTAGTGAGACCACAGCGGAAACCAGAATCGTGACCGCCAGCGTAACCGCAAACTCACGAAACAATCGCCCAACGATGTCACCCATGAACAGCAGAGGAATCAGCACTGCAATGAGTGAAACCGTCAGTGAAATAATCGTGAAGCCAATCTGCCCTGATCCTTTCAATGCCGCCTGCAGCGGAGAATCTCCTTCTTCCAGGAAACGGTCGATGTTCTCGATCATCACGATCGCGTCATCGACCACAAATCCGGTAGAAATCGTCAACGCCATTAGCGTGAGATTGTTCAGGCTGTATCCCAACAGATACATGACGCCGAACGTGCCCACGATCGAAAGCGGCACAGCCACACTGGGAATCACCGTCGCGGAGAGATTTCGCAGGAATAGAAAGATCACCATCACGACCAGTGCGACGGTCAACATCAGCTCGAATTGAACGTCTTTGACAGACGCCCGGATAGTTTCCGTCCGGTCGGTCAGAATCTTCACTCTTACTGCTGCAGGCAAAGAGGACTGCAACCGCGGAAGCAATGCCTTAATTCGATCGGCAACGCTGATAATATTCGCCCCTGGCTGCCGTTGAATATTCATGATGACCGCCGGAGTGGTATTCATCCACGCGGCCTGCTTCACGTTTTCGGCGCTATCAACGGCTGTGGCGATGTCAGACAGCCGCACCGGCGCGCCATTCCGGTATGCGATTACAACCTGGTTGTACTGCTTGCTGGATGTGAGCTGATCGTTGGCGCCAATCGTGAATGACTGCCGTGGCCCATCGAGCACACCTTTTGCCTGATCTACGTTGGCCGCGGCAAGTACCGTGCGAACGTCTTCGAGACTCAAGTCATACGAGGCTAGCGCCGTTGGATTGGCTTGGATCCGTACTGCCGGCTTCTGACCGCCGCTGATCGAAACCAGCCCAACGCCTGGGAGCTGAGAAATCTTCTGCGCCAATGCTGTGTCGGCCAGATCTTCTACTTTCGAAAGCGGCAACGTATCGGAAGAGAGCGCCAGGGTCAGAATCGGCGCGTCTGCGGGATTCACCTTGCTGTAAATTGGAGGATTGGGTAAATCCCGCGGCAGGTAAGTAGTCGCTGCATTAATCGCCGCCTGGACTTGCTGCTCTTCAACATCAATGTTTTGTTCGAGGCCAAATTGCAGAGTAATAAGTGAACTCCCCACCGAGCTTGTCGAACTCATCTGGGTAAGTCCGGGAACCTGGCCAAACTGCCTCTCCAGAGGAGCAGTAACCGATGACGCCATCACATCGGGATCAGCACCCGGATAAAACGTCACAACCTGAATGGTGGGATAGTCGACTTCGGGAAGGGCCGAAACCGGAAGCTGCCGGTATGCAACCATACCGACCAGCAGCAAACCAACCATCAACAATGTTGTCGCTACCGGACGGAGAATAAAAATCCGCGATGGGCTCATGAAATTCCCGGGGCAGCGGTCTGCGCAGTACGGTTGGCCGGTGCGCGTGGCTCCACGTGCGAACCCGCCTGCAGCTTGTCCTGTCCATCAACAACCACTGCGTCACCTGGAGCAATCCCGCTCGCAATCGAGCTCACATTATTTTGGGTAAGCGAGACCGCCACCGGGCGCACTTCGACCGTTTTGTCCGGCTTAACCGTAAATACAAACGTGCCCTGCGGCCCGCGCTGCACCGCAGCCGCCGGAATCACGGTGCTGTTCTGGTGCACCTCAAGCAACAGCCGTGTGTTCACGAATTGGTTTGGCCAGAGGATATTGTCCTTATTGTCGAATACCGCTTTCAGCCGTCCGGTTCCCGTCGACGGATCAATCTGGTTATCAATCGTCAGCAGCTTGCCGGTTGCCAGCTTGGTCTGATCATCCCGGCTGTAAGCATCAACTTCGAGGGTGCCGTTGCGCATGTGCTGGGCAACCGTGGGCAGATTGTCTTCTGGTAGCGTGAACAGCACCGACACCGGCTGAAGTTGCGTAATCACCAGCATGGGATTCGTATCGGCTGCGTGGACCATATTTCCGACGTCCACAAGCCGTATGCCAATTCTTCCGTTGATGGGCGCAATGATGTGGCAGTAGGCCAGATTCAGCTTTTGCTGGTCGATCGCCGCCTGATCTGCGCGCACCGCTCCTTCCAGTTGATCGGCTGTCGCGCGCTGCGTATCCACTTGCTGCCGCGACATCGCTCCTGACTCCTGAAGCAGGCTTTTGAAACGTTCGTAATTCAACCGCGCGTCGCGAAGCTGCGCCTGATCGCGAAACAACGTAGCCTGTGCCTGGCTCAGCGCGACTTCATACGGGCGAGGGTCGATCAGGGCGAGCAGTTCGCCCTGCTTCACAAACTGCCCCTCCTTGAAGTTCACCTGCACGAGCTGGCCGTCGATACGGCTCTTAACACTCACGGTGTTGAAGGCCAGCACCGATCCCAATCCACTCAGGTACACGGGCAAGTCGCGTTTCTCGGCCGTGACCACCCCTACTGGAATCGGTTGTCCGGAGGAGGCAGCTCGTGCCGTCGTCGGCTTGGATGAGCCGCCATTACAACCAGCCGACACCAACAGCAACGCCATTACCGCAAGGAATGACGGCAACCTCATTATTACGACTCGCTCGTCCCGGGCACCGCCTTCCAGTTCTCGATGCACTGTTAGTCCCCCAACGTTTCTCCGATCACTGATTGCATGAATTTCACCCGTTAATGAGCTTTGCACTCAACAAGTCTAACCTTAATTGGACGTGTGGCTTTGCACGCAGGTTGCGGCTTTACATTCCTTTACAGATGCGGGACTGAGTTCGCCTGTCTATGCGAGTACAGAAACGACTGTATCTTTCGACACGGAACGCCGAAGCTTAACGTTGCCTTTCATTGTTCTGATCTTCCCGTGGGCATCGAACAGGATTCTGAAACCAGCTCACCGTCCAACACTCTTCCCGCAGCCGGCCGCGAAAGCTCTCCGGTGTAACGTTCTCCTCGGCCTGCTTGATTGTCGGCGGAGCCTATGACACCGCCGCTTGATCCACCAAATCCTTAAGCCGCTTGGTAACTCGCTGTAGCTCAGGGTCATCCTGAATCGCGACGCCTGAGGTAAATTCCAAATGACGTGCAGCATCGTCATATCGATGTTGCTTGTATGCAATTAGTGCTAACTCATAGCGGAGCCTGGCTGCATCGCGCTCAGGAAGTCCCGCCTCCGGAGCAGATCGTGCCTCGGCGATTGCGCGCTCAAGCTAACCTCTAGCCTTGTCTAGATCCCCCAAGTGATGGCAGGCGATGCCAAGCCAAAAGTAAATATAATATCGGGATAGCGGCTGATCCTGCAGGGACAGTGCTTCCTCAAGCTCTTTAACGGCTTCCGAATAGCGGCCGGCCAGTACGAGGCAATTCCCAAGATCTGTCTTGGCCTGCACGTATACCCAAAAGAAGTCTGCAGCTTTGAGTTCGGCGGCATAACGGTCAAGTAGAGCTCTCATTTCAGTTAACTGCCCACTCGGGACCCTTTTCTGCATAGAGAAGATATGCGTTCTCTAACTCAAGGCAAATTCTGAGAGGATTAGCAGCGTCCAGTTGGGTCAATGCTTGCTCAAGCCAAAACCTTGCTTGAGGCAGCTCGCCGAGTGATGTTAGGCAGCGGACCTTCCAATAGAGGGCTACCACGCGATCGGAGGGACTCAATTGGTCTAGCAGCGCATCGAGCTGACGTAGCGCCTCAGCATATTCAGCGTTGTCGATGAGTCGCATCGCTGGACGAAAGCGCGGATCATCCTCTAACAGCATCTTCACTCATCCTTGCCTACCACGTATGTGGTGCCGCATCTTAGCTTAAACGTCTCGACGTCCGAATTTCACCTCCTGAACCTGTGCGCGATCGCGAACGACCGCCCTCAATAGGAGCCGGGTTTACATCAGCGGCCTCCCTGATCACACGCAGGAATGCTTGTGCTTGGCCGCGCAGCGGCCGTTGCCGGGGATGAATCACATCGAGACTGCGTCCTAGCGGCTCAGCGTCCAGCAGTTTGATCGCCAGCAGCTTGCCGGCTCGAATTTCCCGGCCAACAGCAAGTTGGGGAAGAAATGCGATCCCCAAGCCGCGTTCCACCATTCGTTTTGCAGTTTCAATGGTATCGACTTCGAAAGCTATATTAGGCACCAGGCCAGCGCGGCGGAAAAGGCTTTGGGTTAATGTCCAGTCACTTGAGCCGCGTTCGTAAAAAATGAGAGGCCACGCCGCCACTTGCTCCAGGCGCGCATGCCGGGCCCGGGTTGGACCTTGCACAGGATGCGCGACCAGCAGCAAGGGATCGTCCCGCAAGCTGATAGTTTCAATCATTGGGTGCTGAAGCGAGCGGGCCAGTCCAATCTCAGCTTCTTCGTTCAGAACCATTTCCAATACTTCTTTCGAATGGCCGGGGCGAATCGCGATGATGACTTTGGGATGAGCACGCTGGAATCGCTTGAGCACATCAGGCAAGAAGTAAACCGAGATGGAGAGTGCCGCGGCGATCTGCAACGGGCCGCCACTGGCCGGTTTGAGTTCGTGCACGGCTTGGCGTGCCTGCGAGGCAGTCTTTAGAAGCTGCTCCGCGAACGGCCGCAAAATTCTGCCGGCCTCAGTCAAGGTCAATCCACTCCGGGAGCGGACGAGCAATGGCGAGCCGAGCGAGTCTTCGAGTGCCTTAATTCGCGCGCTTACCGCAGGCTGACTAACCCGTAGTGTTTCTGCCGCCCGGTGGAACCCGCCAACCGTTGCGACCGCGACGAAAGTTGTGAGCTGATCAATTTCCATAAAACCTGATCCTTTGGTCGGCTACTCCGACAATATTTTATTATCAGTTAAGTACATAGTGATAGAGGATAGTTATCAGCTTGATAAAAACATTCTGTTTGACTGGCCCTCTGAGAAGGCTCAACAATCAGCCCGTACGCCACCGAAATGGCGGCGCAAGGCGGGGAGAGGACGACCCGCCCGAAAGGGCAAAGTGTGCTTGCGTGGGGCCAGCACAGCCGGAGAGGGGAGCATATGCAGGCCTGTTCTACAGCAAAATCCCCGTAATCTTCGAGGAACTCTCCTAGTTCGTTCGGATGACCTTCTTACATTTTTTGGCATCTCAGCCGTCCGCACGCGGCTCGGAAGGAGCAGCCGAGGTGAACATGAGCACTATTTTCGCCAGCTTTTCAGGAGTGGGATTCCACGTGAACCAACCGTCTAGCGGGTTTTCGCGGAAGCGGGACCTGTCTGCCGAGTTTATCGAGTTTTTCGCGCCCCTGCACCGGCGCTTTTCTTCGGGGCAGGAATCTCTGATCGCAGAACGCAAACGCGCGTTGGCTGCGTCACTCGATGGAGAAAAGCCCACGCATCACTATCCCGGCATGGCTCTCCGCAATGGCTGGAAGACCGAATTGCCAGAATGGTGCCAGGATCAGCGCAATCAGATGACCGGCCCGGCCGATGACGCCGAGCTCGTGGTGAAAATGCTCAATTCGGGCGCACCTGGGGTGATGCTGGATCTCGAAGATTCCACCGTAAACGAGTGGGAGCACCAGCGGCTCGGCGTAGAAAACATTCTTGAAGCTCTGCGCGGAACGCTCACGTACTCCGACAAAAAGCGTGACAAGCTCGTCGGCATCAAGCCAAATCCGACGGTGATCTGGATTCGCCCGCGCGGATTGCACATTCATCAGGGTGGAATTTTTGCCGAGGAGCTGACTTCAGCGTCGCTGTTTGACGTGGCGCGGATTGCCTTTCGAGTCGACCCCGGAGAGCTGAAACATCCGCTTGCCTTTTACATACCAAAATCCGAATCGGCTGACGAAGCGCTCTGGTGGCGTGATCTGTTCCAGGCGATTGCAGAGGCTCGCGGCTGGCCGCGCGACTACATCAAATGCATGGCCCTGGTGGAGTCACATCCGCTGGCGTTCCAGATGGAGGAGTTCCTCTACAACCTGAGCGATCACGTTCTCGGGCTTGATCTGGGCCGTTGGGACTACATGGCCAGCCTGATTCATTTCAACTTGAACGATCCTGACTGGGTGCTGCCCGACCGTAACACGATTCCGCACGACGTTCCATTCTTCCAGAATCTGCGCGAGCTGATGCCGGAGGTCTGCCATAAACGCGGCGTGCTGGCGATCGGCGGCATGACGGCGCTGTACCCCAGCCGCGAAGATCCTGAGTTGAACGCGCGTGCGCTGGAAGTTCTCACCAAAGACAAAAAGAATGAAGCCGATTGCCTGATGGATGGCGCGTGGACCGGGCACCCCGACCAGAATCAGATCGCGATTGATCAATTTCCGTATCCCAACCAGTTGCACGCACGGCGGCCGCACGACGAGCGCTATCCCGATTTGCGGCCCCTGCCGAAAGATGTCGGACAGCGCACGCTGGCGGGCACGCGGGCTGCGGTGCGCACAGTGATTCGTTATCGCAACGGAGTGCTAAACGGTAAGGGCGCGAGTTTGCTTGACGGCTACATGGAGGACCTTGCGACGGATCGCATTTACCGGCTGATGATCGCGCAACGGATGCGGCACAACGGAAATGTGCAGGGCGATAACGGGAAGACCACCGCACATACGCCGGAGCTGATTACGCGTCTGTTCGATGAAGAGTTGGAGAAGTTGCTGGCAAATCCGGGAAAAGATTTGGGCTCGCCCGATACTTTTCGCGAAGCACGAAGGATTAGTGAGGCAATGATCAAGGCTGAAGAGTTTGATCCGGTGTGACCAAAGCCCCTTCGTGCTCCTTCGTGTCCTTAGTGGTTGAAAATTCAAGACACTACGAAGGCCGCGAAGGTACACGAGGGAAAGGGGAAATCATGGCTAAGAATGGCAAAGCATCGAAGCATCAATTCAATTGGGCAGCAAACCCGCGCTGGGCGGGAGTCACCCGGCCCTATACTCCCGAAGACGTCGAGCGGCTACGAGGCTCGGTGCGTATCGAATACACATTGGCGCGCAATGGAGCGGAGCGGCTTTGGGAGCTGCTGCACAGCCAATCCTACGTTCCTGCGCTCGGCGCCATGACCGGCAACCAGGCGGTGCAGCAGGTCCAAGCGGGGCTGCGGGCCATCTACGTTAGCGGGTGGCAAGTGGCCGCCGATGCCAACGATGCCGGCCAAATGTATCCCGATCAGAGCTTGTATCCAGCCGATAGTGTTCCCAATGTCGTACGGTGCATCAATCAGGCGCTGCTGCGGGCGGATCAAATTCACCATGCTCAAGGAAAGAACGGAATCTCTTGGTTTGCTCCCCTGATCGCCGATGCCGAGGCTGGCTTCGGAGGGAACCTGAACGCGTTCGAATTGATGAAAGCCATGATCGAGGCAGGCGCGGCTTGTGTTCACTTCGAAGACCAGCTTTCCTCGGCGAAGAAGTGCGGCCATCTTGGCGGAAAGGTGCTGGTGTCTACGGCTGAAGCCATCCAGAAGCTGGTTGCCGCCCGGCTGGCCGCCGACATTTCGGGCGTCCCGACATTAATCATGGCGCGTACCGACGCGAACAGCGCCCACCTGCTGACCAGCGATATCGACCCGCGAGATCACGAGTTCCTCACCGGTAACCGCACCGCTGAAGGCTTTTTCTGCATTCGCGGTGGATTGGAATCCGCGATTGCCCGCAGTATTTCTTACGCGCCGTATGCCGATCTCCTATGGTGGGAGACTTCCGAGCCAAACTTGCGGGAGGCGCGACATTTCGCAGAAGCGGTGTTGGCAAAACATCCCGGCAAACTGCTGGCCTACAACTGTTCGCCGTCCTTTAACTGGAAGAAGAAACTGGATGACACCAGCATCGCGCGATTCCAGACCGAATTGGCAGCAATGGGATACAAGTTCCAGTTCATTACGCTGGCGGGCTTCCATTCCCTAAATCTCAGCATGTTCGAGCTGGCCCGAGCTTATCGGCTAAAAGGCATGGCAGCGTACTCCAAGCTGCAAGAACGAGAGTTCGCCGCCGAGCGGGATTTCGGCTACGAAGCCGTTAAACATCAGCAGTTCGTCGGAACCGGCTATTTCGATATGGTCACGCAGGTCATCGCGGGCGGGAATTCCTCGACCACAGCTCTAGCCGGCTCCACGGAAGCAGAACAGTTTAGGGTCGAGGATGGCATTGTACCGGCGGAAGCCGCGCCAGATGGGCAGTCTGCGCCGTCGTCTCGCGCTGCCTAAATCGCGTTCCCGGACAGCCGGATTTAGGCACTGCTTGCGAACACAACCTCCCCGTGGGCACATTCGGCCTCGAATAAGCCTTTCCGGGAAGGCGGTACCCAAAACAGGCATCCAGCGCGGATTTTCACAGTTGACATTCGCCCAATCCGGTAGCTAAATAGCTGCGCCGGGTTTCCACTCAACAAAATTGCTCATTTACCCACGGTTTGGGATAAGGAAACCCCTATAGGAGCCACGATGAACAAAGCTGATCTCATTGACAAAATTGCAGCCGGTTGCCACATCAATAAAACGCAAGCCGCCGGTGCCATCGATACCACAGTGGACAGCATCACTTCTGCACTAAAAAAAGGAGACCGGGTAGCGCTGATCGGCTTCGGCACTTTCTCCGTCTCGCAAAGAAAAGCCCGCAACGGGCGCAACCCGCAAACCGGAGCCACAATCAAGATTGCGGCCCGCAAAGTAGCAAAATTTTCCGCCGGGGCCGAACTCAAGAAGGCGGTCAACCGTAGCAAGTAGAGCCGAATTTTTCGGATAAGCGGCAGGGGGTCGGCCCTGCCGTTTTTCGCTTTTCAGTGTTCGTGTGGAATGGGTCCGTGTGGGGACGGGTCTCTGACCCGTCCAGGCCGAGCGCAACTCGGCGGTGCAGTCTGCCTTCTGACTACTGTGGCCGTGTTGGGGATCATTCCAAGCAGAGCCGTTTTTCAGGCGGAGCGAGGGATCTCGCGTGTAGCGCCATGTCAATAAAGCAGAATGTTTATCTACATACAGAATCTCGGCGGCTGTTTGCTGAATCCCGCGCCCCTCCTTTAGAATCTAAAGATTCGCATTGAGGTTCAAAGCACGCATGAAGGCAGCCATCCATCCCGCTTATAACGAAGTGCGCGTCATGTGCGCCTGCGGCAACAGCTTTACGACCCGCTCCACTCACAAGGGCGACATCCACGTAGAAATCTGCTCGAACTGCCATCCTTTCTTTACCGGTAAGCAGAAGTTGGTTGATACCGCCGGTCGCGTCGAGAGATTCCGCAGGAAGTACGCCAAGGCAGAGACGGCGAAGAAGTAAGTTCGTCGCCACAGGTTTGCGCGGATCATTACGGATCTAGCCCCCGAACCGATCGGGGGCTTTCTATTGCTTGGATACGTAGAATAGACTCATGCGGAAGTTCTGGGACAATCCGGTCGACGCGGGCGAGGGCGTCCGCGCCACACCGACTGGCGAGATGCCCGTGCCCCGTTCCTTGCGGATCGGTGCGGTCGAAATCTTCCCCGCCACCGTCCTCGCCCCCATGGCGGGCGTGACCGACACCGTCTTCCGCCGCTTCATTCGCAATCTTGGCGGATGCGGGCTCATCATGACCGAGTTCACCTCGGCGGAGGGCGTTCTCCGCGCCAAGGACAAAAAAGCCAAGCGCTACCTGCATTTCTACGAAGACGAGCACCCGATTTCAGCGCAGCTTTTCGGCAGCGATCCCCAGGTTATGGCCGATGCGGCGCGAATTGCCGAAGATCTCGGATTCGATCTCGTCGATTTGAATCTCGGCTGCCCGGCAAAAAAAGTTGTGAAGTGCAACGGCGGCTCGGGACTTCTGCGCGACCTGCCCGCTATCGGACAAATCTTTGAAGCGGTGCGTGCCGCGGTAAAAATCCCATTTACAGTCAAATTTCGCGCAGGATGGAACGACGAAGAGATCATCTGCGTCGAGCTGGCCAAGATGGCCGAGAACTGTGGCCTGTGCGCGGTCGCGCTGCACGCGCGCACCCGCGAGCAGGGCTATAGCGGCCAGGCGCGCTGGGATTGGATTGCCGCCGTCAAGAACGCGGTAAAAATTCCGGTGATCGGCAACGGCGATATCCGCACATCGGAAGATGCCTGTGCCATGATCGCCCAGACGGGATGCGATGCCGTCATGATCGGCCGCACGGCTCCATCCAATCCCTGGATTTTCCGCCAAATCGAGCAGTACAGTGCGTGGTTGGCTTGTGTGGGACCGGGTCTTCGACCCGGTCATGCCGAGCAAAGCTCGGCTGTGTTTTCTGGCCAGACCATAGAAGCTTCCATCAGCATTGAAGCAACCGGGCTTCGCCCGGCCCGACCGGCTCCCTTCGACTTGGCTCAGGGCAAACTCCGACCCGGTCCCACACCACCTTACGACGAGCCCAGCGAGTCTGACCGCTACCAGATGATCCGTACGTATTTCCAGATGCTGATCGAAGAAGAAATGCCCGGAACCGAAGGCAAGATGAAGCAGTTCGCTTCCTGGTTCACGCATGGCGTGGCGGGAGGAGCGGCGCTGCGCAAAGCGATCTACGAATCGAAAAGCGCGCCGGAGATTTTGCAGCGAGTCTCGGAATTCTTTCATGCTCACCTCAAGCCGCGGGCGATGTGTTCATCGATCCTGTGAGGACAAAACCGAACTACTGGGATGCGCTCTGATGTCGCACTAGCGGATCGACGAGGGATTCACTGCAATACAAAGTTCACAGTGATTTGTGTCTCGACCTCTACTCGATTGCCTTGCAGGAGATAGGGCTTGTATCGCCATTGCGAAACAGCATCGAGAGCGGCTTGCGTGAGTTGCGGTGGGCCGGATATTACAAAGAGATTCTTTATTGCTCCTTCAGTGGAGATATGAGTGAGCATCACTACCGATCCCTGAATGTGTGCTCTGCGCGCTTCTGTGGGATACGTCGGTTGGACTTTACGCTCAAGTAGTGCCTGGCTGACGCCCTCGGAAACCCGCACCCGTCGTGGCGACGAGCCCGGCATTATTGGTAGTGGTGATTCTTCCGGACTGCCCCAATCGGGCCGTACTCTCATCTGCAAAGCGACCTTCAGCAGTTCACCAATCCGGGTGGGGGAATCGGCCAGGAAAACAACGGTTACGTTCCCGTGATGTCGCCCATTCAATGACGTCAAATATCGCGGCGGATCCTCGTTCGCCTTGTAGTCATATCTGTACGCCAGAATGCCTCCGCCCAGTGTGTAATACCCAGAATGTCCGGAAGATTCCCAATGTTTACTCTGCAAAAGTGAGTTTAGACTACTTGCATCGCCTGCCGTTGAGTAGTCGATCTCGACTCGCTCTTTCGATTGCGTTCCGCCGGGCAGCAACTGCAGTATTACGTGATAGTCGTCGCCCAGAAGTGATCCACCTTCGCTCGCTCTGACCCAGTCTTTCGGAATCTCCCAAGTGATCCCCAATGCCTGATTCGTGTATACGCCGTTGTTGATGGAGCCTGGCTCGATCTCTCTAACCGGAGAGGAAGATTGCGGATATGAGATTCCGATAGCCACTAGGACCAACACGAAAGGACAGCAGAGCCTCGCATATTGACCCGAAGAGAGGGCTGCATTCTAACACGGC
>Ga0070717_10001418_pt1 | contig 16527 bp, 13 predicted proteins | sample LARL113metaG_FD_71366 | JGI IMG/M metagenome (GOLD analysis project Ga0070717, IMG submission 71366) | Corn, switchgrass and miscanthus rhizosphere microbial communities from Kellogg Biological Station, Michigan, USA - LAR L11-3 metaG | ecosystem: Host-associated > Plants > Roots > Rhizosphere ... | reverse complement strand
GCCTTGTGCGCATCTCGCAGAAAGTCGTAAATATTCTTGATCCCGGGTCCGGAGAGAATTCGCTCACAGCTGATGCGGCCGTACTTTTTTTGCAGGTAAACCAGCAACTCCGTCTGCAGTTCATTCCTGGGCGCAAAGTCAGCGTGCCCGCCTTCACAGGCGAAAGGATGATGGCGAAAGCCATCCCAGTAAAGGCCGGCCATTCCCAATCCTGTTTTCGCGGAGATGACAGCCCGATTGCCGTCAGCGTCTTCCGCACCCTCGCTCAACGTAATGAAATCTTTTGACTCTAAGCCGTCGATTCCGTAGGCGTAAGCTTCCAGGTCGTTGAGCAGGCCAACCGAGTTGAGTTTGAGTTGGTTGGCCACTTCCTGCGCGTCGATGACCCACGGCAGGTTGGAAATTTTGCTTCGGCCGGCTCGCACCGGACCAGCCACACCTAAGCATGCGCTGTGAACTGGAATGCCCTCGGTTTTTATGAACTCAGCTAGAATGCCGGATAAGCCGTCACGCTGCTGGCTCATGTAGGTCTTTTCGACCACGCACTTAAGAAGGTTGCCCTCGGTTTGGAAAGCGGCCAGCCGAGTGCGCGTCGCGCCGATTTCACCTGCAAGAATCATTGTTCAACCAGAATCATGGTTCGATTCTCCTCCACTGGCGGCCATCGAGTTCCAGCAGTTGATTGGCCTCCGCCGGCCCCCAGCTACCGGATGCATAATTCGGAAACTTGCGCGGAGGCAGTGCTTTCCATACGTCCAACACCGGATCCACAACTCTCCATCCCGCTTCAACCATATCGGCGCGCTGAAATAGCGTCGCATCTCCGATCATGCAGTCATACAGCAAAACCTCGTAGCCGGTATAGGCGTCCGCTCCGAAATACTTCGAGTATTCAAAACTCATGTCGACCGATCCCACGTGCAATAACGGTCCGGGAATCTTCGCGCCAAAGCTCAGCGAAATTCCTTCCACCGGCTGGATCTGAATGACCAGGGTATTCGTATGCAACTTGTGAAATGGAGCTCTGCGAAACAGGTCAAAGGGCGTGCGCTTAAACTGAATGGCGATCTCGGTGTGGCGCTGCGCCAGACGCTTGCCGGTCCGCAGATAGAACGGCACTCCCGCCCAGCGCCAATTGTCGATGTTGACCTTGAGGGCGACGAACGTTTCGGTGCGCGATTCCAGAGCGACCCCTGGTTCGGCTCGATACGCAGACACGTTCTCCCCGCCCAGCAGTCCCTGGCCGTATTGGCCCCGCACGCTACGTTGCAAAACGTCGTCGGAGCCCAGCGGTAGAATCGAATGCAAAACTTTCGCCTGCTCGTTGCGCACTGCGTCCGCCTGAAACGACACCGGCGATTCCATGGCGGTTAGGCTGAGCAGTTGCATCACATGGTTGGGCACCATATCGCGCAACGTGCCCGCAGTGTCGAAGTACCCGCCGCGCCGCTCCACGCCTACGGTCTCGGCATTGGTGATTTGCACATGATCGATGTAGCGCCGGTTCCAGATGGGCTCGAAGATAGCGTTGTCGAAGCGGAAGACCATGATGTTCTGCACGGTCTCTTTGCCCAAATAGTGATCGATGCGGTAGATCTGATTTTCTTGCAGCACATTCTTGATCTCGCGATTTAACGCCTGCGCCGAGTCAAGATCGTGTCCAAACGGCTTTTCGATGACCACCCGGCGCCAGTGTCCATTCTCTTGCCGCGAAAGGCCGGCTGTTCCCAACTGCTGCACGATCTGCGAAAAAAACTTGGGGGCGGTCGCGAGATAGAAAAGATAGTTACCTTCTGTGTGTTGCTCGGCGTCAAGGGCGGTGAGCCGTTCCCTTAGGGTCTCAAAGGTGTTTCGATCGGCAAAATCGCCGCGCTGATAAAAAAGCCGCTGGCGGAACCACTCCAATTCGTCGGCTGAGTCAGCACCGGCCGGAAGAAAACTTGTAACCTGGCTACGAAAATCTTCCAGGCTCAAATCATCGACCGAAACGCCCAGCACCGCAAAGTTTGCCGGCAGCAGCTTTGCCTTGCCCAAATTGAACAGCGCAGGCACCAGCTTGCGTTTGGTCAAATCCCCAGCCGCGCCAAACAACACGAAGACGCAAGGACCCGCTGCCCTCTCGGCGAACCCGAGGTCGTTTTCAACGTTGCTTTGCGTGGTTGAGGCCATCCCTGCAATTTCCGAACTGGTCGCCCATAGTAAATGACCGATGTCTTAGCTTTCTAGAGGGTATCGTAGATCGGCTGTTTCCTCTCGCACCCGTAGGATCGTTAAGGTATCGTTCAGAGTGCAACGCGGGTGACGAAATGGAAAAACCCAACAAATCCTTCTGGCAGATCTGGAACATGAGCTTCGGTTTCTTTGGCATTCAATTTGGCTGGGGACTCCAGATGGCCAACATGAGCGCGATCTACGAATATCTTGGCGCTCGCGCGGACCAGATACCGATCTTGTGGCTCGCGGCCCCGCTCACCGGACTCCTCGTACAGCCCATCATCGGGCACGCCAGCGATCACACCTGGGGACGCCTCGGCCGCCGCCGCCCATACTTCCTCACGGGAGCGATTCTGAGTTCGTTCGCCCTGATCTTGATGCCGCGATCATCCATGCTGTGGATGGCGGCCGGTCTTCTCTGGATTCTGGATGCCTCGATCAACATCAGCATGGAGCCGTTTCGCGCCTTTGTCGCCGACCTGCTTCCTGAGCAACAGAGGACACGTGGCTTCGCCATGCAGAGCCTATTCATCGGGCTTGGTGCCGTAATCGCTTCGGCGCTGCCCTGGATACTGACCAACTGGTTCCACCTAGGGGCGGGAGTCGCAGGACACGCCGTCCCGCTGACTGTCCGCATTTCGTTCTACATGGGAGCGGCCGTATTCTTCGGGGCGGTCCTGTGGACAATCGTGACTACGAAGGAGTACCCGCCTGAAGATATGGAAGCCTTCCAGCGCATGAAGAGCGAGACACGCGGTCTGGCCGCGAACGCCGCCGAGATTATCGATTCCATCGCCAAGATGCCGAAGACCATGCGCCAGCTTGCACCCGTGCAGATTCTGACCTGGCTGGGACTGTTTTGCATGTGGCTTTACTTCCCTGTTGCGGTCGCGCGTAACGTTTTCGGCGCGCCCGATACCACATCTCCGCTGTATTCCGCGGGCGTCGAATGGGGAGGAATCTGCTTCGGCCTGTATTCCGCCGTGTGCTTTGCGTTTGCCTTCTTTCTTCCATCCCTGGCGCGATCCATCGGACGGAAACATACGCATAGTCTCTGCCTTGTGGCCGGCGGGATTGGATTGATCTCGGTGGCTTTCATCCACAACAAATATGTCTTACTGCTCACCATGGTGGGCGTTGGCATCGCGTGGGCGAGCACTCTCTCGATGCCTTATTCCGTACTGGCGGGATCGCTGCCCAAGGAAAAGACGGGCGTCTACATGGGCATCTTCAACTTCTTCATTGTGACGCCCGAAATCATCGCGTCGCTTCTGTTCGGATGGGTGATGGCCCATCTGCTCCACAACAATCGGCTGACGGCTGTAGTAGCCGGAGGCTGCTTCATGATTGTCGCGTCTCTGCTGATGCAGCGGGTTCTCGATCCGGGAGAAGAAAAGATCAGAGTTCAGGAGCAGCCCGCCGCGACCACGCGCCCTGTCGCCACTGAGAACCTCGGCGATCAGGACCTATCAGAACCAGTTTCTGAGCACACGCTGAAGAGTTAAGGTCGAGTTCATCGCTCTCGAACTATTGAGCGCCGTGCCGGTTGTAGTTTGGATACTCCGGCTTATGCGGCTCCGGCGCCGGATGCTTTGCCAGTTCGTCGAGCGCCAGACTCACGGCTTTTTCCAGCTGCGGATCGTGGCCCTCGCTTACCACCTTGGGTTCCATATCCACATCGTAGTCCGGCTTTACGCCGTTGTTCTCCACATCCCACTGACCCTGCGGATTGAAAAATCCAAAACTGGGTGAAGTGACCCGGCCGCCATCCATCAGCACGGGAATGTTGCCGATTCCGACCAATCCGCCCCAAGTGCGCTTGCCCACCAGAGGGCCAAGTTGTGCTTGACGGAAATACCACGGCATCGCATCGCCGCCTGAACCAGCGAATTCGTTGGTGATCATTACCTTCGGCCCCAGGATGGAGGCTTGCGGCGTGCGGTAGATGGCTCCATAGCGCGGAGCCCACCAGCTCATGAGTGAACGTTGCATGGCGTGAATGATGTAGTCCGCCGCCTGCCCTCCGCTGTTGAAGCGCTCGTCGATCACGGCGCCTTGCTTGTCGAGCTGCGCATAGTAGTAGCGATTGAAGCTTGTCAGACCGCCGAGGGCCGTGTCGGGCAGATACACATAGGCGAGTTTCCCGCCGCTCAACTCCTGCACTTTGCGCCGGTTTGCCTCGATCCATGCCAGGTTGCGCAGGCCGAGGTCATCAGCAATGGGCGTCACCGTCACGTCATGCGCATCTTTGCCGCTGGCGTCCGCCGCGATTTTCAGGACGACCTGAGTCCCCGCCGTTCCTTCCAACAGACGATGAATGTCGTCGGAACCGCTGAGGTCCTTTCCGCCAATCGCAAGAATGAAGTCGCCTTCCGCGACTTTGACTCCCGGTTCCGCGAGCGGCGCATGCGCCTTCGGGTTCCAATGCTCGCCCGTGTAAATGCGCGCGATACGGTAGCGCTGATTGACAATCTCATAGTCGGCGCCCAGCAAGCCTCCGCGCACTTGATCCGGATGGGGAATCGTTCCTCCCGAGCCGCGCAGGTGGCCAATCGAGAAGTCCCCCAGCATTTCCTGGAAGAGATAATTCAGATCGCTGCGCGACCCCAACTCTTCCAAATAGGGTTTGTACTTTGCCTCTTCCGCAGTGGGATCAACGCCGTGATAGTGCGGATCATAAAAAAAGCTGCGCTCGATCTGCCAAACTTCGTGAAACATCTGCCGCCACTCCGCGCGCGGATCCACGCGCACTTCCATCTTGGACAGATCCAACTTCCCTTCATCCGGTTTTACCGGCGCATCCGCGGGAACAATGACAAAGGTCGGCACGGGACCGGCAGCTGTCGGTGCCCCTTCGGGCTCTTCATGTGCCATCTGCAGCAGCATCTTTTCTCCGTCGAAGGAAAGAGCAAATCCCGCGACGTGATCGGCAAGCTTCTTCGATTTCTTTGTCTTCAGCACAAAACGGGTGAGAGTCTGTCCGCGCTCTCCCTGGAATCTGCCGCCACCTTCCAACAGATAAAGTACGCCTTCTTTGCCTGCCGTCAGGCCGGTGTAACCGGCCGGCGGCAGCGGCAGTGCGACGGCGCGATCTTCCAAATTTGCGAGATCAATCTTCACCGGCTTTGGCTTTTCAGGCTTTTCCTTTTTCTCGCGCTTGTCTTCATCTTCCGGCTTCTTGGCGGTATCAGATTTATCTTTATCCTTGTCCTTCTCGGCGTCCTCCTCGTCGGACTCTTTCTTCTCCTTGGCATCCTTCTCTCTTGCTTCCGGAGTCTTCTCGTCTTCCGCCAGCGGTGCGACCGGAGAAGCCGTGTCAGCCGCCAGCGCGAGCCCATAGACGCTGCGCGTGACTTCAAACTCGTCACTGCTCATATCCAAGCCGCTGGTGGATGTGCCGTAATTCGTGCTTTCCGTGAAGTAGAGATATTTTCCCCCGCGGTCGAACGCCGGGGAGCGCACATCGCTCATGCCATCGGTGATGCGCGTGCTTTTCCCCGAGGCGACCGAGTACAGAAATAAGGCATGGAAACGGTTGGAGATCGTCTGCGTGTACGCCAGCCACTTTGAATCCGGCGACCAGGCTGCGTCATTGTCCTGATCATTCACCACGCCTTTGTCGATGACTGTGGCCTTGTGAGTCGTCGTGTCCAATATCCAGATCTGCATTTTGTTGTCGTGAAAAGCGATCAGCTTGGAGTCCGGCGACCACAAGGGATGGAAATAATAGGTTGACTCAGTCGCCAGCGGAAACTTTCTCACTTCGCCGCCGCCGGTCTGGCTGCTGATGTGCAATGCATTCTGGCCCGAATCGTCCGAGAAATAAGCGATGCTTTGTCCATCCGGCGACCACGCGGGTTCACGCTCCATCACGCCCGGCGTATTGGTGATATCCCGCGTCGAGCTTTCTTTCGCGGGGACGGTAAAGATGTCGCCATGCGCCTCGAACACGGCACGCACGCCAGTCGGCGAGATGCCATAGTTCTGAATATCGCGGTCCGCGGGCGAAAGACGCGGACGCACCTCCGGCAGATCGGCGCTCACGTCCACGCTGACCTGGTGGGTCTGGCCGCTTGCTGTGTCGTACAGGAAAAGTTCGCCGAAGCGATCGTAGACGATGCCGCCCGGGCCCGCGCTCGCCGATCGAATATCCGCGCCGTCATTCTTCACGACTTCGGTGACAGCCTTGGTCGCCGGGTCAAAGCGAAACAGCGATATCGGCCCATTGCGGTCAGAAAGAAAATAAACCTGCTTGTCGACCCAGAGAGGATTGAAGTCATTGGACCGTTCCCGCGGCACTTTCACAACCTCGAGCGTTGCCATGTCTACAATCCAGACCGAACTGGCCAATCCGCCCCGATAGTTTCTCCACGCGACATAGGTGGAATAGTTGAAAGGCGAGGCTCCGCTCACCGGCGAATAGGCAAAGTATTTTCCGTCAACAGAAAATCTCCCGGAGGAGGCCATCGGCAACGGCAATGCGGTAGGTAGGCCGCCATTTAGCGAGACTTCAAACAGCTTGGTATAGCGCGGGCTGCTGCTCTCGCGGTTCGACCGGAAGATCACGTGCTTGCCGTCGGGAGTCCATCCTACCGCCGAATCCGCTCCCGGATGGTGCGTAAGGCGCCTCGGCACGCCACCAATCGCGAGGACGACGAACACGTCCGTGTTGCCATCGTATTCGCCCGTGAAGGCGATCATGGTACCGTCGGGCGAAAAGACTGGATCAGTCTCAATGCCGGTGCCGGTGGTCAGGCGAGAGGCATGGCCGCCATTCCGGTCAACCGTCCACAAATCGCCCGCGTAAGAAAAGACGATCAGATTACCGTTGAATGTCGGCCGCTGCAGCAAAGGGTGCGAGGTCTGAGCGCTGACGATGAGTGCACACAGCGCGGCGAAAATCATGGCTATCGGCAAGCGAATCATTCTCATCTCCACTGCTCGGGATTGTGACGCGACCGGCAGACTACATTCGCCTCAATGGATTCAAGTCTTGGTTGAGAGGTACGATCTCATTCCGTTTTAAGCCAACGCGTAGAGATACTCAACGAAGGAGCGCACTGCTCCGTCCATCCCCGCAACCTTTGGATTCGTGGAATCGATCAGATAATACTCATTCGGCGCATGTGCGCCCGTCCCGTGACCGATTCCAAAATGCCCAGCGGGAAGATTGAGAGGTTCGGAAGTGAAGATGTATCCCGGCCAGGAGCCGGCGGATCGAGGCCAGAGCACAGGATCCAGACCGAGTTTGCGGTAAGTCGCAATTTGCGCCTGGATAAGTTTCGTATCCTGCGAGGTCTGTGTTGGATCGTACCCACCACTCATATTGACCTCGATGTCGCCAAAGCCGTGCTTGGCAAGATGCTCCTTCAACAGCGCCAGTGTACCGGCAGCCGTCATGTCAGGCACCAGCCGCATGTCGATTTTCGCGACGGCGCGATGAGGCAGAACGGTCTTGCCGCCGGGCCCGGTGTATCCACCGACCAGCCCCTCGATGCTGATCGTGGGCTTGGACTCGAGCAGCACCAGGGAGTCAAGCCAGTTTGTGTCATGCACCCAATGCTCCACTCCAAGCTGCTTCTTCGCCGTGGCCTCACTTCGGCGGGCGGCGGCATCCTGAATCATCTTCATCTGTGCAGGAGTGAGCGGCTCAGCCTTGTCGAAGAAACCCGCCACCGCAGGCGTATGTCCGTCGGACTCTATCAGCGAGTTGAGCGCTTGCACCAGATGCCACGATGGGCTATCCACTTGCGCCTCGAGGCTGGAATGAACGTCGTGCTTCGGCCCTCGTCCCCACCGCTCTCCGCTGGAAACCAACTCGAGCTCAACCACGCCCTTAGCGCCCAGCGATATCTGTACGCTTCCGTCCGCGTCCTGGCCGGCTTCGGGGACGAATACGCCAATGCATCTCTTCAACCCAGCGGTGACTTTTGGTTGGCGGACAACTTCGAAAAAGTGGGTAGAAGCAATCTCTTCTTCGCCTTCGCAGACGAGCACGAGATTCACGGGGAGCTTTTTTCCGGCGGCTTTGAATGCATGGAGGGCGCCAAGAAAAGCATTTTCAGGACCTTTTTGGTTCACCGCGCCGCGACCAACGCAGATCCTGCCCAACCCTTCCTTGTCCACGATCCGACCTTCGAGCGGAGGTGAGGACCACTCTGAGGGATCGAACTGTTTCACGTCGTACATGAAATAGACGCCGACGGTGGTTGGTGCATTGCTATCCAAAGTGCCGAAGACCCCAGGCTTGCCCGAGGTTGGCATAATTTCGACGTTCGCGAATCCGGCATCGCGAGCCAATTGCGCCATATGTTCAGGACCCTGGGGATAATTGCGATTCTCGGCCGCGATCGATGGCAAAGCGATCCAATCCTGCAATCTCTTCACGTTCTGGTCGTGCATCTTCGGTATTTGACTGAGCACCGATTGCAAGTCGGCGTTGTCTTCAGAGAAGGCAGCGATTGGCAATGTGGCGAAGGCGGCTCCAGCAACGGCACCTTGAATGAACTCTCGGCGATTAAGCGAGTTGTGGCACGAGTCTGTCAATGCACCCTCCGTTGTCCGACTAAGGAATTAAAAAATGATTATCCGCGAGAGTTCGGCGTTCGAAACAGACCCAGCTGTGTTTAATCGCCCGTATCATACCAGCGAGCGTGCCGGTGCCAGTAATCTTTTGTGGTTTAGACAAATTTTGCGTAGTTGTTTGTAAACTTTTGTGAAGGGAGATGGGCGCTAGGTGAGAATCGACTTGAGGAATTCCTTGGTGCCAGCCGGTCCGGTCATGCGCACGCTGAGCGGACCCATGGCTGGCTCCAGACTCAGTTCAAACTTCAAGAATGGACAACACTCCCGCTCCGCCATGATCAATTCTGTAACCAGGGCGATCGATTTGTTATCCCCGCGGACGCGGAACAAGTAGCCATGGTCCAGTTCTTCGCTTTTGATCACCACGGTCTTGAACTGAGCAAGGAGGGTTGCTTCCCGATTGCGCAATTCCTCATTTGACAAACAACACGCCACAGGAATTTCGTCCGACATATTTCAATTGTATCTTCTATAAGAATCTCCGCCGGCACTAGAGTGCCCGATTTACTCCTTGGATGCAACCTGATCGTTGGCGGCCGCAGTTGTTTTGCCGATGGACTTGTCTTCGTCGGCGTTCATCGCTGACTTGAAGCCCCGGATGCCGTCTCCGATTCCCTTCCCGAGTTCTGGAAGTTTCTTGGGTCCGAAAACCAGCAGCGCAATCCCGAAAATGAGCAACAGATGCATCGGCTGAAACAGTCCTTCCAACATAGGGCTCCTTTTGGATATTTGACTCAAACGGTGTAAAGAAAAATGCAGGCGCTGCAACCAGGTTCGGATTCAGCGCCTGCTCAGGACAGCAGAGGAGAGCCTGCAAACCACCGATGACGAATTAAGCGATGCAGCGTTTCTCAATGCATACCTGATGTCGAAAGGCGAGGAACTGCGCTTACCTCGCATTTTGCTAAGAATTTTGTTCCACCGTGACACTCGGTCAGCCGAGCGATAAATTTGAAGTTCAGGACTTTGTCTCTCGGCACTCACGTCGTTATAAATGGCACTTAGTGAGAGATTGTCCGGTGCAAGTAAAATGAGTGTCACTTATATATCTTTGAAGTTGAAGTCGAGTCTTTGCTACGGCTGCACGACAACTTTTCCCGTCATCTTCGGATGCATCCGGCAGTAGAACGGATATTCTCCCGGCTCAGTGAAACGAAACTGGAACTTGTTGTCAGTGTCTAATGCTGCGGACTTGAACTTGCCTTGCGTACTGTCAACTGTATGCGGGATATCGTCGTGGTTGATCCACGTCACTTCCGTACCGACCTTCACCGTGATCATGCTAGGTGTGTAGGCAAAGTTATCGATCTTAACTTCTGTGGCCGAGCCGGTTGATGATTCGGGAGAGCCGGCTGCGGCGCTGGCCGGTTCCGATGCGGAGACCGCGCCGCTAAGGCTGATGAACACAACGATTACAATCAGCGCGAAAGAGCTCCAAGCAAACTTCACAGATTGACACACTTTGATCTTTCTCATTTATCACCTCGCTAAAATGTTCTCTTATAAACAACCGGGCTTACGGCGTTTTATTCCGGCATCGGTAATTCTGAGCGCGGGCTTAGCCACCGCTTTTTTCGGAAGCAGCAAGCGGCGAACCATCGAGGGAAGAGTCGACCACTGCGAGGCTCTTGCCGCTAACCAGGTAATTCACATCCGTAATACCCAATACCTTCTGCAATTGCTCGGCGGGCACCTTCATGGGACCGGCTGAGGGAGCTGTTCCCGGAGCTGGTTGGGGGAAGGCAGTCGACATTGCGGTGTGGAAAGAGAGCTTGCCTTCGACCTTCTGCATCACCTGGTGAATGTGGCCGTTTAATACGGTCACGGAGCCGAAACGCTTGACGTAAGACAAGGCCTGCTGGCTGTCATCGGTTCCCCAGCCCCAGTCGGGATAGATGGTCCACAGCGGAATATGCGCAAACAGCACAATTGGAGTGCTGGCAGAGCGGCCCTTGAGATCGTCCTCCAGCCACTCCAGTTGTTCGTGACCGAGCGATCCGAGGCCTCCGGCTTTCAAATTGACGACATTCACCAACCCGACGAAATGAACGCCCTTCTGATCGAAGCTGTACCACCCGGAGCCCTTGGTTCCTTTGCCATAGCGTTGAAGATATTGCTCGCCATTGTCGGTCAACATGTCATGCTCACCCGGAACAAAATAGATCTGTTTCGCGTTTGCTCCTTTCAATACCTGATCGAGCGTATCGAATTCACTCGGCTTGGAGAGTTGACTCAGGTCGCCGGTGTGAATGATGAAGTCGGGTCTCTGGGACAGCGCGTTGATCCTATCGATTGCGGTTTGCAGCGTGGCCGTGACGTCTGGATTTGCCGGCTTGTTAAAGCCGATGTGACTATCGCTGATCTGCACGAAGCTGAAGTTTGAACCTTTGTCGTGATTTTTCTCTGTAGCTTTGGCGAATGCTCGAGATACCGGAATGCCGCCACTCAAGGTCCATACGACGCCAGTGCCCGCCCATGCCATGCACTTTAGAAACCCGCGACGGTCGATGCCATCGTTGTTGACGTCTTGCAAATTCTGATCGATCAGGTCCTGTTTTTTGTCTGCCATTTGCCCTCCGTTTGAATTGATAACTGTCGCCCGCCGCTTTTATTCCATGCATATTTAAGAGGGGAGAATGTTTGAAAAACTTGCGCCGAGCGCTTAACCGGGACCGTTTACTCCACTCAGGAAGCCGCCTAAATGTGCCGTCAGAGCGACCATCCCAACGGTCAGACATTCGATAAGGAGTCGGTATGCCGGTAAAGGCGCCTTCTGCCGTCGCGCGCGAAAATGCAACCACCAGACCGTCCAGATCAATACGCTCGACAAACAAGCAAGGATCAGATGCAACAGCAGAATGCCTTTCAGCTTCTGGCCCTCGAGTTGGAACTGCCACGCCAGCAAACCCGTTGCAACAACTGGCACTGCGGTCATTGCCGCAAGAAACAAGTTGTAATAGGCCACATCCCGCAAACCATTTCGTTTTGTCCAGTGCCCAACAAGGTCGAACGCCACTGCGCTGATAAACAAAGCGATCGGAAAGTGAATCAACACGACATGTTGCGCGTGCTTTGCCAAGATCACGGTTTTAGGATCGAAAGGGTTCACGTTGTGTCTCACCGCTGTCCTTGCTCTGATTGAATGCCTTCTGCGAATAGAACTCAGGTTTTTCCGAAATATTCCCGTGGTCGACGGGAATTAACAATCAACAAACGCTGGCAATAAAAATTCACAGTGTGCCAGTTGTCACTGAACGACCTGAGGGCATAGCCTATCGAGAAGGAGTTATCTATGAGCACGATCGACGCTACTCTCCCAGCCGAAATTATTGACATCAGTCCATACGGTCCCACTCGATCCACGGTTAAGGGCCACCCTCTTAGCGCCGAAGAGCTGCGCAAAACAGAAACGTACTGGCGAGCCTGCAATTACCTCAGCCTGGGCATGATCTACCTGCAGGAGAATCCCTTGCTCACGGAGCCGTTGCGCCCGGAGCACATCAAGAACCGGCTGCTCGGCCACTGGGGATCGAGTCCTGGATTGTCATTCGTCTATGTGCATCTGAGCCGGATGATCAGGAAGTACGACCTCGATATGATTTTTCTCGCCGGACCCGGGCACGGAGCACCGGGCGTCCTTGGCCCCACATACCTTGAAGGGACGTACTCGGAAATTTATCCAGAGAAGAGTCAGGATGTCGATGGTTTGCAGGAATTCTTCCGACAGTTCAGCTTTCCCGGCGGGATCGGCAGCCACTGCACGCCTGAGACGCCGGGATCGATCCATGAGGGCGGCGAACTCGGCTACGTGCTCTCTCATGCTTGCGGCGCGGCCTTCGATAACCCTGAGTTGATCGTAGCCGCGGTTGTGGGAGACGGCGAATCTGAAACTGGGCCTTTAGCGACGTCGTGGCACATCAACAAGTTCCTGAATCCCGTGCGCGATGGCGCGGTCCTGCCCATACTGCATTTGAACGGCTACAAGATCGACAATCCGACTTTGCTTGCGCGCATCTCACATGAAGAATTGGAGAACCTGCTCCGCGGTTTTGGCTGGGCGCCCTATTTCGTGGAAGGTTCTGACATCGACGAAATGCATCAGGCTATGGCGGCCACGACGGAGCATTGCATTTCTGAGATTCGTGAGCATCAGCAGTCCGCCCGCAAGCAGGGCGTCGTAAGCCGGCCTCGGTGGCCCATGATCGTGTTGCGCTCACCCAAAGGTTGGACCGCGCCGCGCGAGGTCGAAGGCCATTTTCTCGAAGGTTTCTGGCGGGCCCATCAAGTGCCTCTGCCCAACGTAAAGAAAGATCCCGAACAACTTCGGATCCTCGAGAACTGGATGCACTCGCTGAAACCCGAACCGTTCTTCGACAGCAAGGGTAAGTTGGCGATCACTTTCCGCGATTTGCTGCCGTCCGGGACACGTCGAATGAGCGCGAATCCGCATGCCAACGGTGGACGCTTGAAGAAGGCACTGCGGCTGCCGGATTTTCGCAATTACGCGGATAAGTCCGGAAAGCCGGGACGGGACCTGGCCGAGAATACGCGTCCGCTCGGCGCGTTTCTGCGCGACGTGATGAAGCTGAACATGAACAATTTTCGCGTGTTCGGCCCCGACGAGACCACCTCAAACAAGCTCGACGAGATCTACGCTGTAACCAAAAAATTCTGGATCGAAGAATTCTTTCCCGAGGACAGCGACGGAGGCCAACTCGCCACCGACGGCCGCGTCATGGAGATGCTCAGCGAACACACCATGGAGGGAATGCTGGAAGGCTATCTGTTGACCGGACGTCATGGGTTCTTGTCGTCCTACGAATCGTTTGTGCACATCATCGACTCCATGTTCAACCAGCATGCCAAGTGGCTGGAGATGAGCAATCACCTCTCCTGGCGCGAGGCCATCGCGTCTTTGAATCTGCTGATCACATCCACCGTCTGGCGTCAGGATCACAACGGCTTTACCCACCAGGACCCGGGCTTCCTGGATGTGGTCGTCAACAAGAGCGCCAATGTTACTCGCATCTACTTGCCTCCGGATGTGAACTGCCTGCTCTCGGTCGCCGATCATTGTCTGCGCAGCCAAAACTACGTGAACGTGATCGTGTGCGACAAGCAAAAACACTTGCAATATCTCAGCATGGAAAAGGCGATCATCCATTGCACTAAGGGCATTGGCATCTGGGATTGGGCCAGCAATGACGAGGGCGGCGAACCGGACTTCGTGATGGCTTCCGCCGGAGACATCCCAACGCAAGAGGCCTTGGCCGCGACCGCGCTGCTACGCAAAGAATTCCCGGACCTTAAGATCCGATTCATCAATGTGGTCGATCTATTCAAACTGCAGCCCACGAGCGAGCATCCTCACGGACTCTCCGACTGGGATTTCGACTCGCTGTTCACGGTAGATAAGCCGGTGATGTTTAATTTCCACGGCTATCCGCAGCTCATCCATCGGCTGGCCTATCGCCGCACCAACCATAGCAACATTCATGTTCGCGGCTACAAGGAAAAGGGCAGCATTAACACGCCCTTAGAATTGGCGATCGATAACAACATCGATCGGTTCAGCCTCGCCATGGACGTCGTCAACCGGGTGCCAAAGCTGCAAAAGGTCGGCGGCCACGCGAAGGAGAGATTCCTGAACCAGCAGATCGAGTGCCGGACTTACGCGCACCAATACGGCGTCGACAAGCCGGAAGCGGCTGACTGGGTTTGGCCGTATTAGAGCGGGAGATATTTACGACGGGTGCGGCTCGCTCAGAATGACGCGCACTGTGTCCCGAGCGATCAAGAGTTCCTCGTCGGTTGGAATCGCGTATGCCAGCAACTTGGAGTCGTCGGTGCAAATCTGGCCTTCGCGTCCGATGGTCGCCTGATTCTTCGCGGCGTCGAGGTGAAGCCCAGCCCATTCCATGCCTGTGCAAATCCGGGCGCGGACATCGGGTGAGTTTTCTCCAATGCCGCCTGTGAAAACGACGGCATCCGCCCCGCCCATCGAAGCCAGGAAGGCGCCAATATATTTCCGAGCGCGGTAGCAGAAGATTTCGATGGCCAACCGGACCCGGCGGTCATCGTGGTCTTGCAGTTCCGCCTGCAATTCGCGCATGTCGTTCGTGAGCCCGGAAATGCCGAGCAAGCCGGACTGCGTGTTCAAAAGCGTGTCCACCTCTGATGATGACAACCCCTCTTTCCGGCCGATCATGCCGACAATGGCAGGATCGAGATCGCCCGACCGCGTGCCCATGACGAGTCCTTCGAGAGGTGTCATCCCCATGGACGTATCAACAGACAGTCCGCCCTTAATGGCGGCCGCCGAGCAGCCATTCCCGAGATGAAGCGTGATGATGTTGGTTTGCTGCAGCGTGAGTCCCCGCAGGGCGCGATAACGGAAGGCGACATAGCGATGGGAGGTCCCGTGAAATCCATACCGGCGAATGCGATGCCGCCGGTAAAGGTGGTACGGAACTGCATACAGATAGGCCTGCACAGGAAGCGAATGATGGAATGAGGTATCAAAAACTGCCACCTGCGGAACATCTTTGCCGAAGAGTTCGCGAGCAGCCAGAATGCATTGAATGTTGTTGGGATTGTGCAGTGGCGCCAGATCGATGCAGTCCTCGATCCCTTTCAACACTTCGTCATTAATGAGAGCTGATTCGGTGAAATGTTCTCCGCCATGCACGACGCGATGTCCCACGGCATTCACGTCGGCCGTGCTTTTGATTTCAGCTACTCCTGAGCGATCCGATGCGATATAGCGAACCAGGTAGTCTAGCGTCGATCCAATATCTCGCAACGAAGCTGTAAGCGTGCGACCAGGCTGGTCACGGTATCGAATGCGGATGATCGCCTCGCCGCCAATCCCCTCAACCTCGCCCCGGCAGATGCGGTCGTCCTTGTGCTGTTTGATTCGCTCAAGATCGGTGGCAATCACCTGAAACTTCAGACTTGAACTTCCCGAGTTCAGAACCAGCACATTCATCGCAGTGACTTTCTGCAAGCGCAGGGTCGCACCCAAGATAAACGCTGCGCCCTCCTAACGGCAATGAGGCGAGGTTGGCTCCGGGAAATCCGGGCCGCGTTATTTGATGTGCGGTCGATTCCGCTTTGCCTTAGACTCTTTCTTTCTCTTGTGGAGGCGTCGTTGGCTCCTTCTTCCAAAGTCTCGGCTGATCTCAAAAGGCGTGCGGCGCAAATCAAATTGATTCTTATGGATGTAGACGGCACGATGACCGACGGGAGCGTGACGCTGCTTTCACAACCCGACGGGACCGCGCTCGAAATTAAAACCTTTGACGCGCACGACGGCCAAGGCCTGACCCTGGCAGTGACAGCCGGCCTACGCACGGGGTGCATTACGGGCCGCGAAAGTGCCGCTCTCCTCCGCCGCGCCCGCGAAATGAAGATGGAATTTATCTACATGAAGCAGCCTGTAAAAATGCCGGCATACGAAGAAATTCTCCGAAAAGCGGGAGTTCCCGATTCGGCTGTCGCGTTTATTGGCGATGACCTCCCCGATCTTCCCTTAATGCACCGAACGGGCCTGGCCATTGCTGTGGGTAATGCGGTCCCCGAAGTAAAACGAGCAGCGCACTACACTACGAAAGCTCTGGCCGGGCACGGCGCGGTCCGTGAAGCCGTTGAACTAGTTCTCAAGTCCAAAGGTATCTGGAAAGCGATGATCGATAAAGCGCGTGCGTGAAGAAGTTCGTCAAATGGCCT
>Ga0070717_10001416_pt1 | contig 16536 bp, 15 predicted proteins | sample LARL113metaG_FD_71366 | JGI IMG/M metagenome (GOLD analysis project Ga0070717, IMG submission 71366) | Corn, switchgrass and miscanthus rhizosphere microbial communities from Kellogg Biological Station, Michigan, USA - LAR L11-3 metaG | ecosystem: Host-associated > Plants > Roots > Rhizosphere ... | reverse complement strand
GACGCAGATCATGCAGTTGGACACCCCCAAAGGTTTGCTCGGCCCAGCTCTTGGGATCCAACACTTCTTGGATATTCATCCTTTATTCTATCACTTTGTAAAATGTGGGTAAGAATCAGGGCTGAAGCCAGGGGTCTCCAAGAAAGGAAGACCGATGAACGAACCCATCACCACACTCGACACCCGACACGGCGTCCCACGCGGAGGGGTCACGCCATGGGAGGAGACGCGCCGGGTGCTGGAAACGGCCGAGCTGTTCTGGCTCTCAACAGTGCGGGCCGGCGGTCGCCCTCACGTCACGCCGTGCGTTCCCGTCTGGCACGACGGGGCCATCCACTTTACCGCTACCGACACCGCGCAGAAGACCATCAACCTGCGTGGAAACCCGCACGTCATTCTGACGACCGGCTGCAACCAGACAGAAGGACTCACCGTGGTGGTTGAGGGCGACGCCGTGCGGATCACCGACCAGGACACGCTCGAACGTTTAGCCTCGGTGTGGGCGACCAAGTGGGAGGGAAGCTGGCCCTACCAGGTACGCAACGGGTATTTTTACCTCTACGATGAGGACGAACAACGAGTGCTCACCGATTCGAACCTCGTGTTCTCCGTCACACCCACCAAGGTCTTCGCCTTCGCCATCGGCCTCAGCCAAACCCGCTACCAGTTCTAACTGCTCGCGTCGCGTAGTCACGCACGCGGGGGAGCTGGCGGGGTGGGGTGGTGTCCCCCAAGTTGCCAGAGCTGGCCGGGGTGATCGTCGAGGCCTCGGCCTGGTCACTGGTGGTTTTCATGTGCCCTGATTCCCCCTTTAGTCAGGGCAGCGGGCCGCCCCCGGAGCGGGAGCAGGCCGAATGAGGGGGACGCTCCTGCTGCTCGAATGTACAAAAACGCTCCACACATAATGGCTTGTGGTGCGCCTTGATCCGCTATCAATGGCTGAACTGCTCAACCTTCGGATCTGCCCACGAATTGCGCAACGAGGTTGTTGAAGAGTTTCTCTTCCGGCTTCGGTGCGATGTTCTGTCACACACGGCGCCTGTCCACGCCGAAGCAAATGCAGGCCGCGGGGGTCTAAGCATGTCGTAGACAAGGACAAGCTATGTTCCTGCCCTCTCTGCTACGCTCAGCCCCTTCCCTCCCGGAATCACCATCTGCTCAAAATCCGGTAGCCCACATACCTCCTGTCTTCTCATCCTTTCAGCGCTCTGGCGGCCTCCAGCAGCATCTGGTCCACCACGCTTTTTGGAGAGAGGCCCTCACGATTGCGAAAGAGCTGCGTGCCACAGACCAGAAATTCGGCCCCCAGCTGGACGGCACGGCCAATCGTCTGCGTGGTGATCCCGCCCTGTATCTGCAGCGTTCCTCTGAAGGCCTGGGGGAGGGCCTGCAGGTAGGAGGCCAGCGCTTCTGGCACAAACGTCCCCGTCGGCAGGTTGGAGCGCGAAGCGGTGCCTGCCGCCTGAAAGGTCAGCATGCCGAGCCGGGGAACGAGCGGCAGCAGCAGCGCTCGCACCTGCTGAGGCGACAAGGGGTGCAAATGCTCACTGCCCACCGTCTCAATTACCGGGCTGGCGCAGGCTCCCAGATCGGTAATGCGTCCGATGAGGTGTTCCAGAGTGCCGGGGTTCGCGACGGCTTCGAGTTGGAAGCAAATCGCCCCCGGAGTCAGAGGAGCCAGGCGAGCCAGGTGACGTTCGGGGGCATCGGTCAGCAGATGGAGGTTGAGAAATCCTCCCCTTGATCGAATCAGGGTAGTGAGGCGCGCCAGGAAGGGAGGCGTGAACACCGCCAGATTGTTTGGCGGTCGCTTCCGTCCAAATCCACGATAGTCATCGAAGTTGAGATCCACATGGAAGGTGCGGATACGATCGGCCAGCAGATCGTTAACCTGCTCCCAGATCCGTTGTTGGATGGCCTGTGGCTCCACCTTCCCAAGCAGGTCATCGGTCAGGGTGACCAGGGCCGGATTGAGCTTGATCACGCGGCCCGCCAGGACATCCTCACGCGTAAAGTCATGCAAAGTGGAAACCCCATAGAACGTTTGCGCGGCTGTTGCCATATGCACTCCTCGCTTATCGCTCGTACTGTGATATGAGACGCAGGTGACTGTCACGGCGTGGAGAGGTGCCGGTGTCTCGGTCCTCCACGGGCGGTTTCGGCCCGACAATGGGAGGACGCCACAGGTGCTTGACGCGGATCCCTCCTCTATCAGCGATGCCCGGCAGATACTCGCGGTGAGCTCACCATGGTTATTCGCTCTCCCTATTATAGGCATTCTACGCAACATGTCTGCTTCTCTGCGAGCTCGTTGCGCATCCCATGGGTGATCCCCACGGATTGCGCAACGAGATGTGACCGGTAGCCAACCGGCGTAGAAAAATGCTCGCGGATGCGCTGCTCCCGGTGTGGCGATGACCCTGTTCGGAGTGACTGAAGGGTTTGCTGCTTTTCTCGGTTTCTCACCCGTCTGAGAGATGAGCACGGATCAGCAGAAGCGTGGGCACTTCGCGGTTGCCCGGCACTCGCTCAGCTTGTCTGGCAGACGGGCCTGGTTCGAGGGCACGCTCAAGGGTAAAACCGGCGGCGGCGAGCTGGTTGAGGTAGGTGCTGAGCATGCGGTGATAATCTCCAACCCGGCTCCGAACGCCATCCGGGTTCGATGAGAACCAGTGCCGTTCGTCAAAATAGCCGGTGACGATCCTGCCCAGTGGATGCTCAGGATCGGGCAACGAGGTCCACCGAGCGTGAGGGGTCTCGAAGCAGGGGTGAGGAATGGCAAAGACCAACCAGCCTCCCGGTTGGAGAATCCGCCGGATGCTCTGAAAAGTGGCTTGCAGATCAGCAATAGTGTTCAGCGCCAGGACACAGACACAGCCGGTAAACTGCTGGTTGTTCAGCCCCTCAGCCAGCTCCGCGTCTCCTTGCACATACCTAATTCCCAGTGGCTCCTGCTCTTCATAGCGTTGGGCGAGCGCCAGCAGGTTTGGGGCCAGATCAAGACCGGTGACCTGTGCTCCGCGTCGGGCCAACTCGCGAGCGACCCAGCCCTGTCCGCAAGCCAGATCACAAATGACTTCCCCCTCAACCTCTCCAAGGAGTGCTAACAGGTTGGGCAGGATCACTTCCGTGTACACAGGCCTGTCTTGCAGAAATTGATCATACCACTCCGCGATATCATTGTAAGAAGCTTGCGTCATAGCTCTCTCCTTGCTTGATGGCGAAAAGACCTTCTCCTGGGAGTATACCATCTCGGCTTCTTTGAGGAAGGAGATTCGGGAGAGGCATGAGATCTACAGAAGATACCTCGTTGCGCAACTCTTCTGAAAACGGTTGTTTTCATCCTGGGTAGTGTACCCGTACATGATTGTCTCGTGGGAAGTACGGGGACTGCCCGCGGGTTACGTGGCTGCGCCTCTCCGCTCTTGACGATGCCTGGCTGGGCGACCTCCAAAGCACGCCGGACCGCAGCCAGCACGAAATCGATCTCGCGCGTCTAATCCAGTTCCCGGGCTTTCCACAGAGCGGGAATACCAGTCGAGCACTGCCACCACATACATCCAGCCATGCCGTAATCGGATGGAGGGAATAGCGATGCCCCAGACCTGATGGGACGTTGCGGTCGAAAGGCTCCGCAACAGGTAGGGAGAGATCTGGTGGCCGAGTGATTCCCCCTGGCCCCGGTCCAATCTCTTCCAGTCCCATCTCGCGCTTGGCCGAGGCCCCGCTTTGCGATTGACCTGCATTCCTTCCCGCCTGAGCGCGGCGGTGATGCGCCACGAGCCGTAGCATGGACTTTCAAAAACGGCTGATGTTCGGTCGCGCCAATTTTGACCTCTTACGCCTGCACGTCCTGTGTCGCGCCTAACTACTCCCCTCTCCGTCATCCTGATCCTCCTCGGTCGTTCCTCTCCATCCCCGTGACTTCCGCCTCTTCTCATCACAAGCAGGCAGGCTCACTTTTTTCAAGATGAGCCCGAAAACTGTACCACTTGATTCCCCCTTGTGCTCTCTTTTCAGAATGGTATACTTCAAGCATGAAAGCAACCGATGTAACGAGCCTCTATGAGATGTGTCAGAAAAACAGCATGACCATTTGGATTGATGGTGGCTGGGCAGTTGATGCACTCCTGGGTCATCAATCCCGCCCGCATAAAGATGTCGATATAGCAATCCAGGAGCAAGATGTCTCAAGGCTAAGAGAGCTTTTACAGGAGAAGGGATATCGGGAGATCAAGGTAGAAATTGCCAGACCCCATAATTTTGTGTTAGGTGATGAGCAGGGACATGAAATCGATATTCACGTGATCGTATTGGATGCCAACGGGAATGGAATGTATGGGCCGATCAACAATGGCGAGATGTATCCTGCGGACTCGTTGACCGGAACAGGCTTCATAGCAGGCCAGGCCGTCAGGTGTATCTCTCCGGAGTGGCTGGTCAAGTTTCATAGTGGGTATGAGCTAAAGGAAAAGGATTTTCGAGACGTCTCGGCGCTCTGTGAAAAGTTTGGCATACCGCTCCCTGAAGACTACGTGAAGTTTAAGTAACCGGTCGTCAGGTGAGGAGTTCCTGCTTGCTGTCAAAAGTTGGACTGCGAGCGAAGAGTACATGTTGCGAGGATATGTGCTCAATCGTAAGCAAGCAGGCTCACTTTTTTTGAGGATGAGCTAGACGATACTTCCAGCAAGGTGTGCCGGCGTAGCTTTTTTACCAGAAACGGGTTCTACCGCAGAGGCGATGAGAGAGCATGTGATCCGCTCGAGGATGACAGGAGGTTCATGATGCAAAAAACGGAGATCCTTTCCCTTTACGCCTACAACCGCTGGGCCAATCACCGCATTCTTCAGGCAACGGAGCACCTCAATGCCTCCCAGCTTCTTGCCCCCGCTCCTGTGAGCCATGGGAGTCTGCGCGGCACGCTGGTCCACATCCTGAGCACGGAATGGATCTGGCGCCTGCGGTGTCAAGAAAGCCTGTCGCCGCCATCGTTGCTCGCCGAGGAGCAGTTTCCGGCGTTCGAGGCCCTGCAGACGCGCTGGCGCGAAGAAGAAAACGCCTGGCGAGCTTTTTTGGAGGGTCTGGACGATGAGGCGCTTCATCGTGTCGTGCATTACTCAAACACAAAAGGGGTGCCGTTTGCAACCGCGCTCTGGCAGATTCTCTTCCACGTGGTCAATCACGGCACCCAATTTCGCAGCGAGGCAGCCGTTGTGCTCACATCGTATCAGCACTCGCCGGGTGATCTCGATTACATTGCCTTTGTACGTGAGAACCGTGTCAATCAGATGTGAAGGAAAGTTGGAACTTTTCGTCTTTGATCAGCGAGAAGCAATTGGAGGTAGTTTGCCATGTCCTCGCTTTCATCCGACCACAAAGAGGTGGTTCGCCAGGAGTTCACGCGCCAGGCACAGGCCTATGCTGCGAACCAGTTGACCGCGAACCAGAGCCGCCTCAGCCGCCTCGTACAGGCTGTTCAGCCTCAACCACGTGCGCGTGTGCTCGACGTGGCTACCGGTCCCGGTCCGGTTGCTCTAGCCTTTGCGGAGGCGGGGTGTGAGGTTGTTGGTATCGACTTGACTGAAGCACCTCTGGCCATCGCTGAACAGACGCGCCAGGCACGAGGACTGACCAATCTCCGTTTTCAACTCGGAGATGCTGAGCATCTTTCCTTTGGTGAGCAGGAGTTCGATATCGTCGTCTCACGCTTCGCGCTCCATCATTGTGAAGATGCACACCGTGTGCTCGAGGAAATGGCGCGCGTCTGCCGTACACTAGGGCGAGTGGTGATCGACGACCTTGTCGTGAGTGAATTTCCAACAAGAGCGGCGTATCAGAACCGGTTTGAGCACCTGCGCGATCCCTCACATACACGTGCGCTTTCCATTGGGACATTCCTGGGCCTTTTCACCGCCTGCGGGCTGGAAGTAGAACAGGTCTCTACAGATTACCTGATCCAAGGCGTTGAGCAATGGCTGACGAACGCTCATACGCCTGCTGATCGAGCGGAGAGGGTGCGAGCACTGTTGGAGCAAGACCAACTCCACGATCTCAGTGGCACCCACCCTTTTCTTCAAGAGGGCGTGATATATTTTCGCCAACGGACTGCTACGTTCGTTGGTCGTAAACTGAATGGTCCTCCTGGATGAGCAGAACCTTTCCTTTCGGTCTTCTCCATCTTCACCCTTGCTTGTGTGCTCGCAGAAAGAGCAGGGAGGGAACTTCGTGCCCGCCTCTTACCCGATCGACAGCTTGCCTCTGGCTGCCGGCTCCCGCATGCGCTCCACAGCAAACCCGGTGGCGATCAGCGTGTTGAGGTAGGTGCTCAGCATCCGATGGTATTCTCCGACGCGGCCGCGGACCCCAGCAGGGTTGCGTGAAGTCCAGAAGCGCTCGTGAAAGTAGCCCCCTACTGTGCGCACCACGGTGCCTTCGTCGGTCCTCAGCCATCCCGCATGGGGCGTTTCAAAACACGGGTGGGTGACGGCAAAGACAAACCATCCGCCGGATTTGAGAAGACGTCGCACGGTGCGGAAAACCGCCTCCAGATCAGGGATCGTCATGAGTGCCAGCATAGTAAGACGCATGGTTCACACTCTTGACTACCCTTTGAGCGGTCTGGATAGTTCACACGAGAACCGCGACAGGATCGCCAACCTTGACGGTCCCGCCCAGCGAGCTGGAAAGCCCATAGCGGCCAAAGAACACCTGCTTCTCAAAACGCCGAAAGCTGGCCAGTGTTTGGAGCGGCTCTTTACCCGCTCTTTCACCCGTCTGCTGATCGACCATCGTGACGGCACATCGATTGCAGGGTTTCACAAGAGAGAAGCATTGCGTGTTGATGCGAATCGTTTGCCAGCGATCTTCGGCAAATGGCTCTGCTCCTGCAATGATGATGTTGGGACGGAACCGATTCATGGGAAGAGGATGATCAAGGCGCTGATTGAGAGCATCCAGGGATGCTTGCCCAATAAGATGAAACGGATAGCCATTGGCAAAACCGACGATCTCCTGGTTCAGCGCATAGACAGGATTGATTGGGCGGCGTGTCGTCTCGGGCATATAGACGAGTTGACAGGGCTGATGGAGGAAGTCACTGAACCAGCGACTGGCCTGCGTATTGACTACCACTGCCTCACAAAACTTCTTGAGCACCTTCACCGTCAACACCTGATCTGTTTCTGGCTCAGAGGGGACGGTGAGTGGTTCCATTTGAGGGGCCTGCAACTGCAACCCTTCCGAGGTGAATCTCGGTGAAACACACGCCAGGCGCGGCTGCATGATTTGATTGATATACGTGCGGTTCTCATCGATCAGCATCCAACGGCGGTCATGCTCAAACCCTCGCTCAGCAATGCGTGCTTCTTGCAAGGGGATGCCACCGCGACTCTTTACCGGATAGATCAGAGATCGGTTACTCGCAGGTCAGACATCTTTGATTCGCTTTCTAAGCCAGGCGAGACGGTCCTGGCCTTTACTCGGCCACCGCCTCTGCTTCTGCGAGATCGCCTGGACGGATCTCGCGCAAATCCTCCGGTCGGTCGAGTCGATCCAGATAGAGGATGCCATCAAGGTGATCGATCTCGTGCTGCAGGGCCCAGGCAAACAAGCCTTCCGCATTAACACGCAGTGGTTTGCCCCGTATATCCTGGCCTTTCACCACGACATGGGCTGCTCGCCGGACATTCACGCCATAATAGCCGGGGATGCTCAAGCAGGCATCGACGCCCCGCTGCTCTCCCTGTGCCTTGATGATTTCGGGGTTGGCCATCGCTACCCTGGAGTGCTTGCCAGTCTCTTGATCGGTGCATTCGACGACAAAGACCCGCAAAGAGAGTCCAATCTGCGGGGCTGCCAGGCCGATACCTTCGTGGGCATGCATGGTCTCGAACATATCTTGAACCAGTGGTGGTAATGAGGCATCAAAGCGGTGAATTTTCTTGGCCTTCTGTCGCAGTATCGGGTTGCCATAATAGACAAGCGCGCGTTGTGCCATGGTTTTCCTCCTCCCCTTTGGTGGATGCTTACATCAGCATGGCTGCCGGGACGTTTGGCTTCTGCGCCGGTTCCCAGGTCAACAAATCGTCGATACGGACCGGCAAGAAGCGGCTAAAGTAGCAGAGGAGCCGATCAATGGTCGCATAATCAATGCGCTGATTGCGCTCCGTATGTAGGGCGACCAGGACACTTTGAGACACTCCACTTTCTTGTGCGAGGCGGCGTAAGCTCACAGCAGGTTGTCCCTGCTTCGCTCGTTCTAAATTCAATCGAGCAAGTAAGATGCGAAGGTGGCAGGAGACCGGCATGAGCATTCCTCCTTGGATCTGTAGGTTTGGCATGTCGATGGTAGCAACTGCGTAGAGGATACCAGAAATGGTGTGGCATGTCAATATATTGCATTGGCTTCTCACAGCAATAGCATGCTACCTCATAGCCTACAGGCGAGAGACTCTCATTATGCCCGAATGCGGCAGACACTCACACGGCCGTCTGGAGTGCCTAGGATTGGGGAACTAGTCCCTGAAAGGTTCTTAATAGTCCTACAAGCCTGCAAGCTTGTTTCTTGTCAAGATGCCAGCAGCTATCTGTCAGTCTCACTGCACGTAGATGTAAAGGATGCGTGGCGAGGTTTACACCGTTAGACACGAAATATCTGGAGAGCTTTTTGCAAGCCTTGGATAAGAGTGTCGACCTCTGCCTTGGTCGTATAGACGTAGAAACTGGCGCGGGCGGTAGCTGCCAAGTGATAGCGATCCATCAACGGCTGCACACAGTGATGTCCGGCCCGAATAGCCACACCGACCTCTTGATCAAGAAGAGAAGCCAGGTCGTGCGGATGGATATCGCTCAGGGTAAAGGAGACGACCCCACCACGCCCAAGCGCGCTGAGAGGACCATAGATCTTCAGGCCAGCAACGGTCTGGAGCTGTTCGAGGGCATAGCCGGTGACCTCTTCCTTATGCTCTCTCACCCAATTCATCCCCAAGTTATTGAGATAATCCACGGCTACTCCCAGGCCAATCGCCTCGGCGATCGCCGAGGTTCCCGTCTCAAATTTCCAGGGAAGGTCGTTCCAGGTCGACTCCTGCAGGCTGACCATGCGAATCATAATACTGCCACCGAGAAAGGGAGGCATTGCTTCAAGCAGAGCACGTTTGCCGTAGAGCACACCCACACCGGTCGGGCCAAGCATCTTGTGACCACTACAGCAGAGGAAATCGACATCGAGGGCTTGTACATCCACCGGGAGATGCGGCACGCTCTGAGCGGCATCGAGCAGGACAACGGCTCCAGCAGCATGCGCGCTAGCAATCATTTCCTGCGCAGGATTGACCGTCCCAAGCACATTGGACATGTGAGTAAAGGCAACCAGTTTCGGCTGCTGCCGGAGGAGCTGAGCATAGACATCCAGACGCAACAGGCCATCCTCGGTGACCGGCACAAAGGCGAGACGAGCGCCGGTCCGCTGGGCAAGCAGTTGCCAGGGGACCAGATTACTATGGTGCTCCATTTCGGTGAGGACGATGAGATCACCAGCATGGATATTGCTCCCACCCCAACTATAAGCGACCAGATTAATACTCTCAGAAGTATTGCGCGTAAAGATGATCTGTTTGCTCTGCTTGGCATTGAGAAAGCGAGCCAGCTTCAAGCGTGCCCTCTCCATAGCCGCAGTGGCTTCTTCGCTGATCTCATACACACCGCGATGCACGTTGGCATTGTAGGTCTGATAATAGGTAGTCATCGCCTCGATAACAGAGCGAGGCTTTTGCGAAGTGGAGGCGCTATCAAGATAGACCAGTGGCTTGCCATGCACCAGGCGCGTCAGAATGGGAAAATCGGCACGGAGAGAGAAAACCTGGTCTTCGCTTCTTCTCGGCGGAGTAGTCTTTGTATTCTTCATGGATGTCACTCGCGGTACCTCCAATCAGGCAGAGGGATGCCCGCAGTGGAGACCCTCATCGTTGTATCGATGATGAGCAGACGGTCGGATCAATCTTGTCACTGTTGGAACATATTGGGTCAGCACGAGACGCCCCTTCCCTTTCTGGACATGCAAACCAGAGCCGTGACGCAACAGAGACAGAAACTCCAGAGGAGCCATATATCGCGTGAGCAATGGATGCCATGAAAGAAATCCGACCTCTGCACTAGGAGATAGTCTAGCATGTCTTCGGGCAAAGTGTCAAGAAGACTGATCGACATCATGAGTTTCACCCGCTTTTATGGAGATCCGAAACATTCGAGCTAACCCATCAATTGTTCATAAGCACCCAGGCTGAAGTAGCCCAGCGACGAGGGACGAGGAAATAGAGGAAGGATCAGTCAGGCCTGACTGAAGAGAGTGCGGCTGGAGGTTCAGAGGAGAGAGGTGTAAGAGCATCTGTTATATTATTCCTAGAAAATTACATAAATGATCTCAGCGGAACCGACGGGCGACGAGTACGCTGTCACCAATTTTATACCTCTTCCAATTCCCCACTTCCACACTCTCTCAAAAGCTCCAAATCACCCTTTCAGTACTTGAGACCCCTCTTGTCCTTGAGACGCAGCGCCGGCCTGGGCCGAAAGACATTCCCTACGGCATCCCGGTTTCGGAGTGGCCGACTGTGCTGGCGCGGGTGGAGAACCATGAATCCTACCGCACAATAGCGAGAGACTACGGTGTCTCGCGGGAAACCATACGCCGTTTCGTACAAGCCTTAACAAAGGCTGGGTAGAACAGATCCGCAGTGGGAAATGCCCAGTGCCATGGCCTAGCGTGCTTCATCGGGTTAACCAGGGCGAACCGCTGAAAAAAGTGGCAAGCGATTATGGAGTCTCCTATGAGACGGTACGGCGTGTGATATAGGCGGCTCGGACTGGGATGGAGTCGAGCAGTGCTCTCGTGTAAAGGAGAGATGTCTAGGGAAAAGCAAGGAGTCTTCCCTCAGCTTCTATCGCCCTCGAACTGGCTGCGTCTCGGGAGGATTGAGACGCCAAAGTCGATAGGCCCAGGGAATGTCGTAGCCAAGCACCCAGAGCAGATACACGAGTACCAGCCAGGCCGAAACGCGATCCACGAGCACGAGCGTGACCTGGAGGAAAGCGAGCGGGGCCAAAAATGCCAGGACGCCGAGGAAACCCGCCAGGGTGTTGTGCCAGCAGAACAAGACGATATTCCACAGCTCGTTGTAGAGCATGACAACGATCAAGGCCGTGAGCGCGATGATGCGGGCGGTTTGCTCTGGCACGATGGTGAGCAGCCGATAGGCGATGATACTATCAACACTGTAGCCGAAGAGGCCCACACAGACAAATCCCCACAACGGGAGTTGGAAGCGTGGCTTGCACAGGGTAGCAAACCACCGGGTCGGTTGATTGCCGGTGAGCAGCCCGCCTACGATTGCCATTCCCAGACTCAAGGCCACGGCAAAGAGCAGAGCCGGGACATTCAAAGCAGGCATAGGGGCTGTCTCTCCTTGCTTTTAACAGGTTTCCGCCATGTTCAGGGAGCAGGAGGCGAGCCGCTCCAGGGCGGAGCGCCCTTCCTGTTCGGTGGAGTTGGACGCAGCCAGAGTGAGATATGCGCTGGCTGCATCGTCTCCTGCACCGTGGCTACGAGTTGCTCGCATAACTGGTCCAGGTCGACCTCACTGCGCAGGGTGGCGCTAAAGGCGGTGAGCGTCCTGGCGGCGTCGTATTTACGGCGGTAGAAGCGGCGATCAATGACTCGCTGGACGCCGCGGCGCAAGCGCTGGAAGAGGGCAGCGATCACCAGCGTCGAGGCGACAATCACCAGCGGATTCTGCTGCTGACCGAGGAAGCTTCGCAGCAGAGAACTCAAGACGAACACCAGGCCCCCATAAAGCAGCACCAGGAGTAGCGTCAGCGTGCTATAGACGAGCGTGCGACGAATGATGACATCAATCTCCCATAGCCGGGCGCGCAGGATCGCCATCGCCACGCTGAGTGGGATGAGCAGGAACGTCACCATCGCGAGGGTTCCACCGGCCAGATGATAGAGGGAGTCGGGCGCTGCCAGCCCCGGTACAAATAAAGCGATGAGATCATAGAGGATAAGCACCACGGATAATCCTCCGAAGCCAAAGAGCAGCCACTTGGCCTGCTGGCGCTGCGAGGGGCCATAGACGCGCGCATAGCGGTAGATAAGCAAAACGAGGGTCCCTCCATAGCTCACCACCTCATCGATGGCATTGAGCGCAGGCGGCCAGAACGCGATATTGGAGGGGCCGGGGATCACAAAAAAGAGCGTCCGCACCGCCCAGAGTACGACCAGCAGCCAGGTCCACCCGGGTACAAAGCGGCCATCGGGAAACGTGACCAGGAAGAAGCCCAACGCCGTAAAGATGCACATCACATAGATATCCAAGAAGAGTACCTCTGGCGGGTACGTGGTCGATACAAGGAAAGGGGCCAATGCGATGCTCACCAGGAAGAACGAGGCTACCAGGCCAACAGGTTCGTTCGATTTGCGCCAGAAGATAAAGCCTCCCACACCGAGAAAAACCAGGGACTGGAGCACTGTCAGTAACAGGTTGTAGGCAGCATACGTCGCGGGGGAAATTGCTAAATGATGCAGCGCCTGCGCCGTTGAAGGGGTCACTTCGCAGCTCACTATGAACGGGCAGAAGGTCAGGCCCTGCCCGCGCGCTGCTACCAGCGTGAGCAGGAGTACTACGAGTTCTGGCAGCACAAAAGCCAGCCATACTCCTCGCGCCAGGAGCAACCAGAAACCCGCGAGTTGAAAGTTCGTCCTGGCAATGCTGCGCATGCTTACAGAGGCTTCTCCCTCTTGATCTAGAGTCGTCTTCTTCTCGTTCGACTTCATGAACACTGCTTCCGCTCCTTGTTTCCTGGCTCCATTAGAGGGCGCACCAGGCCACTCATTCTGAACAGTAGTATAGCATAGCACCGTCTCAAAAACGTTACGAAAGCGTGACGAACCGCCGGATTTTGGTGCTGCCCGCAAGTAATTTACAGAGAAAGCCCAGCAACCCTTTGTCAAACCACTTCCAGAAGTAGATCGGCCAGTTCTCGCGGCATGGTGATCATGGCACAATGGCCGGTTGGCAACTGTCGCAGACGCCACCCCGCTTCCGTTGGTGGAAGTGCTCTGCGCGCCAAGATGCGTCGCATGAGTGAGAAGAAGACACCACTGCCGGTGCAGTCAATGTGGGTCCGGGGTTTGGCTGACACGATGGCTGGATTCTTCAGATGAAGAGGTTGCTCGAAGGTCTTGAGGGGTTGTGGCGTCACCGATTTGAGCACCCAGCTTCGATCTGGCTCGGTCGTGACCCCGTAGGTGCCTCGCGAAGCGACTTTGTAGCCATCACCGTGGGACTGTGCCTGTTTGCGGAGCAGACCGATCACCACCGGCGAGACATCGGCCATCGATTCGCCGTCTCGTGGCACGAAGGTATCCAGATAGACCAGGTGAGCGATGCGCTCCGGCACCTGATCAACCACGCCGGTGATGACTATCGCGCCATAACTGTGACCCACCAGGACGATATCATGCAGATTCTTTTCCTCCAGCAAGCCGACGATATCCTGGATATGGGTGTCTAATCCGACATCGGGTGAAAGCTCGGAGGCACGCTCAGCCAGGCCCGTGAGGGTGGGCGCATACACCTCATGGCCAGCCGCTTCTAAGAAGGGGATGACCTTCTGCCAGCACCAGCCCCCAAACCATGCTCCATGCACCAGCACAAATGTTGCCATGCTCGTCTCCTTTCTGTCAGAAGGTCTCATCGCGATTGCTAGTACTCCCGACTTCTCATCTCGCGATCAAGCGACTCCCGGGTATAGCGCCGGGCATCGAGATACTGCTGCTCTGTGGCGCGTTGTCATCTTCATGCTCCTTTTGTGAAGTAAAGAAGGTTGAGAGGAAAAGCATTTCATCAACGGGAGAGCGTCACAGTTCCTGCATCACCATCCACAGTGACTTTCTGACCAGTATGAAGCCGCTCAGTTGCGACACCTGTGCCAAGAACAGCCGGAATACGATACTCACGCGCTACAATCGAACTATGGCTGAGTGGGCCACCCACATCAGTTACTATCCCGGCGGCCAGAGCAAAGAGTGGCGTCCAGGCGGGCGTCGTGATCCTGGCTACCAGGATATCCCCTTGTCGCATCTGTGCGAACTCATCAGCGCCATGAATGACCCGCACTATGCCAGTGACATATCCAGGGCTGGCTGCAATTCCTTTCAGCACATTCCCTGCTGGCTGACCAGTACGGGCGGGCAATATACTGCTGAAATTCATCCCTAAAAAGCGAGTTCCACCTTTGATTGGTAAGGCTATTGGCGGCGTGAGCATTCGTTCGTCCTCCCAGGTTCTGCGCCGCTCGCTGACTGGCGTATGATAGTTCGTCGGGGATTGTCCTCTATCCAGAGCGATTACAGCCTCCAGCAATTCGTCTTGCGTCAGCCAGAACACGTCGTCCGGAATGGTGATTGCATGGTGAGTGACCAGGCGCTGCCCTATTTCACGCAACATCCGGCGTAGCACCGGCCAGCCCAGGCCCACATCAGCCAGCCCGTCCTCGCGTAACGGCGCGAAACGTTGAGCCATCCCTACAAGGCGACGGAATAGCAAGCGGGAAGGGCCTCGGAGCCGGTTCAGCATCGTTTGCATTGCCTGCTCGCGCGCTTTCTTTGAAGCTGCCTGACGTGCATACGGGTCCGGCGCATTGCCGCTCAGGAAAAACTTGAGCATTGCTAGCAGCGCCACTGCATCATCCGCGGGCACCGGCTTGGAAAAGTCGAGATCGTAGATGGCATGTCCAAATTGGGCGAGGTGGGCCGTAAAGCGCTGGCAGAATGCTGACCAGAGGGTTTCGTCTATGCCATCTACGTGCGCAGTCTGATAGGCTGAGGCAAGTCGTGCTACCGACATGTTTTGCAACACGGTGCTCAGATCATCCTGAGTGCGTACCCACTGTGCCAGATCGTAGAGCGATTCCTCTGCCTGTATCGGGGCACTGTCATAGCCCAGCATAAAGGTAAGGGCCGATGGGTCGGCGCGACGCTTCAAAAACTTCTCATAGACAATGGTGAAGATGGCCTCAGTCAAGTAGGCTGTTGGCAGAATGCCACTCTGAACGACGAGGTAATAGCTCGCTGCCGCATTGAGAATTTCCCGCGTCCCGACAAGTAACTCGGCAGCGGATTTCCTTGACAGCTTCACCGCCTCCCAACGCTCCACAACAGCTTTATAGGCCGGGCGAGCTTTTTGTTCCCAGCGCTGCTGTGCGGTGTACATGAGGCGAGGAGCTACTGTTGTCAAGACCTTGGGCTTCATCAGAGCCGTCCTGTAGTTCAAATCATAGAAGGCATAGCCGTTCATCGTGGTGAGCATATCATCTGAAAATTTACCTATGCCTTCTGCCAGCGCAAATCGATTCATCGCTCTGTTCCAGGCTGGTAGTCCCAGCGTGGCGAAGAGCGGTGAGAGCGGGTCTGGCAGTAACTCTATGACGCTTGCACGTATGTACTTCCCTTTGGGTTTGGGAAGTTTCCACTCTGGTGGTCGTGTCACCTGTGATCCGGCGGTTTTGGACAATGCGGTGATCGGGCGGGCCTGCACGATGAAGAACCGGTTCCTGTAGAGAGCCCACTCGATATCCATTGGCTGACCATAGCGTTCCTCAATTCGCACACCGATGCGCGCCAGTTGCGCCGCTTGCACAGCTGTAAGCACTGCGCTCGTGCGCTTGCCTACAGGAACCGGTTCTTCACTCGTGCCTTCGGGGCTGCACACCGTCATCACTTCCTTCTCACTGATCTGCTGTGCAGTAATCGTCCAGCTTGCCCTGTCAACCACGACAGTATCAGGAGTGACCTGCCCACTCACAATGGCCTCACCCAGTCCCCAGGCGGCGTTGATCATCACCTGGTCGCATTCGCCAGTCAACGGATTGGCGGTGAAGAGGATACCGGCTGCATCAGCCAGAACGAGTTCCTGCACCACCACCGCCAGGCTTACCTCCTCGTGCGCGATGCCAGATCGTGCGCGATAGCCAATCGCTCGTGCAGTCCACAGCGATGCCCAGCAACGTTTAATGGCATCAAGTACCATCGCTTCGCCGCGCATGTTGAGATAAGTCTCCTGCTGACCGGCAAAGGACAGGTCCGGCAGGTCCTCAGCGGTGGCCGAGGAGCGCACCGCCACGGATAGATCGTCCCCGCCCAGGGCAATATATGCCTGGCGAATTGCCGTGGCAATCTCAGCGGGCATGCTTCCTTGTGCAAACATCCGGCCAATCTTCCTGGATGCCTCTTCGAGCGAGGTGGGCTGGTCGGCAGTGACTGCGGAGACCGTCGCCAGTATCTGCTCCTGCAGCCCATTCTCTGTCACAAAATAGCGATAGGCAGCTGTAGTGATGTGAAACCCGGGAGGGACAGGCAAGCCGACTGCCGCCAGCCGTGCAAGCGAAGCACCTTTTCCTCCTACCTGCTCCAGTGTGGCAGCGGGATCATCCAGTGCTAAAACCAGGGGGACACTTTGTTCATTGCTCATTTCCAGC
>Ga0070717_10001415_pt1 | contig 16536 bp, 10 predicted proteins | sample LARL113metaG_FD_71366 | JGI IMG/M metagenome (GOLD analysis project Ga0070717, IMG submission 71366) | Corn, switchgrass and miscanthus rhizosphere microbial communities from Kellogg Biological Station, Michigan, USA - LAR L11-3 metaG | ecosystem: Host-associated > Plants > Roots > Rhizosphere ... | reverse complement strand
ACCCGAGGCCCAGCTCGTCAATGCACTGTCGACCCAAAAAGGAACGCCGATCCAGGAGTTGGCCGGAGTGGCCGCGTTACCCTGGTTTTTTACTACAGCTTGGAATCGTACCACATCTCCCGGAGCCGGATTGGAAGGAGACCAATTCACGCTCGTGATTATAAGGTCTGGTTGCGCGCAAATTCTGGTACTCGATGCCGGGAGCAAAACGAGCAGCAACATCGTTGCCTTTTTTGTCCAGAAATTCTGTAAGAACAATAAATAATGCATAATTTGTGTGTACCGCCCGCTCCTCCGAGTTGCTCTCAGAGGCCCCCGCTGATTTGTTGTTCCATCACGCGCGGCCCAGTAGGTGTCATTATTACCCACCGAATTGTATTAAGGCCACCTACTCAACTGCGGGGCGAATAGCAACGAGCAGGATTATATATATGGCCGGCCGGTTTGATTCCATTCTCCCTCGTGGTTTTTGCGTTGTTTACTGGCGGAACAACGGACGAGGTAATACTACAAATCGGGATGAGGACTGTTTATTTTGTTATTATTTTAATTGGGCTGTCGGTTTTTTCCGGTCTAGCCGCTTTCGGCGAGGTAAGTTCGCGTTCTATTTATCCCCTCGTCGGTACAATAATACAAATTGATCGGAAGGGGGCACGTGCAACGATTGCTCATGAAGCGATCCCCCGGTATATGCCGGCGATGACGATGGAATTCACCCTCCTTGATTGTGGAGATTTGAGTCGGATTTCGCAGGGAGACCGAATCCAGGGTCGTCTTGTGACCGAGGGCGACCACGCGTGGATTGAGGATGTTCACGTGTTGCAGGTATCAAATACCCTCACGTCGGTTCCTGCTTCATCCTTCCCTGAGCTGGCCGAGGGATCGTTGGTGCCGGAGATCAAATTGACCACGAGTGCGGGAGAATTTGTTCAACTCAGCCAATTTCGAGGCCGGTCTATCGCTTTAACTTTTATATACACTCGATGTCCCATGCCGGGCTATTGTCCGTTGATAAATCGCAACTTTCAAGTGGCCGAGAAAATGATTAAAGCATCGGGAAACCTTTCCGAGTACCTATTTCTATCTATCACAATTGATCCCGCATACGACACTCCTGGTGTGCTAGCCGCCTTTTCTAAAAAATGGGAAGTTGAGCCCGCTAGCTGGATTTTCGCCACGGGTGAACCCTCTGAAATTAAAGCATTCGGCAGGGCATTCGGTCTTACCTCAAATCAAAGTGACGAGGCGATACATCATACCTTGCGGACCGTTGTGATTAGCCCGGCCGGAAAAGTATGGAGGACTTTTAAGGGGAACACTTGGAAGCCCGATATGCTTGTGACCGAGCTCTTGCTATCCCGTAAGGATTCAGCAAGCCCGCTTCAGAAACCAAGTGAGCGCTAACGTTGCCTGTCGGGTTGGCCCGAGCTCGAAACTGCGAACCCGGGAAGATAAACCCTACAGTGGATATATTCGACTACGGCGCGGCGCAGTTGAGTGATCCGAGAATACTCTGTCACCCCTTTTCAACTACAACCGCTTGTTTTGTACTCGCCCTCGGAACGATGGCGGCCCTCACGCCAACATGGCCTGAAGCTGATCCCGCAGGGCTTCGAGGGTGAAAGGTTTTTGGATAAAGGAGAGCACTCCGCTGCCCGCGAGGGCGTCGACCACTTCGCGCCGGTTGTATCCACTCATGAACAACACTCGGACGTCCGGACTGACTTCGCGAAGGAGCTGCAAGGTTTCTTCTCCGCTGAGACGCGGCATGGTCATGTCCAGCATGACGACGTCGAATTCATGCGGACGCACCCGAAAGATATCCACGCCCTCGTACCCGTCGCGCGCCAGCTCAGTGCGAAAACCGCAAGAGTGAAGCAAACCGGCGGTCACGTTGCGCACGTGATCCTCGTCGTCGATGACCAAAGCGGTGCCCTCGCGACGCCAGACCGGCGCGGTGATGCGACCGCGCGTGGGGCCTGGTTCGACCGGGCCGTTGACCACAGGAAAGAGGAGCGTGAAGGTGGAGCCTTTTCCTGGATTGCTCACGACTTTGAGGCCGCCTTTGTGACTGCGAATGATTCCCTGCACCGCCGCGAGTCCGAGGCCGCGACCGGCAAATTTGGTGGTGAAGAAGGGGTCGAAAATTTTTGCCATCGTTTCCGGGGTCATCCCGCAACCGGTGTCGCGGACCTGGAAGAGAACAAAATCCTGGCCAAACTCCGGTGGCACGAGGGACGCGCCGCCCGCGAAATCTTCGGCGGTAGGTCGAACCAACCGCGTCGTGATCACGATTTCGCCGTCCTGATCGCCCAGCGCTTCAGAGGCGTTCAAGACCAGATTCATCACGATCTGCCGCATCTGGGTTGGATCGGCCAAGACAGGGGGCAGGCCAGGCGTGAGATCGAACTGGAGCTGCGCGCGTTTGCTGATCGAAGCCCGCAGCAGCGGAACCGTATTTTCCACCAATGAGCCGAGCTCCACGCGATGAACCATGAACCGGCCCTTGCCAGCGTAAGCGAGCATCTGCTGGCAGAGCTCGGCCGCGCGTTGGGAAGCAATTTCGATCTGCTTTAAATTTTGCTGAACCCGCGGCGAGACCGAGGCGTCGAGCGCAGCGAGGTTGGCATTGCCGATGATGCCGGTGAGCAGGTTATTGAAATCGTGAGCGATGCCGCCGGCGAGCACGCCGATGCTCTCCAGTTTTTGACCTTCCAACAGACGACGCTCGACCAGCAGTTTTTCCGACTCCGCGTCTTTGCGCTGCGTGATGTCGATCGCCAGACCTTCAATGAAGAGAAGTTTTCCGTCTTCATCGTAGACGCCCTGACCGCGTTCGAGGACCCACTTGACGCGTCCGGAGCGATCGATGATCCGATACTCCACTTCGAAACTCCGGCGCTTCTTCACCGCGGAGGAAATGGAGTTTTTCGCGCGCTCGCGATCGTCGGGGTGGATGACTTCATCGAACTTCACCACGCCCTCAACAAAATCGCGGGCGCTGTGTCCGGTCAGGCCGAGCGCTCCACGGCTGACGTAGACAGGGGAGAGATGACCGTCGTTGATGAAACGAAAAGCCATGCCGGGAAGCTGGCCGAGCAAACTCTCGAGTTGACGACGGCTCTCGCGCACCTCGGCTTCGGCGCGCTTGCGCTCTGAAATATCGGTCGCGATGCCGCAAAGTCCGTGGACGTTGCCCTCTTCGTCCATCAACGGAAATTTGTGAACGATGCTGGTGTGATTTCCATTTGGGAGCATCAACGAGTCTTCCAACTCGATCGCCTTGCCGCTGGACAGCACGCGAGCGTCGCTCAACCGCAGGCGCGAGGCGACTTCGGGAGAGAAAAGATCCAAGTCGCTTCGGCCGACGAAATGGTCGCGGGTGCGGCCGTGCATCTCGGCGAACCGACGATTGACCGTGAGATAACGGCCTTCGACGTCCTTGATGAAAATGGCACTGGGACTGTTTTCCATCAGCGCATGGAGTTGCTGCTGGCTGGACCGCAGCATTGTCTCCGCCGCCTCGCGACGCCGGGCGTCGTCGCCCACGTCGTCCTTCATTGCCTCGATCTCTGCCGCTTGGTGAGCGGCGCGGGCTTCAGAGGTCTCGCTCCGTCGAACCAGCTTGTGCAGGTACAATCCGGTCAATCCGGTGAAGGCGAGCATGCCGATCCACCCGAAGTGAAATGACTCGTCCTCGTGGAGCGAGAGCCAGAGTGAATTGCCTCGTTCCAAAACCAGCCAAATGCGTCCGCCGATGAGCAGCGGCATCTCGCGGTACCAGTCGGAGCGAAAACCCGCCTCGCCGCCGCTGTCCAATTCGTTCGTCGCCGAGTTGAAATAAAGCAACCGACTCTGCGAGGGCGTGCCGGGCGTGGCGTCGACCAACATGACGTCGGTCGCGCGGTCCGCGTGGTTGCTCCTCGCCTCGTCGAGCGCGCGCTGTAGTCGCACCGTCCCTACAACGAAGCCGAGAAAATCGCCCCGGCGGATCGAGGGACCGTCCTCCAAGCCGAGGGCGAAAACCGGGCAGACCACGGAAACGATTTTGCTCCGGCCGGAGGCAGTGGACTCCATCGGCGTCAAGACCGTGCGGCGGGTGTTCCGCGCCTCGGCCAGAGTCTTTCCCAGCTCGGTTTCACGCAGATCCTGTCCGAGCAGTTTCCGGTCAATCAAGGGCTCGACATAAAAAACTGGATACGCGTCCGGCTTTTCACCCTTGCCTGGTGTAACAGGAGGCTGAATACGAAAGTCGAGGGAAAGAACCTGTTGACCCTGCTGCTCGTAGAGGGAGCGTTCGCTCTCCTTGACCGAAGGAATCCAGCGCAATTCCGAGTAGGCCGGGTGCTTCTCCATCAGGGCCTGGGCCATGGCGCGGAATTTTCCCACGCTGGTGAACCGCTGCAGCCCGAAGAGATTTCGCAGGCTTTCCAAGCCCTCGATGTAGCTGACGAGACTTTCTCGAATCAGCGGGTATTCCGCGTTCGCGCGCTGCCGCAGATCGGCGCGAAGTTGAATTTCCTCTTTCGAATCCTCCCACTGAAAAACAGCGTACGTCGCCAACAAACCCACCGCCGTGGCTGCTCCGACCGCATACCACGTGCGGAAGAGAAAGCGGGTTGAAAATGTGCGGAGACGCATCGGCTACTATCCAACACCTGTCGGACACCTCCAGATCGCACACTTCTTGGAGCAATTAAATGGTAAATTGGCCGGTCTGCGGGCGGAAAAGGCGATCGAAACGCCCGGCTTGCCTGAGGGACGATGCATCATCAATCGGTCTCGGTTCGTATGTGATTTATAAACCGCTGAAGAAAAGTGAGTTAAGAATAAAAATAAGAGACACCTCTCGATGACAGCGAGGAAATCGAAAGGAAACCGAGTCAGTCATAAAGACCATTCGTAGTTTCGATTCTTTCTTTCGCAAGGCCTGCGATGTATCCATCTTCTTAGAAACCGCGGGAAAACGCCGCTGGTTCCAGGGCAAAAATCTCGGGAAGTTTTCCCGTCTCCACCGGGTCACTACAGCCTTGCTCGCGTGGCCGGGGGCATTTCCAGCGAGCGGGTCTCTGGGCGAGCGGGACAGGCGATGGGCGCAAAAAAGGCGGACATGAAGTCCGCCTTGGAGATTCGACCTCTCGCGCCGTTTTAAAGGCGATACGGGAGCGGGAAGCGGCTGGTCAACGCCTCGACTCGCTTTTTGGCGTCGGCAATGGCCGTCGTTTCGCGGTCCGACCCGATGGCTTTCAAGACCAAGTCGATGCAGGACGCGATTTCGTCCATATCCTTTTCCACCATACCGCGCGAGGTGACCGCTGGCGTGCCCAGACGGATACCGGAGGCTTGAAACGGACTCCGCGTTTCGAACGGCACGGTGTTTTTGTTGCAGGTGATGTGGGCGAGATCGAGGGTCTCCTGCGCTTTCTTCGCGGTCAGCTCCGGCAAGTTGCTCCGCAGATCGACGAGGAAGAGATGGTTCTCCGTGCCGCCCGACACGATCTTGTAGCCGCGCGAAGTCATGGCCGCACAGAGGGCCTTCGAATTTTTGATGATCTGTTCGGAGTAGGTTTTGAATTCTGGCTTCAAGGCCTCGGCAAAACAGACCGCCTTGGCTGCGATCACGTGCATCAGCGGACCGCCTTGACCACCGGGGAACATGGCGGAATCCAGGGCCTTTGCGTGCTGGGCTTTGCAGAGAATCAAGCCGCCGCGCGGGCCGCGCAGGGTCTTGTGCGTGGTGGTCGTGACAAAGTCCGCATGCGGCACGGGAGAGGGATGCAGTCCGGCCGCGATCAATCCGGCGATATGGGCGATATCGGCGAAGAGGAGAGCGCCGTTGGCGCGGGCGATTTCACCCATCCGAGCGAAATCGATCGTGCGCGAATAAGCGCTGGCTCCGACGGTGATCATCTTCGGCTTTTCCCGCGCGGCGATGACGGCGAGCTCGTCGTAGTCGATCAAGCCATTGTCTTCGCGCACGCCATATTGGGAAAACTGATACAGTTTGCCGGAAAAGTTGGCGGGGTTGCCGTGGGTGAGGTGACCGCCGTGGCTCAGGTTCATCCCCAGGACTTTGTCGCCCGGCTGGAGCATGGCGGTGTAGACCGCGAAATTGGCCTGGGAGCCGGAGTGAGGCTGGACGTTGGCGTGTTCCGCGCCGAAGAGCTTCTTGGCCCGCTCGATCGCGAGGGTCTCGACTTTGTCCACGTATTCGCAACCCCCATACCACCGTTTGGCCGGATAACCCTCCGCGTATTTATTGGTCAATACGCTGCCCTGGGCCTCCATTACGGCCGGAAGGGTGAAGTTTTCCGAGGCGATGAGCTCGATGTGGCTTTGTTGGCGCGCAAACTCCGCGGAAATGGCGGAGTAGATTTCGGGATCAAGGGTCTTGAGCGGCGAGGCGTTGATCATGGAGAAACCGAGAAAACTCATGCAAAGGCGCCGGGACGCAAAGACTTTTTTGCGCGCGCCAGCGCGCGAATGACCAATGACCAAGTCGCGGCTAGCACAAAGAGGACGACTTGCGAGCCAGAAGGGTGGAACCGGTGCAACACGGGTACGTCTCGAGACGAATAAGCGCCCCGGGACGTGTCGCTCCACCTCGAATACGAACCGCACTCTCTTTCAGCAACCAATGGTCATTGGTCAATGGTCATTCGCGCGCGAGCGCGCTACGCTGGCTGCGCCGTGACGGACTTCAGGTACTCAATCAGCGAGGGGACGGCCTCGACCATTTCGTCGCGGCAGGCTTCGTAGAGTCGGAGCGGACCGCCGAAGGGATCTGGGATTTCCGGATCTGAAGTCTGCGGCATGAACTCACGGAAAAGAAAAAGATTTTTCGGCGGTGGATCGAAGGCGAGCTCGATCATGGCGCGGTGTGACTCGGTCATGCAGAAGATCGCCAACGCTTCCTCGACTAACTTCTGCGTGAGGGGCTGGGCGATATGGCTGGAAATATCGATTCCGACTTTTCTCAGCGCTAAAACCGAATTTTCTGAAACGGGCTCTCCGAATCGCGCCGCCACTCCCGCGGAGATCACTTTAAGCGAACGCAGGGGTTCTTCTTGGGCCCGCAGCGCATGTTGCAAAAGCGCCTCGGCCATGGGGCTACGACAGATGTTGGCCGTGCAAACTGTAAGGATGTAACCGGGCTGGGCCATTCTTTAGCGAGGGGCAATGGACACGGTTTTACGCGAAACGCAAAGCCGGAGTTGCACGTGAGGTAAGTCCCCGCGGTCGGAGTGAGGCAAACACCCCAGCGGGTTTCGCGGGGCCTAATGGAATGGGGTGAAAGCAAACCTTCGGGCGGCCGGAAACCGCGTCCGAATGCGATTCATTTCTTAATCGCGAGCAGGGCTCGATAAATTTGTGCTGCTCTTTCTAAGACCAAATCGTGAGGAGTCACGGGCGGGGCGGGAGTCGCTTTCTTTTCCGTGGCGGGCGGAGTGGCCGGCTCGACTTCACCCGGGTCCGGATCATCCGCGTCGTGTTCGTTCGCGGTTACAGCCGCGGCATTGGCTCGGGTGCGAGCCAGCGCCGCTTCATCGAAGCGTTTTTTGTCGAGATTGCTGCTGAGCAATTTTTCCAACGGAGTTCCCGAGGCCAGCGCCTCGTAAGCGCGTCGGTCGTCTTCGACGCTGGTGGTGACCGCGATGTCCGGAGCGAGCGCCGGAGTTGAAGGACCGATGGTCAATTGCCGAGGATGGGGCCGAGAAACGGCGGCGACGATTTCGGCCGCGGTGCCGGGATTGACCAGAATTAGCCGCACGCCCCGTCCGGCCGGCCGAGGTTGTTCCAGCCGGAGCGCCAGCGCCGCGGCGGCGTCGGCGGATCCCGTCGCGCTGCGCAGGTCGAGGACGACCGAGTCGCTGGTCAGCGCGCTCTGCAGGTCGGCCGTATCTTTGGCTAGGTCCGCGATGCGGAAGTACGGCAGACCCGGAGCGATCTCACGCGACGGCGCGGCCCAGCTCAGACTGACCACGCAGAGGACGAGGGAAAAACGGAGCCAGCGCATCATAGACGGTTCAATTGTTTGGCGCCGATGTCGCGGCGGTAATATTTGGTTTCGCAGACGATGGCGTCGCAGGCGGCATACGCGCGGTCCGCGGCCTCGCGCAAGGTTTGGGCCAGAGCGGTTACGCCGAGAACCCGGCCGCCATGGGTCACCACGCGACCCAGCGAATCTCGGGCGGTTCCGGCGTGGTAGATGACGGTTTGCGGAGGCAAGGTGGCGGGGAAAACGATGGGTTGGCCCTTGGGAAAACTATCCGGATAACCCTTCGACGCAACGACGACGCAGACCGCGTAGTCAGGGCGTACTTTCAATTCTTTGTCCTTCAATTCGCCGCGGGCCGCTGCCCAAAGGAGTTCGAGCACATCCGTCTCCAAACGCGGCAGCACCACCTGGGTCTCGGGATCGCCGAAGCGCGTGTTGTATTCGAGGACGCTGGGTCCCGCCTTTGTGAGCATGATCCCGATAAAGAGGGTGCCACGGAAATTCATCCCCTCTGCCGCGATCGCATCGACCGACGGCCGCACAATTTCTTTCTCGATCTGGGCCAGGAGGGCCGGGGTCACGACTTCCGCGGGAGAGTAGGTTCCCATGCCGCCGGTGTTCGGGCCCGTATCCCCATCCCCGATACGCTTGTGATCCTGCGAGGTGGGCAGAATGACGTAGTGCTTTCCGGATACGACGACGAGGAGCGACGTTTCCTCCCCGTAGAGACAATCTTCAATCAGGATCTGGTGGCCGCTTTTTCCGAACCGGCCGCCTTCGAGCATGGCCTTCACCGCTTCCTCCGCCTCGGCGAGAGTTTGGGCCACCACCACGCCTTTTCCCGCGGCCAAGCCGTCGGCTTTGATCACGATCGGTATGGAGCGGCCGCGGAGGTAGGCTAGCGCGGGGCCGACTTCGCTGAAAAAAGCCGCGGGCGCGGTGGGAATTTTATATTTTAGAAGGATTTGTTTGGTGAAAACCTTGGAGGCTTCGAGACGCGCGCCATCGGCGGTGGGGCCGTAGCTGATGATCCCCGCGGCGTGGAGTGCATCGACCAACCCGAGGGCCAAGGGTACTTCCGGACCCACGATCACGAATTCGACCGCTTCTCGTTTTGCGAGCGCCACGAGACCCGGGACATCGTCGGCCGCGACCGGAAAACAAGGCACGTCATCCGCGATTCCTGCGTTCCCTGGGGCGGCGATGATCCGCGGTTTCCGCGGCGAGGCCAAACACGCGCGAACCAAGGCGTGTTCACGACCACCGGAGCCGACAATTAAAACCGAGCCAGGAAGTGACGACGACATAAGGGTTCCAAAAAGTCCGAAGGTGTGCGATGAGTTCGAAGGTGTGAAAGTCCGAAGGTGCGAAAGTGCGACAGCGGCTCGTCGGACGACGAGCAGAAAGAAGTTTGGAAGGGCAATTTCTGCGCGGGTCTACTTTACGGCGGTTACACGCGCACCTTCTCACCTTCACACTGGCCGCGGTTAAAGCACCTGCAGCGTCTTGCGGTAGAACTTCACGACTTCATCGGGATCGTCGGTGAACAAGATATAATCTGCCATCCAGGCGGGGGCGCGTTTGGTGCGGATCATCTCGCGGATTTGTTTCTTCAGATCGCCCCAAAATTTGGCGTTGTAGAAGATGTAGGGCACGCGAGGACGAATCCCCAGTTTCAGATTGCAGAGTTCGATGCCGATTTCCTCCAGGGTGCCGACGCCGCCGACATTGAAGATGCAGAAATCGGCGATCTCGAACCATTTTTGCCGGTTGTGCCGGGCGGTTTCCTGAAACGTATTGAAAAAGTCCACACCGAGCTCGGGGGGCTGGGCTTCCAGTTCGAGGAAGCAAGCGCCGGTCAGCGCGCCCTTGGTCCGGGCTTGATCGGTCGCGAGTCGCATCACGCCTGGGCCGCCGCCGGTCAGGACGCCGACCGAAGGGCCGATGAAGGCGGTCAGTTTTTCGATTAAGGTGGAAATTCGGTCCGTATCCACACGGTCGAGACCGACGGCCGATCCGTAGAAAGCGAGAATGGTGGCTTCTTGGAACTTCCTCGCCATCTCGTCGCGAATGAAGAACCCATGGTCTTTCTTGTAGGTGTGGAGAAAGAGGTCGTTCATCCCCTCGTTGTACCAGTAAACATCGAGGTTCACCGCGTCGAAGGTATCGAGGCGAGCGTGCGCGTTATTCGAGAGGAAGAAGCCGTGAGTGCGGGATGGCTTGCGGAAAATAATCCGCTTGAGTTTGAGCTGTTGGAGGCGGGTGAGGAGTTCGATTTCCTCGAGCAGATTGGGAAAATAGTCGATTAGCAGCGTATCCGCGTCGTCGGGGGCGGCGTCGAGCGCCTCGATCATCGTGCGGTAGCCGCCGGGAGCGCTCTTCGTCTCGATTTTTGCCCGCAGGTTGGGGTAGTCGCCCGCATTGAAGAACAGGCTGTCGTTCTCCATCGTGGAGCTCTGTCCCTTCACCACCAGACGGGCTCTCGGCTTCGCTTCAGCGGTGTCGCGCGGCGGATTTTCGTTCAGGCCTTTGTAGAGCTCGGACGCGTGGGAGAGGAGGCGGGTCCGGCGTTTCTGCTGGGTCTTGGACTCGGGGTCGGACGGGGCCGGCGCGCGGAAGATTTCGACCGACACCACGGGATTGACCACCGGTTGATCGCCGGTGTTGTAGATCTCCAGCATGATGTTCGTGCCGAAAGTCTTGATCGGATCGAGCAGCACGGCACTGGTGTGAATGCCGAAGTTGCCCTCGCCGCGATTGAGCAATACGTAATGCTCCTTCAAATACAGCGAGCAACTCGTCAGAATGCCCGAGCGCGGCGGGATGATGAGCAGTTCGGTGTCGTGGCGAACCTGAACTTTATCCAAATAACCGCGACCGGCGATACCGCTGACCAACCGTTCGAACTGAGGTCGCTGCAGCTTCGAATTCAGCGTGTAGCGCACGCTGTGCGGAGTAAGGAAAACGCGGCCGACCCGGTCGATGCTGATCGTATTGGGAAGCTTGAGCACATTGCTTTGCACGGCGTCCCAAATTTCCCCGGTGGAGAGTTTGGCCGTCTCTGGAGCATAGAATAAACGGCCCACCGGCACGCCCGAGCGCAAAAGTTTTTTCCAATACGGAGCGTTGGGGAAGGTGGAGTCGAAGAGAAACGCAGTGGCCTCGAGCACGACCCGATTGCCGTCGATTGCCGGACGGCCGTGGATGATCATCTCGATCCCAATGCGAGCCAGCGTGCTTCGCTCGGTGAAATGGAGATCGTTGATGCGCGCTTTGAAAAATTCGAACTCCGCGGGATTTCGGGGCCAGAAAGCCAGCGTCAGCGAAACGCCATGTTCGTCCGTCGGCCTTACGGTGAGAATTTGGCCGTCCTGGCTGGTCCAGAATTGATCGGGGGTCATTGGAGGAGCAGTGAAGAAGCCGGATCGGACGCTGACAAGAAAAGGCGTAGAATATCCCGATAGTGAGGATTTTATTGCGCTTCGCCTCAGCGTTGGGCATGCAGGGAAACTTTACGGCACAAAATAGCTGCCGCCGTTTCTCTAGACATCCTACGCATGAAATTGAAATACTCCCTGACGGCTTCTTTGCTCGCGCTCGGCATCACTGCTGCGGTTCAAGCTGAAGACGCTAAAACCCCTGCCTCGAAATCTCAGCCTGCGTCTTCCGCCGCGAGCCCCGCGGCTGCGGCGACAGCACCCGCCACGCCCGCCGCCCCTGCCGCTGCTCCTGCTCCCCAGTACACCGAAGCGCAGCTGCTGGAAACGTTCGGTTGGTTCATCGGAAAACGGATTGGACTTTCGGATCTCGGCTTCACCGCCGACCAGACGCAGTCGATTGTGAAGGGCCTGCTGATCGCGTCTTCCGGCAAGGAATCTCCGTACGACCTGCAAAAGATCGGTCCTGAAATGGACAAATTCATGCAGGAGAAACAGCAGCAGTACACGGCCAAGCTGAAGCAGCAGGGCCAAGCCGACACGGATAAATTTTTCAAGGAAATCAAAGCGAAGAAGGGCGTGATCACGCTCCCGAGCGGTCTCGCTTACGAAATCGTTCAGCCCGGCACCGGTCCTTATCCGAAGCCGACCGAAATCGTCCGCGTCAACTACACCGGCACGCTGATCAACGGCACCAAATTCGACAGCTCGCTGGATCGCGGCGAGCCGGCCGAATTTCCACTGAATGAAGTGATCCCAGGCTGGACCGAGGGTATCCAGAAAATCAATAAGGGCGGAAAGATTAAGCTCTATATTCCGGCCAACTTAGCTTACGGCGACGACCAGAAGCCGGGCATTCCACCGAATTCCACCCTGCTCTTCGATGTCGAACTACTCGACATCAAGCCGGCTCCGACGCCGCCTCCCGCAGGCGCTCCGGGTGCGGAAGCGATGCCGGGCACACCCGCGCCGGCCCCAACGCCCGCTCCCGCTCCAGCGGCCAAGTGATCGCAGCGCGAGTCGAGCCCGTGGCTCGTCTCGCCCACGGCTCTCGGGCCGAAATGCTTTTGTATCCAAAACCCTCCGCGTCCTCGCGGAGGGTTTTTTCTTTGCTCCGAAGACGCGAAAGGAAGAGCCAGTCACACGACTGTCACTTTGCTTGATGGGCAATTGTGTTGAGTTGCGCGGGAGCAGACAAATAACCAAACCGCGCCGGACCCAATAAGGATCCCGGCGGGTCTGCTCGCCGGTCATTTTTGTGAAACTCGCGCTCGTCACTGAAACCTATCCCCCCGAGATCAATGGCGTTGCCATGACGCTCAGCCGGCTGGTTTCCGGGCTGGCGGCGCGCGGGCACAGCGTTGAAGTGATTCGGCCGCGGCAAATGGGCGAAGCGCGCTCGGCCGACGGAACTTTCACCGAATCCAATGGCGTGGTTCACTGGTTGGTTCCAGGCGTGCCGATTCCGCTCTACAAGTCGCTGCGGATCGGCCTGCCCATCACTCCTGCGCTGAAGCGGCATTGGCAGGCCCATCCGCCCAACGTGGTCCATGTCGCGACCGAGGGGCCGCTCGGTCTGGCTGCGTTGTATTCAGGAAACAAATTCAAGCTCCCCATCACCTCGAGTTTTCACACCAATTTCCACCAGTACGGCGGGCATTACGGGCTCAAGGCCGGACAGGAGTTGGCGCTCCGTTACCTGCGTTGGTTTCATAACCGCACGCGTTGTACCTTGGTTCCGACCGACCAGATGCTCACCCAGCTGCGGGGCGACGGATTCGAGCGGCTTTCCGTGCTGGCCCGCGGGGTGGATGGACAACTTTTTTCTCCGGCGAAGCGTTCTGAAGCCCTCCGCGCACAATGGGGAGTGGGCCAGGACGATCCGGTCATGATCTACGTCGGTCGGATCGCGGCGGAAAAAAATCTGGGCTTGGCGGTGCAGGCCTTCCTCGCGATGCAGAGCGTTTCGCCCAGAGCCAAATTTGTCTTGGTCGGCGACGGACCCGAGCGCTCCTCCTTGAAGACCAAGTACCCACAGTTCCACTACGCCGGAACCCACCGCGGGGAGCAACTGGCGGAGCACTATGCGTCGGCGGACGTATTCATTTTTCCGAGCACGACGGAGACCTTCGGCAATGTGATCACCGAGGCGATGGCTAGTGGCTTGGTGGTCTTGAGCTACGACTATGCCGCGGCTCGACAGTTTATCCGGGATGGAGAAAACGGCTTTGTCGCCGCCTTTGACGAGAGAGAGGCGTTCGTGGCCAAGGCCCGTCAGGTGATGAACAACCAGGTGGGGTGGAGCGAGATTCGCGCCCGCGCGCGCGCCACCGCGCTGACCATCACCTGGGACGCGATCATCGTGCGCTTCGAAGCGGAGCTGACCCGAGCGGTCGCGTCTTGATCGCAGCGCCTAAACCGGCGCAAAAAAAGCCGCGCCCCGAGAAGGGACGCGGCTGGAAAATAAAGGATCTTCGCTCAGTTGACGTTGACCGAGTTGAGCGCGATCGGCTTCCCGGCGAAAGGCAGTTCGCCGGCAAACTCGTAGGGGTCGTTTCCGCTCGCGCCGCAGCCGTAGACGCGGCCCTGGCGGTCCACCATGGCACCGATGCGGAAGCTGAGGATCTTCTTTCCGTTGTAGTCGGCCACGCTGAGAATATTACCTCGCGAAGCTACGCTGACCGCGACGGGGTCACCCATCCGGGAATCTTGGATTCGGCGGTAAACCATACCCTGGCCATTGAAGGTGACCACGGCGTCGATCTCGCGATCTCCGCGGCAAGCGACGTAGAAAGTGTTGTTCAACGGATCGGCTTGGCGCGGCTTCCCGCTGCTATCGTTCGGAATAAGCGGCAGCGGGTACTCGAGGAAACGGGTGAAACACATGCTCACCGGGTTGCGCCCGACCTTGACGCTGCCGATTTCGGCCAATTGGCCAACCGGTTCCCAATCCCACCGGGCCATCAAACTCGACGTATCCAAAATGTGGATGGTGCCGTCTTCGCTCGCGACGTAGGCCTTGAAGCGATCGGGCGACCAGCGGTCAGACTGAAGACCGGCGAGCACTGCGGTGGGAGAGGCGATGGTGCTAGACCAGACCACTTTCGGGGCGATCGACGCTTTTTCCGCAAAGGTCAGAGGCCATTGACCCGGCCCAGAGCCGCGGGTGGAAATGGTGTTCTGAAAATTGGCTTCGGACGAGAGATAGCTGTCGCGGACGTAAGCGAAGAGAGGCGTGAGATCGACGATGGCGACTTTGTTCTCCATTTTAGAGGAGATCACGGCGTAGCCCTTGCTCGCGACCAGACTGGCCCAGCCGTATTCGCCGTTGAGCAGGCCCCAGCGCACTCCGGCATCGGTCAAATCGATCTGGCTCAGCACCTGGCCCGCGGTCTGCGAAGGGCCTTTCCAGAAGCCGTTGCTGGCCGCAGCGATCGCGTTCGGTGCGACCATGGGAAGATCGATGTAGCCTAAAAGCTTGAAGTCCGACCAGCTGCCTTGGTTGGACATGGCCATATATTTCCAGGTGTGGAAGGGCAGAAATTTAGCCTCGAGCGCGATGACCGCGAGCTGACCCTTTTGCGCCTGCGTGTCCCAAATCGTGACCAAGGCGAACTCGTTCGACGAGGTGATGGCGATCGCGGTGGGAACTTTGTTCGAGGGAAAAAGAAGTCCGGGGAAAGGGCGCTCGTAGTCTTCGCGGCTGGTCTGCGTGCCGGCGCAGCCGAGGAGTCCATCGCGGTAAATCACCAGCGCCTCGTTCTGCAGCATGCTGTAATTGCGTACCATGCCGACCGGTTGCCGGGGAAAAAATCCTAGCATGGCCTTGTAGTTGGGCTCCTGGGTTTGCCATTCGGGATGAGGCCGGGTGCTCGCCCAATCGAGGCGAGGGCTGATCGCGAAAACATTGTCGTAGTAGGCGAACGTTTGGATGCGATCCAGACCGGGATCATTCACCGTATCGTCAGGAACGTAGGCGACTTGCCCGCTGTCGCTCCAAAAATCGCTGTCGGGGGAGCAGCCTGCGATGCCTAGTTCATAGGGATTAACGCGAATGTACGAGGTCGTGCATTGCTTCGACGAAGGCAGGTAGTTGGTCGGACGATTATCGACTGCGTTCGGATTCAGCGTCGCAAAAGAAGGCCCCAGCCGAGCATCGACCACGCTCGAATTCCAGGTCGTGGCGTAGTCGGTGTACGCGGTGGGATCGAGGGTTCCATTGGAGCGGAAGATCGTACCCGCGGGCGCGGGTGCGGGCGTCGAAGGGGTGGCGGGAGTCGACGGTACCACCACGGTGGGTTTGTATTTCGGCCCCGCGACTTTGTATTGACCCCCGCTCACGAGGGTCAGGATCGCCGGAAGGCTGAGGACAATAAAATCTTTGAGCATATAAATGCGGGGTGCGATCTCGCTATCGTCACGCACGCTTCCTTATACCCTATTTTTTCGGTTACGGCCGCCTGAATGATTTGTAAAAACGCATTACGGCCGCCTGTTGGAGAAATCTCCAGCTTTTCTGACGTCGTTTTAGCAGAAAATCGGTAAGCAATTTGTGAATACAAAGTGCCTTCGCACCGCCGAGGAGGGTGCTTTTTGCACCAATCCCTCGCGCGGGCTCCCTCAGACCAAACTGACGCGAGGGAAGAGAGGAATTTGGTCTCTCCTGGCGCCCCGATCGAAACGAGGATCGCTCAGACTGCTTGGCTCGCCGAGCCGCCTTTAACGTGGAGCAGCGGCGCTCTCACGCGCACGGAGTGACGCGAGTTCGCCGTGAGCTGCGTCGTCGCCGATCGTCGGCGCGTCTGTAGGCGAGGAAAGGACGCGTTCTCGCCCCAGCAGGGATTCGAGCTGTCCGACATTTCGGCTGACTTGATCGACCTGGCTCTGAAGCGAAAGCGCGGCCGAAGCGGTTTCGTCCGCGATGGTGGCGGTGCTCTGCGAGCCTTGTTCCTGTTGAAACACGGCAGAGTTAATCTGCTCAACCGTCCGCACTTCCTGCTGAAGGTGGTCGGTGATCTGGCTGACCTGGTTGCCCACCTCCTTGACGCTGGCGGAGATATCCTCGAACAGCCGGGAAACGTCGGCCGATTTGCTGATCGC
>Ga0070717_10001414_pt1 | contig 16544 bp, 16 predicted proteins | sample LARL113metaG_FD_71366 | JGI IMG/M metagenome (GOLD analysis project Ga0070717, IMG submission 71366) | Corn, switchgrass and miscanthus rhizosphere microbial communities from Kellogg Biological Station, Michigan, USA - LAR L11-3 metaG | ecosystem: Host-associated > Plants > Roots > Rhizosphere ... | reverse complement strand
TTGCTGCCGCTCGCGCTCGGCATTGGTCGCGGCGCCGCCATGCAGCAACCGCTGGCGATTGCCATTATCTCGGGGCTGATATTTTCACTGCCGCTGGTACTGATCGTCCTGCCCGCATTGTTGATAATGTTCGAGCCCAAAGTAGAGCCGCAATCGGAATCACGAGATTAACCTGCTTGGAATAATTCTTGGGCGCGTCCAGAGAAGCACCGGTCGATGCCGAAGCGGCCGGCTGAAATTGTGCCGGCACCAAATGACTCGATACGTCTGGGAACGGACGGCCTATTATTTGCGTGCCATTTTCAGAATCCGTCCTTCAGCAGGATCGATCAGATAAGCTGTTTCGCCCTTCGCCGCGACAACGCCGCGTACCCCTTTCACGGTTGAAACCGTCGCCTTCAGATGAAATTTTCCGTGATCATCTACGTCGGCGATGGTGAGGCTCGCTGCCTGAGACGCCGCCGCGTAAAGAACTTTTCGCTCGGGCGAGTAATCGATGTTGTCCAAGCCAGGTCCGGTTGTCATCGAGTCGGTCGTTTTCCCGCCGTGGGCGATGTCGACGCTCACAACATGATCTCCACACGCGACGAAGAGAAAGCCTCGAGCGGTGTCCAGAGCCAACCCTTGCAATTCACTGCTGCCGGTATTCCACTTCTCGACTACTTTGTGAGTGCGCAGGTCGATCGCCACTGTATTTCCGGTCTCTTCGATGTTGGTGAAAAATAGTCCACGTTGGTTGTCCACGGCGTAGCCTTCGGCCGATCCGTTTAACGGAATTTTCATTTTCAATTTCAGGTGGCGCGGGTCGGATGCATCAAAGACTTGGATGGACTTGTCTGCGGAGGCGACACCCAGCGGCGGTGCGCCGGTTGTTATCCACAACTCACGGTTCGCTGCGACATAGACAACGCCGTCCGGCGCAGCTTCGCGTCCCGCGGAAGGCTGAGCAACCTGCAAACATTCACCGCGCTCAAGGCTACGGGCGTCGATGATGCACAACGTCGAATCGCCTCGATTCCCAATATACACAACGCCGTCACCAATCGTGACTGCCGTTGGTCCGAGCGTCACTGTTCGGCCACGCAGCTCCACTTCACCCGTTCGAAATCCAGTCACCTGCGAAACAGTGTCAGTTGCGTCGTCGATTACATCGACACTTCCAGTGTTGCTGGCTGGCACCCACAATTTTTCAGTCGCGCGATCGTATGCGAAATAGTCGAGTGCCACCGCACCCGTCGCGCCGGGCAACGCGATTGGTTTAAGTTCATAATCCGAGCTGACTGGCCCAGCGCTAAGGTTTCCGGTCCGGGGTGCACAGACTAGGCACAGGCACGCGATGATGCAGCGTTTCATCAATCTAAACCTCCGACTCGCCGTTTGCATTGCGCATAAAGTGCGTCGTAAACGACAAATTCGCGCTCGAGAATTTCGTGATCGCTTAACCCGAGCGCGCCGAAGCCGGCGGCAATCCAGCGCAAACCCTCGCCGGCTGGATGTGGATTGCTCGGACGCGAATCAGCCGCACGCACAATATCACCGAGCAAAACGAGCGCCGGATCAGTCAGCTTGTATTTCTTCAGGATCGAATTGAACGAAACATCTTCGCCGTGGTGTCCGAGCTCGCACTTCGGCACGTCGAACACGATTCCGTTCTCGATCTTCGCCCAGTCGGTGTCGTGAGGCAGGAAAACGAATTCCGCTTCCTGATCGACAAAATTTCGGATCAACCACGGACAAGCAACGCGATCGACCTTAATTTTCTCGCGCGTGATCCATCTCATGCCGCGAAACCGGATGTTAATCGTGGACGTTCGAACTGAGCTTCACACAATTCAAGGCCCAAGCTAACAAGCCATATCTGCGGCTTCGACCAGACAACGTGCCGTTCGACGACCAAACCTTTGTGCGGGTCAAAACACTCAAGTTCCGCCTTATCGCACGTTTCATGAGAAGCTCCTTCGGACGGTGATGGACGTGGGCGTGTTTCAGATTCAAAAAAATTGAGTGACTGGAGGAAGTTATTGAACCTGATATGCGCGAATCTCTGCTTGTTGTGAGCCGCGATGAGGGATAGCAACAAATAACGTATCTCGCTTCGGCACAAAGAGCCCGGTGCGCGCGCCCTCCGCAGTGGTGATCTTGGCGGATACTTTGTAGCCGTTTGCGTCCGCTTGCTCGATGATGTCGATCTTACTGGCACCGCAGATGGCGTAGATGCGACGGCGCTTGTTGTCGTAGAAAAGGTCGTCGGGATCGCCGGAGATGTCGATTTTTGCGACCGCGTCGCCCGATTCCGTATTGAGCACAACAAGCTTTGATGGAAACCGGCAACCGACGAATAGCCGATGATTCGCTTCATCCAGCACCATCGGAAAATTTCCGATTGCGCCGTCGGTCTTCCACGTCGCAATGACTTCGCCTTTATCGCGATCGATTGCCGCCACATGACGGGAATTGGGAACATTGACGAAAATTCGTCTGCCGTTCTTTTCCAACTCAAACGCCTCGGGATGCGCCGAAAGTTTGATTGAGCCAACCTGTTTGCCGTCTAACGCGTTGACGATGGCGATGCCGCCACTGCCAAAGCCGACATAAATCCTTTTCACAGCATCATCGTAACGAACATTGTCGGCATCGTCTTTGAGGTTTAGTTCTCCAACTACTTTGAATGATTTTGCGTCGTAGATCTTGCAAATACCGCCTTTGTCATTTGCGACAAAGATGCGATCCAGTTCGGGGACGTAGGCGATTCCTTGCGGTGCGCCTAGGCCGGTGATTGAATGGGTTCGTTGCCCCTTACGCAAGTCAAGGACTTCAACTGTATTGTTCCCCAACGCGCAGACGAACAATCTTTCGCCTGCGGCATCGAGTTCCATGTGGTCGATGCGTCCTTCTACTCCGGGAAGCCCGATGGTCTGTTTCAACCGAAACGGCGCACCGTTCTGCGCGCGAACGGTTGCAACGATGCAGCAAAACGCCAGTGCGACAATTGCTTGAAGGCTTCGTCTCAAAACGCGCGTCATTTGCTGCCGTACGTGAAGTCGTCAAACAACGTCACGCTGTCTGCCTTGGTCCAGACACCAACTTTGCCGGCGTCTTTGAAAGTTTCGTCGTCCCACTCGATGGCTTTCCTTCCATCGAACGTGACGGTGAAGTGTTTGTCCTGAAAATCCACGCGCAATGTGTGCCACTGATTGGAAGTGATTTTCATGTTCGTGCGTTTCTTCTCGGTGCGCTTGCCGTTGATCGTGTGATAAATGGTCACGTTGTCTTCAAGCGCATTGGCCCGCGCGATATAGTAGTTGTTTGCGTCCTGCACGCGCCAGATCACGCCGCCAGCCTGGTCTTCCTTCCCGGCGACCGGTTTGAACTTCACTTCAACGAAACCGTCTTTGATGTTGGTGTCGTTCTTGAAACAGACCGGGAACGTCGCCTGGCCTGATTGCTTCAACACGTTCGGTTTGCTCGGCGCCGATTCGTCTTTTTCGATAGACCATTTCGCCGAGCCGCTGCCGGTTTGCGTCGCGGTCCAACCGACTGGTGCTGCACCGGATTTCAGATCGTCGAAATTGACTGTCTCAGCGATAGCCAGTCCTGTTGCCACGGTCATCGCCATTAACGTTAAGCTTAATGTTTTCACCAGTTTCCTTTTCACTGACGCGAGCCTTCATTCAATCGGTGAACTGACCTTGAGCAATCCACCAACCAAAAGCCCGCCTTTTACGGCTTGCGCTAAGTCTTTGGCCGAACCGCGGCCCCAGTAATGGAAAAACATGATCCGCGGCTCTTCGTGGGTCATGTGTTGATGGATGGCGACGATGTTGATCTTGTTCTTAAGCAGCGATTTCAGGACCGGCTGCAATTCGTCTTCCGTTACGGCGAAATCTCCGTCGACGACGGCGTTGTCGTCGCTACCGGCGAAGGCGGCCCAAGTGTTCACTCCCATGTCCTTGTCGATTTTGACGCCGTGCATTTTCGCCGGGCGGCCGACTGTGAATTTGACCATTCCGTCCTTCACTTCTCCCTGCACACCGAAGATCTCGTTAAGAGGTGCGGCGCTGATCGAATTCTTTTCGGGTAGCGACGCCCGGCCCACGGCCGCGAATGACTCTGCCGGTTTCGCGTTTGGGCCGCGGATTGCTTTGGTTGTGTCGTACATTTTCTTCACGGCACCGGCCAATTTATCAACGGTGCCCTCGCCTTCGATATGCATGAAGTAGACTTTGGGCTGATCGAAGAAGAAATGGTTGTGCAGCGCGGTGACGCTGAGGCCGTTGTCGAGTGCAGACGACATTGCAGAGTTCACTTCGTCTTCAAAGAGAACGGTATCGCCCATCACCATCGCTTCTGTGTGCGCGCCTTTTGTGAACGCGGCCCAGGTCCCCAGACCCATGAATGGCAGCATCGTCCATCCATCCACCACGATTTTCACGTCGTCGCGCGGGAAAGTGACTTTGTAGACGCCTTCCTTTTCGTTGAGCTTGCCTTTGAGGCCGGTGACACTGTCGATCTTCGCTGTATCGAGAGCCGCCAGCGCGCTGGCGCCTGTCGCAGCAAAAATCGTCGCCAAGGTAAAAAGCCTTTTCATTGGTAAAGTTTGAGGTGGATCGGCCGCTCCGCGGGCGATCCACCTCGAGCTGATTAGTACTTCTCGCCTTTCTCTTCCTTTTCCTTGCTCTCTTTGTACTGCTTCAGGAACTTGCCATTTGCATCAACTTCGATGCTCCACTCCTTGCCCTTCTTGTTTACCACGGCTTCGTAAACGGTTTTGCCCTCTTCCGTCTTCTTCTCGATTTTCACGATCTCGTTACTGCCAGCTCTGTCCTGGATTGTGGTCTGCACCGCGGTGGGCAGATCGGACATCTTAACAGTCTCTTCTTTCTCCTCTGCCGCCGTCAGAAAAACCGGACAGGCCAAACTGCCGATTACGGCGATTGATATTGCTGCGATTGTTTTTTTCACTGGTTTTCCTTCTTTCGACCTCCTGGGTTGATTGTTGCGTTCTACTTCTTTCCCGTACAAAACGCGGGTTGGATGTAAGCGCAAATGTAATTTGCAATACGTATTTCATTACCGAGCGTGAAACGTGATGAAGATGACGACGTGGCTCCTGCTTCTCTTCAGTCTGCCGACCAATCGCAACACTGAGCGCGTCGCGGTCTGGCGCCGATTGAAAAAAATGGGCGCGGTCCAGATCAAGACCTCCACGTATCTGCTACCCGATGAGCCAGCCCAATATGAGCAGTTCCAATGGCTCGCCCAGCAGATTCGCGATTACCGGGGCGATTCAACACTGGTTCGCGCGCAGGAAATCGAAGGCCTGACAAAAGAAAAAGTCGTTTCTCTTTTCAACACGGCACGTGACAAAGAATATGCCGATCTTAGAAAGGCGCTGCAGGGTTTCATTTCGCGTGGCCGGAAATCGAACGCGGAGTTCGCCGCAGCGGAGCTCGAGCGGCTGACTAAACAGTTTCGAGAGCTTCGTCAGATCGATTTCTTCGACAGTCCCCGCGGACACGATGTAGCTATGTTGCTTCGTCGCGCCGAGGGGCCCAGGCGCTCGGCGAAACTTCGGACGCTTGAGGCGAAAAAATATTGTGGAAGAACCTGGCTGACCCGTCCTCGGCCCGAGATCGATCGCGTGGGATCAGCGTGGTTGATCTCCAAGTTCATCGACCCGAAAGCAAGGTTTGTCTTTGCCCCAACTGCCCAGGCCGTGCCGGAAACAATTCCCTTCGACATGTTGGACGCGGAATTTTCGCATCATGGCAATTGCTGCACGTTTGAAACGCTGGTGAAGCGGTTCGCTATTTCGGACAAGGCCCTAACCAAGATCGGTGAAATGATTCATGACGCCGATTTGGATGACGCGAGATTTCAGCGGGTAGAAGCTGTGGGGATCGATCGCGTCCTCAAAGGTTGGGCAAAAGAGGGACTTCCAGATGAAGAGATTCTGCGTCGCGGTTTTGAGTGCTTTGACGCGCTGTACGCATTCTTGCGGCGGCGATGAAGATGATCAAGACAGGGCAACTCGCTGCACAAGATCGACATATCGCACCCACCTTTGCAGAAGCGTTTCGATTTTGGCTGAAGCTCGGATTCATTTCTTTTGGTGGTCCGACCGGCCAGATCGCGATCATGCAAACCGAGCTGGTCGAAAAAAAGAAATGGATCAGCCAATCGCGATTTCTGCACGCACTTAACTACTGCATGCTTCTGCCCGGCCCGGAGGCGCAGCAACTGGCGATCTACATCGGCTGGCTTTTGCACAAAACCTGGGGCGGCATCGTCGCGGGCGCATTTTTCGTGATTCCGTCGATCTTTGTTCTTTGGGCGCTGAGTTACATCTACGCAGCTTTTGGTAGCGTCCCGTGGGTCGCTGCAATCTTTTACGGATTGAAACCAGCCGTGATGGCGATTGTTGCCGTTGCCGTCATTCGCATCGGCAGAAAAGCGCTCAAAAACGAAATCATGTGGGCGCTCGCCGCGCTCGCATTCGTGGCGATCTTCTTTTTTCACGTGCCGTTTCCGATCATCATCCTGAGCGCCGGCGTGATTGGACTAATCGGCGGCCGGTTTTGGAAAGAGAAGTTTGAAGTTGTTGGCGGTCGCAACGGCGCGGTCGACGAGTCCGTGCTGAGTGATGTGGCGGAGTCGCCCGAACACGCGCGGCCATCGTGGAAGCGGGCAATCAAGCTGACGTCAATGTGGGTCGCATTGTGGTTTGCGCCGACGGTGGCGGTAGGTCTGTGGAAAGGCTGGCAGAGTACGCTTTTCTATGAAGGATTTTTCTTCAGCAAAGCTGCTGTGGTGACGTTTGGCGGCGCCTACGCGGTGCTGCCGTACGTCGCGCAGCAGGCGCTGTTTCATTACGGCTGGCTGAAACCTGGGCAGATGATGGACGGATTAGGTCTGGCCGAAACGACTCCCGGTCCGCTCATCATGGTTTTGCAATTCGTCGGTTTCATCGGTGCCTGGCAACATCCGGAAGGGTTGTCACCTCTTTTGGCTGGCACCCTTGGTGCGCTTCTCACGACGTGGGCCACGTTCACGCCTTGCTTTTTGTGGATTTTTTTAGGCGGGCCGCACATCGAGCAATTGCGCGGCAACGTGAAGCTGACAACCGCGCTTTCCGCGATCACTGCGGCCGTTGTCGGAGTGGTGTTAAACCTGGCGGTTTGGTTTGCGATTAATGCACTTTTTCCCAACCGTGCCGCCGTGGATTGGTTCGCGGTCATCGTCAGTGCGATTGCGTTTATCGCAATGCTGCGTTGGAAATGGGAAATTGTTCCCGTTGTCCTTGGCAGCGGAGTATTAGGAATGATTTACAAGTTTTTGCTCACGTGGTGACCATGCGCAGGCGTATGTCGTCACCGCACACTAAAATCATTGCGGATGAGGACGGCCTCCTCTACACCTCAATTGACTATCGATGTTACCAGGACGAATGCCGCGCGATGGGGTTCTTTCTAGGGCAAGCCTTCCCTGGCAGGTTCAGCCCGGTGTCTATAGGAGCGCGCAAACGACAGGAAGCAGCTAATGCACGTCGATCTTGTTTCCGACAGAGTTAACGCACCCACGCAAGCGGTGGAAATAAAACAGCAGCAATAATTCACGTAGGCTCCCAAATCCCGGGAGTGGCTAGCTCGATCATATGGCCATCCGGATCACGGAAATATAAACTGCGCGCGCGGCTTTCCCAACTTATCTCACTCAGAAGATCGACATCATGCTTCGCCAGGCGCTCTCGCCAGGAATCCACCGCGTCTTGCGAGATGCCGAAGGCGATGTGACCAGGGCCTCGCCCGTTGTGCTGTGGCAACGCGCATGGCGGCAGGACATCACCGCTCGCTGTTTTGTTAGGCGTGTGCGCTGCCTTGCGGCTGACGATCAGCAGATAGCGCTGATCGGCCACGCGAAACACGCAGCCCGTGTCGCTCGCCGTCACTTTCCTGAGACCCAAAACCTGCCCGTAAAAGTCGGAGGCGCGCGGAAGGTCCTCCACAAAAAGCGCGGTTTCTACGAGACCATTCAGCGTTGGCTTGTCATCATCTTTTTCCATTCTGAGTAGCGTCCATTGAAACTTGGGTTCGGCGGGTCGGATAAAATGGTGATGAATTCGAGCATGTGCCCGTCCAGATCTCGGAAATAAATCATCGCCGCCGGCGCCCAGCCGATCACCGTCGGCTCGTTTGCTTTCTCGCCGCTGAATCCGAGTGTTTCGATTCGGTGTTGGTTTAGCTTTTTAATCGCGGCGAAGAGCTCATCGAGAGAAACGGCGAACGCGACGTGATGCGTTTGCGTAGTTCCATCTTGTTTGCCATAGACTGTGTTGGGTCCCCATAAACCAAGCATTGCTTTCTCCTTCGCATCTGCCCACATGAACACGATGTCGCGCCTCGGATCGCGATAGGCGAACGGCAATCCGACAATTTCCCGATAGAACTTCTCGGCCGCTTTTGTGTCCGCGACTGGGAGATGAGTTTCGTAGAGATGCATGCGCGCAGAAACTGAGTCAGCGTGTCAGCAAAATAGCGCGCGTCAGTTCATGGTGGCAAGCGGCCGCCTTGGCACGAGGCTACGGCGCGCTAGCGGAGCGCTTGCTCTGGAGCAATCGTTTTGTGACTCGGCGGTTGACACAAACGCCGCTACAACTGTAGGGACGCTGTTAGCTCGCGAAGAATTTCGAGCTAGCGTGCCGTTTTTAGGAAGCAACCTGCTTCCCCTACCGAACCGCAGGAGCAACGAAATTGAACGACTCTTCTTTTGACCGCTCGCGAATAGCGCTTTCGCACGAAGAGATGCGAAAGTTTGGCTATCGAGTTGTCGATCTTCTGGCGGAGCATTTTGCAAACATGGAACGCGGGCCGGTCGGCGCGAAGGCAGATCCGGGGCGGATCATTTCACTTTTCGATCGCGATCCGTCTGAAACTGGCCGTGATCCAAACGAGCTTCTCGCGCAGCTCGAACACGACGTTTTTCCGAACAACCTGCATGTCGATCATCCCCGTTTCTTCGCCTTCGTTCCCGGTCCGAATAATTTTGTGAGCACAATGGCGGACGCCCTCGCCGCCGGCTTCAATGTCTTCAACGGAACCTGGCTAGGCGGATCGGCCGCGGCCGCGGTCGAGCTGGGAGTGGTGCGCTGGCTTTGCCAGATTTGCGGATTGCCCGCCACGGCGGGCGGTTTGTTTGTCAGCGGCGGGTCGATGGCAAATCTCACCGCGCTGGTCGCGGCGCGTCACGCTTTGCTTCAGGTTCGCGTCGCCGGCGCGATTGTTTATTTCTCCGATCAAACGCATTCTTCGGTGGAACGGGCGCTGCGCGTCATCGGGTTCGCACCTGAGCAGATGCGCAAACTCCAAAGCGACGAAAATTTTCGATTGTCGATCCAGGATTTGCGCGCGGCGACCGCCGCGGATCGTGCCAAAGGTCTGCGTCCGTTTTGCATCATTGCGAATGCTGGAACGACCAACACTGGCGCGATCGATCCGATGAGTGATCTGGCCGATCTCGCGGCGGCAGAAAAACTTTGGCTGCACGTCGATGGCGCTTTCGGCGCAGCCGCAATTTTGTCCCCGCGCGGACAAATTCTCCTGCGCGGACTCGAGCGAGCGAATTCGATTTCGCTCGATCCGCACAAATGGTTGTTTCAATCGTTTGAGTGCGGTTGCGTTTTGGTGCGCGACGCGGAGCTGTTGAAATCGGCGTTTCAAATCAAGCCCGATTACTTGCGCGACGTGCATCGTAGCGTCGAAGAATTTAATCCTTGCGACTACGGCGTTCAGCTCACGCGAAGTTTTCGGGCGCTAAAAGTCTGGCTGTCGCTGGAGACGTTTGGCTTGGCCGCGTTTCGACGGGCGATCACGCGCGGATTCGCGCTTGCCGAAATCGCCGAACGCGAGCTCCGTGCGCGCAAGGGCTGGAAAATTCTCTCGCCGGCACAGATGGCAACGGTCTGTTTTCGTTTTGGAAAAAGCGACGAGCTCCAGACGCAACTCGTCGATGCGATGATGCGCGACGGTTACGCGTTGCTGACGTCGACCACGTTGCGGGGCGTCGCTTCGCTCCGACTCTGCACGATCAATCCCAGAACCACCGAAGCGGATATCGTTGAAACGGTGAACCGGCTGGATCGATTCGCGCGCGAATAATTCATTGCCGAATCGACGTTTCAATCTCGCTCACATGACCGGACCGCGTGCTCCCCTTGGAATTAAATTCCTATCGGCGTTCTTCGCATTTGGCGCGGGAGTCTGCTTGATCACGATTATCGCGCTGCTTTTCTCTTTCCGAGCGCCAGCATCATTGATTGGTTCGCCATCGCGTTATGTGCGCCCGCGTTCATTGCGATGCTTCGTTACAAGATCGACATCGTCCCAGTTGTGCTGGCGAGTGGACTGTTCGGACTGCTTTTAAGATTAGTGATCTCGCGCTGACAATTCTGTATATCGGACAACACCGTGCGCTGAGATTGCCCTATGTGGGAACCGATTTGCGGTTCATCTGAAAAACCTTTATCGAAAGTCCAATCAGAACGCGCAGGCGCTTTCCCCACGGCGCAACGACTGCTAAGCTAGCGGAGCGATGGGTTTGCGCGGGTTCGTCTCTCTTAACGCGGTGCTCGCTCTCCTCCCAAATTCGGTCTTAGCCGATGCGATGGTAGAAGGGCGGGTGGAATTGCCGAAATCGCATTCCGCACCGGTGATGGTGAAACGCTATGAAATCGTTACGCAAGGTGGCGTGCTCTCGACGCAACCGCCGCTCGCCGTGGTTTATCTTGAGGGTTCTTTTCCAAAACCGAAATCACCTCCGGCCAAACAGATCACGCAAAAAGATCTCACGTTTCTTCCGGCGTTATTGCCCGTACAGCTTGGGACCCGAGTTGAATTCCCGAACCTGGACGATACCTATCACAGCATTTTTTCGTACTCGCCGGCGAAGCGATTCGATCTGGGTCGCTATCGTCCGGAGGAGAGGCCAATTCCATCAGAAGTGTTCGATACATCCGGATTGGTGACTCTTCGCTGCGATATTCATGAGCACATGCGCGGACTGATTCTAGTTCTAAAAACTCCCTATTTTGTGATGACAGATGTCGAAGGGCGATATCGATTGCACGGCCTTCCTTCAGGCTCGTACACGCTCAAAGCGTGGATCGACAGTAAGACGACGCGGGAGAAACCCGTAGCACTGAAGAGCGGGGAAACGCTGCATGTTGATTTCCCATGATTGCCGTGGCCGAGCCGAACAAACGTGCCCTAGCGAGTTTTCGGACGAAGCTCTCGGCGGCAATGATGCTCGTCGTTTTCAGCGTGACAGCCCTCGGGCTTTATCTTGCTCAGCGTAACATTACAACAAATGCGGAGCGGGATTTGCAGCAAAAGTTTCAGGCCGAACTTTCTTCGTTGCACAAACTTCAGGAACTGCGCCACGCGACGCTGGCGGAACGCTGCCGCGTGCTCGCGGCAAAACCGCGGATTCACGCTGCGTTGGAAGACAACGCTCTCGATTTGTTGTACCCAAGCGCGAAAGACGAGTTGCGTGATTTGATGGAAGGCGAGGAGCCGCCTTCGGAACAAGCGGCGAGTACTCTTCACGCAAGATTCTATCGGTTTCTGGATAACACCGGCGCGGTTTTGCCGCCACCGAATCTGAAAGATGTCGGGATGCTGAGCACAGCGGCGGGAGCACAGTTGGCGTTCAAGAAATTGCCGAACAAGCAACAAATCGGCTACCTCTCACACACTGATTTTGGAGAGGACGTCGTGGACGAAATCACGGTGGTACCGATCTTTTCGACTGAAACCGGTGATCTCATTTCCGCGCTCGTCGTTGGTTTCAAACCATTCGAGCTTGCTGCCAAAAGCGCTAGTACGGGAATGAAAAGCGGTATCTGGGTAAATGACCGACTGCATTTGCCATCGCTTCCGAAACCCGCCCAAGACGCTCTCGCAGGCGAAATAACAAGCGTCATCACCAAGGGCGATCGCGCGCAAAACAACTCCCGCGTTCGCGTAAATGGCACACCGTATCTGCTATTTTTCAAGCAGCTCAATCCGGGCTCGCTTTTGCCACCGGCTTACGAAGTCTGCATCTATCCGCTTACTGGTTCGATCGCGCAGCTCCATCGACTTCGGCTGCAAATTGGAGCCGCCGGCGCATTGCTTTTGCTCGGCGGCTTTGTGACCAGTCATTTCGTGGCCGTGCGTTTCTCGAAACCGGTGGAGCAACTGGCCGTCGATTCGGAACAAAGTCGCGCCCAACGAAAGCGGGCGGAGGCTGCTCTCGCTTCTGCCGCTGAGGAATTAGAAAGATCGACCAGGTACTCGGCCGATGCTTCACATCAGTTGAAGAGCCCGGTCACAGTCCTCCGCATTGGCTTAGAGATGTTGCTGGCGCGCGAGGATTTTAGACCGGAAGTCTATGAAGAACTCTCTGCCCTTCTTCACCAGACCCACCGCTTGACCGGCGTGATCGACGATTTGCTTCTGCTGTCGCGCATGGATGCTGGCCATTTGCAGATCAGGCCTGAGGTAGTAAACCTCAGCCAGCTGGTGGAGGAGTGGCTCGACGATCTGAGCGCGCTTCCCGATTCACCCGAAGTGAAAATCGAAAAACAAATTCCAGCCAAATTGTACGTGGCAGGGGAAAAGCAATACACATCGCTGATTGTGCAAAATCTCTTGGAGAACGCGCGAAAGTACAATCGGATTGGCGGCTGCATCCGAGTTGCCGCGCAGGTGAGAAATCGCGATGTCTGCCTCGTCATCGGCAACACCGGCCGCCCGATCGCGCCGGCTGCCCAGGCGCATATCTTCGAGCGGTTCCATCGCGTTACCAGCAACTCGGCTGCGTCCGGTCATGGGCTCGGACTGAATCTGGCCCGCGAGCTCGCGCGACTGCATCTGGGTGATCTAAAGCTGGTGCGGTCCGAAGATGATTGGACCGAGTTTGAGGTCCGCTTTCGCGTGGCGCAACCTGCGCCGGACCGCGCGAGTTAAATCATGAACATTGTATGAAGCTGGTCTGGGCACTCGGCCTCTGCCTTTTGGCTTGCACTGTACGCGCCTTCGAGATCGATGATTATTTTGACCGGCTCGATAGCGCGCTCACTATCGCAGCGTTTCAAAACAACCTACGCGCACGCTTAAGCGGCACCATCGATATTGAAGCATACCACTTCCAACAGCCAGCTCCCGGACTCATCGACAGCAACATCGACAACCTTTTCAATCCGCGCCTGGCGCTCTTTCTCGATGCACAAATCGGGTCCCAAATTTATTTTTTTGCGCAATCGCGACTCGATCGTCGGTTCGACCCGAGCGATCACGGCGCTCAGGTTCGGCTTGATGAATACGCGCTTCGCGTTACCCCGTGGGAGGACGGTCGTCTCACCCTGCAAGTCGGTAAGTTCGCTACCGTGGTTGGCAATTGGGTCCCGCGGCATTTGTCATGGGACAATCCTTTTATCAACGCACCGCTTGTCTATGAAAACGTGACCCCAATCAGTGACAAAGCAGCGCCTGCTTCGCCGCGCAACTTCGTCCATGGGTTTGAACCAGCCGACAAGTCCGATTACAATCCGGTGATTTGGGGGCCAAGTTACGCGAGCGGCGTTTCTGTTTCAGGCCGGCTTGGGCAATTTGACTACGCCGCGGAGCTGAAAAATTCTTCGCTCTCTTCACGTCCAGAGTCATGGAGCGTTACCGAAATGGGCTTTAACAATCCGGACTTCAGCGCACGCGTCGGATTTCGGCCTAGTCAAATGTGGAATTTTGGCTTATCAGCAAGCGACGGCGCGTATTTTCGACCCGAAGCTCAAGCGACGCTGCCACGCGGCCGCGACATCGACGATTACCGGGAATTTGTTTTAGGTCAGGACGCGAGTTTCGCCTGGCGCCATCTGCAATTATGGGCGGAATTTTATGAAGCGCGTTTCCAAGTCCCCCGTGTAGGCGATGCTGACACGTTCGCCTACTATTTCGAAGCGAAATATAAGATCGCGCCGCAGCTCTTTGGTGCGCTCCGCTGGAACCAGCAACTCTTCGGAACCGTCAGCGATGGCGCGGGAGGCAGCATTCGCTGGAGCCAAAATCTCGGCCGCGTCGACATCGCAGCTGGCTACCGTTTCACGTCACATACTCAGTTAAAACTGCAATATAGCTTTCAGCACGAAACAACCGGCCCGCGAGACGATAATCACCTGTTCGCCGCGCAATTCACGGTGCGTTTTTAACATCTCACCTGAATTAAAGCTCATGCGCATCCTTGTGGTTGAAGATGAGGTTCGATTGGCGCGGCAGATCGCTTCAACGCTGACCGAAGCCGGTCATGATCCAATTATGGTTCACGATGGCGAAGCGGCTTTGGATCAAGCATTAGCGAGCTCTTTCGATTTGATCATATTAGATGTCGCCCTGCCGGGGATCGACGGCTTTGAAGTATTGCGTCGTCTGCGTTCAGAACATGGCGCGAACCGCGTTCTGATATTGACCGCCCGTCGCGAACTAAAAGATCGTGTGGCCGGGTTGCAACTCGGCGCAGACGATTATTTACGAAAACCGTTTGCCATGCCGGAATTGATGGCGCGAGTACACGCACTTGGGCGGCGCTACGCAGAAGAACCTGCGTTGAGTCTGCACGTCGCTGATCTGGCGCTCGATTTGGTCGATCACTGGGTCCATCGCAGCGGGCGACTGATCGAATTAACGGCCCGCGAGCTAACGTTGCTCAAGGTACTTATGCGTGAACCAGGCCGAGTGTTCACGCGCACCGAATTATGCGAGCGCGTCTGGGAGCACGAGCACGAATATGACACGAAGCTAGTGGAGGTTTTTATCGGACGGTTGCGAAAAAAAATCGGAGATCCCCCACTCATCCACACCGTCCGCCATGTCGGTTATACCGTTCGCGAACCATCCTGACAGGCTGGCCGCTGCGCCGGAAACTCGGAGAATGGTAGAAGACAGTGAATTGACCACTACGCGGAACTTCGCCACTTACTCTACCGGGGTACAAAATCACGTTCGGATCAAACTTTTGTTGCTGGTTCATAGTCGTTCCACGCCCGCCGGTCTTCGATCGGCTCAATATGGGCGGTGATTTGAATTTCGGGAAATATAGATCGGATTTCGCGACCAATTGCCATTTCGCAGTCGTGCGCTTCTCTCACGGTCGAGTCGCCCGGACCCAGTAAGTGATAATCCATAAAGCGCTGACTCCCGGCCCGCCGAGTTCGGAGCGCGTGAAATGCCATCTTTGGTTTGATGAAATCACGGATTACAGACACGATTCTCTCGTTTTCAGCTAGGGTTAGCGCTCGATCCATCAGCCCATCGAACGAGCGGTGCACCAAAAGGATGCCCACACGCAAGATGTTCAGCGCCACAAGAAGCGCAATGAGCGGATCGATCCAAGGACGTTTTGTCCACTGAACAGCCACCAGACCGCAGACCACGGCGACGCTTGTCCAAACATCCGACATCAAGTGACGCCCATCCGCTTCCAGCGCTATCGATTCGACTTTGCGTCCCGTACGCACGAGAGCCAAACCCACAATGCAGTTGACGACCGTCGAAATGGCTACCAGCACAAATGCCGTCCCCAACTCTTCTGGCATGATCGGATTATATAAGCGTCGCACGGCGGTCGATGCGATTGCCGCCGCCGCAAATACGATCATGGCGCCTTCTAACCCGCCCGCGAAAAATTCAATCTTTTTGTGGCCGTACTGATGCTCTGTATCCGCTGGCTGCGCCGCGTACCAAATCGCAAATAAGGCAGTCACGGCTGTGACGATATTGGCGGTCGACTCGATTGCGTCAGAAAGTAATCCGATAGAATGCGCGATCCTGTAAGCCGCAAACTTCAAAACTACCGAAAGTACGGCTGCGAAGATCGAAAGAGCCGCATACCGCAGCAAAGGACGAGCACGTCTTTCGTTCAGTTGAGGAGGCGCATTTGTTGGATCGGCCATGAACTACATGGATATCTGTGCCATCAGTGGGAACCCGTGGCTTTGCGAGCCGTGATCAAATATTCCAACAAAGCGGTGCGATCTCTGTCGATCAATTTCGCTCTTGCGCCATGACCGCCACGGTCTCAGGCCATTAATCAACAGCGGGCCGCGCGACCGGCTGCAAATACGTGGCCTTCGGTGCACCGGCTAGTGAAGATGTCGCGGCCCCGTTCGAGCAATGCACTCGATGCTCCACTTGCGCGGCCCGCTGCTCGTAATGAGCCGACCGGCGGCGCGGATTTTTGGCGGTCACTTGCTTTGATGGGTATAGTCCAAGCGACTACCCGATCCAAAAACTTCTCGCTACTGGCAGGAATTCAGGTCGAATACGAAAGACTTACGCTAGAAGAAAGAGCAATGGTCAGGCGTTGCGACGGTACGCAAAAGTAACAACGGTGTTACCTTTCCGGTGCGGCGTGCGGCGCAGATCGTTGCCATTCTATAGGTATAAAACCGATGAGTAGACGCGCAGCGTCATTATCCACTACTTCGACATCAAACCCCAACATCAACCCAATATGAA
>Ga0070717_10001413_pt1 | contig 16551 bp, 13 predicted proteins | sample LARL113metaG_FD_71366 | JGI IMG/M metagenome (GOLD analysis project Ga0070717, IMG submission 71366) | Corn, switchgrass and miscanthus rhizosphere microbial communities from Kellogg Biological Station, Michigan, USA - LAR L11-3 metaG | ecosystem: Host-associated > Plants > Roots > Rhizosphere ... | reverse complement strand
CAGGAGCAGGTGCTGGCTCTACACCCGACGAGGCAGTGGAGGCGAGACGACAGGTGGGGCAATCGTCTGGGGAGCGGGGCTTGAGCAGACGGTGGAGCGTGGTGCGCTTGGCCCCTCCTCGTGAGGAGCAAGGCCGAAGAGGGAACCAGTCAAGACGCCCGAGCCTCGCCAGCGAGAGGAGGAGACAGACCACAAGCAGGAACACGAACACATGAAGGACCATACTAAACCTCGCTGCTTGAAATGGGGAGAAGAGAAAGCTCCTTGAGAAGCAAGGATAAGGAGAGTCGAGAGCACTGTCAAGCGATTGGGAGAGAAGTTCGAATTGTCCACCACCGAGAGGGGGAGTACCGACCATGCTCTCGCAGGCGCGGGATGCAGAGATGGGCGAGGGCATGACGGTGAGCCAGGTGCGTGACGAGGTGCTGACCCTCATGGTGGCCGGTCATGAGACCACAACCAACGCGCTCTGCTGGACCTTCCTGCTCCTGGCACAGCATCCGCACATCGAAGCCAGGCTTCAGCAGGAGTATCAACAGGTCCTGGGCGGGCGCGCTGCGCAGATGGAGGATCTGCCCCGGCTTAAACTTTCGCGCATGGTGCTTGAGGAATCTATGCGCCTCTATCCGCCGGCATGGGCCTTTGCCCGTTATGCTATCGCCGAGGATGAGATTGGCGGCTATAGCATTGCCAAAGGGGCGTATGTCCTGATGTTTCCTGCGACGACCCACCGGCATCCTGACTTCTGGGAGCGGCCTGATGTCTTCGACCCGGAGCGCTTCGAGCCCTCGCGCGCAGCTGGGCGCCATCGCTTTGCGTACTTCCCCTTTGGGGGAGGCCCGCGCGTGTGTATCGGCAATCAGTTTGTGCTCACCGAAGCGCAGCTCATCCTGGCGACGATCCTGCCCCGGTATCAGTTCCGCCTCCTGCCCGGGGCCAACGTGGTCCCTGAGCCGCTGATCACGTTGCGACCACGAGGCAAGCTGTTGATGACGATCCATCGACAGGGAGGGTAATTTATCGATTTGCCCGGCGGACACCTCGGTTTCATGTCTCAGCTTTGACGACCTGGCAGGCCCTCTTTGAGCACGCGAGCCTGGTTGCAGGACAAACCGTCCTAATCCACGGAGCCGCAGGGGGCGTTGGAGTCTTTGCCGTCCAACTTGCTCATTGGGCGGGGGCGCATGTCATCGCAACCGCCTCCGCACGCAATCGCGACTTCCTCCACCAACTGGGTGTGAACGAGGTCATTGACTATACCACCACGCGCTTCGAGGAGGGGGTGCATGATGTCGATCTGGTCTTCGATACCGTTGGTGGTGACACCTTGCAGCGCTCCTGGCAGGTGACCAAACCAGGAGGGGTGCTTGTCACCGTTGTCAGTCCCCCACCCTCTTTTGAGAACGCGAAGGCGCAGGGCATACGCCCTTTCTGGTTTGTGGTTGAACCCAACCGCGATGAACTGATCCAGATTGGCACCTTGATTGATGCGGGACACCTGCGGCCCATCATCGACACCGTGTTCCCCCTTGCTCAAGCACGCCAGGCATACGAGCAAGGAGCCAGAGGGCACACGCGAGGCAAGATTGTCCTGCGGGTGGTGGACTAAACTCAAGAGGGCCATAGTTCCGTTTACCACATTGCCTCATCTAGCCTGCGAGAGAACCAGGTTGTCATTCTAGTCACACACATCTATCCTCAAAAAGCTCTCAGTGAATGACCGCACATCTGCGGTCGTGCATGCACTGCGTCATGGATGAAGCTCGATAGTGTATACTCTAGAAAGAGCGTATCGTTCTTTGTTGAAAAAAGGAAGTGGCACCATGACCTACCGGAAACTACTGCTGATCCTTGCAGCGGGGGCACTTCCGCTTACGCTGCTCTTGCTCAAATTTGTACCCTGGGAAGCCCTGATAACGCTTCTGTTCCTCTTGGGCATCATGGTGTCTCCGGTCATCAGCCAGCTCTTGCAGATTGCTAAAGCGCGCCTGACGCCAATTCCTCATTATCGGCCCTCCCCAGAACAACCACCCTCGAAGTCCACGTACGAACAGGGCTACCTGGAACAAACGCCCGCCAGCTCCACGAGCTGGTCTTCTTACCGCACATGGGGGAACGACCAGCCGAAGCAGGATCCGCCCGGCGCCTGGGATCAGCCACAGATGGCGACTCCCGAACAAGCTCCTCCCCCAATGCAGTGACGGCCTATTAGGCATGCGTTGTGTGCAAACACGATAAAAGCCTAACACCCCTATAGACCAGGTGCATCCTCCTCGATACTTTGAGAACGCAACCCGGGTCTACAGGGGTGTCAATCCGTTTTCTTAGTCGTTTCCACCACTGCCCCCATCATCAGGGGGATGGTCATCTGCGAAGTGTACTCGCACAGTGACTCCTTTCTGCGTTTGCGCCGACTGGGAGAACAACCTACGATCACAACCTACATATGACTTCTTCCCAGTGGCGTCTTTTCAGGGCCCTCGAACGAGACGATGTAGTCGTCTAGATCAGGATTCTGAGCCAACTGCCTGAGTGGTTGGGGAGCCGAGACGATACCCAATTCACGCAGATCTGGAAGATATTCCAGTGCCACAACACCCGTCACAAGATGGTCAAGAACCGTCTCATCTTCAGCCACCGCTTGTTCAATCTTCCAGAGACCTCGCAAGTACAGGACGTCTTTGGTATAGCATACCCCGGCGCGATTCAGATCAGGGACGCCTCGAAAGGTGCGCAGACTGCGGGCAAGCGCCAGTTTGCGTGCGAACTGTTGCGCCGTCTGGGCATCCTGGTCCGGTCGCCGAAGCCGCCGATACGGAGGATAAACGCCTCAAAAAATGCGAAAAGCGACAGGAACGTTTGCAGGGGCGTCATGATGCCACTCGCAAGGCCAACGGCCAGCGTCCCAAACCAGAGAGACGTTTCGTCGTGCGGCTGCCCGGCAAGATGCGCCGTTTGCCTATCGTAGTAGCTAGCAAGCCCCTCCTCCGTTTCGAGAGAATGGGCCGTGTGAATTCCCAACAGCCCCAGGAGCGATTGTTCTCCTGTAATGCAGCGGGCAACATGGCCGGCTAATTCATGCGAGAGGTAGCTCTTGATTTGTTGCACGGAAATCGGGCTGGCCGGTAGGTACATATGCCGCAGCCCCTGTTCGATCCGTGGACCACTCGCGTTGGGATCAATGACCACACGCCATTCCTCGTAGCCATGTTCGCGCAGCACGGCTTCAAAAAACCGCCTGGCCGTTTGAGGAGAAACCATGCGACGCGGCCCGGCTGAGGACAAAGGGACAACTTGCTGTATCTGCCAGGCTTCCTCTTCATCGGCAGACAGGTTCAAGGTGAGGCCAAGCTGCTGCGTGACCAGTTGGATCACCCGCTCACTCGCCTCTACCGTACCCGGGTGCTGCAATCCTTGCAGGATATAGTGTCTCACCCGCGAGAGCGCGTAGTCCATTTCCTCGCGCGTGGGAACAGGTGTGAAGCGGAGAGAGCATTCCCAGTATTTCTCTGTATCTCCCTCGTAGGTGGCCTCGATCATGCGCAGGAAGTCGATTTCTTCCGCAATGGTCGCGGGATAGAGTTTCCGCACGATCGCGTTTGGCTCGTCCTGGCCGATTTCGGCATCCAGTTGCTGCAAGGCCGCGATCCGGGTGCGCACCTCCTCGATGGCAATTGCGGGATAGTGGAGGGAGGGTTCACGTCGCTCCGCGATGGCCATGGCCAGTTCACGCTCTCGAGCAGCCGCCAGGAGCGTTCCTAACCGTTCTTTGGTGGATTCATCCAGGTCCGGAGTGCACAACTCGTTCCACTGCCGCTGCTCCTCTTCACTGAAAGGGCCAGTCGCCGTCCACCACCAGTACGAATCAAACGCCGCCAGGGCACGGTAGCGTTCAACCCATCGCCAGTCGAGCTGGTGCTGCGCCGATCCGGTTGTTTTTCGCCACTGTTCGATCTCATCAAGAGCCTGTTTTGCGAACACTCGGTACATTCTCCTTCCTGGACACACTCGCTCCCCTGCCTCGCGAAGCAAGCGTTCCGCTTCATCTATTTTTCCTATGCGGAGATAGAGACATCCACGATTGACCTGATACGTCGGAAGTTCCTTTCGGGCAGGCGCATGCCCCACATCGGCAAGACGCTCTAGCTCCGCATAGGCTTTCTCATCAAAGACCAACGCCTCCGGGAACTTTCCCAGGCGCGCTAAGATTTGAGATTTCTCGCCATAGGCGTCAGCTAGGGTATCGATCTCAACGTACCCCCGTTCCTTCAGGTCGATGCTCTGGTTCATGGCGCTGAGCGCTTCCCCTAAGTGACCGATCCGGTTGAGGAGATAGCCGAGATTGTTGAGCGCGCGGGCGAGTCGCTTGTTCAGGAAACTTCTCTCGAGGGGTGAGGACCCACCGTTCATCGAGAGCAGCGCGATGATCGTTCTGTTCAGGTCGATAGCTTGCCCTTGCAACGCTCCAGCTCGTTCTCGGTCGCCCTGTTCTTCGACATACTCTCCCCATCTTCGACAGAGCAGCGCACGCTTCTCCAGCAGGGATGCCCGCAAGTCCAGGTTCGACCCTATGCGCGACACCTGGCGGGTACAGCACGTTTCGAGCAGATCCAGCGCTTCTTCAAAGCGTAACTCATTCATGGCACACGCCATGAGGTGAGCGGTCACGGCGACCTCTACCGGCGGCTGAAGTTCGATCGTTGCTGCAAGGATGGTGCGGCGAATGCGCTGATAATCAGCGGCCTTTTGCTTGTCATCGACAGGCCAGCCAAGATACGGCGCGAGAAAGTGACAGAGCAGCAGACCGCCACACTCCTGCTCTTCCGTCGTATGCCAGTCAAAGCTGTCCATGATCTCTGCGCCAAGGCGAGCCAGTCGCGGGGCATAGCCGAGATTAAACGCAAGCCAGCCATAGCGGATGAGTAGTTGGCTTGCTGTGAGCAAGCGATGGTGTTTGAGGAGAAGCGTTGCTAGTTCCACGACAATCCCCCCTGCCTCGCGCTCATAGACCCTTCCGTTCGCAAGCCACGCCATATAGGCCTCGATAAGGAGTCGTTCACCTGCCTGTATCTGTGCATCGGAGAGCGAACGCAGGATAGCGCCGCTGACCATAGGCAACAGTTGTGTTCGTGCGCGCGAGGCGACTACCAGCGAGGCACGACGCAGTTCCTCATAGGGACCGGGTCCAGATCGGCAGATGGTCTCCAGGGCCGGTTTGGCGAGTGGAATAGCAACCAGGGACAGAACTCGAAGCACGTGCAGCGCATCACCAGAAAGGGACTGAGAGGAGAGCAGCCGCTCCAAGAAGGGAGTCACCACACTATCGGGGGGCCCGCCCAAAACTCGAGGATCGGCGAGAAGACGCTGGAGAACTCTGGTCATGACGGTAGGTGAGGGAAACTCCTGGGTGGACTCAGCATCTGCCATCTCGAAGGTCTCCCAGTCGTCCTGCTGTGGGCATTTGACCAGCGTCGCTACCCATTCAAGGCAGAGTGGGATGCCGCCAATCGTGTGGTAGACCTCTTGCAAAAGCGAAACCGGCACCTCGTGGAGTCCCAACCGTTGGAGCAGTCGCACCGCCTGTTCCTCGGAAAGGGGAGGATATGCCAGGCACCAGAAGATGGGGTAGTGTCGTGATTCCCCTAGCCTATTCCGCCGTACATGATAGATCTATGAGTAAAGGCGGGGAGGCCGGAGCATCCTTGGACTGTTCGTCACATGATGCTTTACATATTCGGGCAGTCCCCGTGACGGAAAAACCTTACCCAACTCATAGATCAAGAAGTGAATTGCTCTTGCAGTATAAGGGCAATGCGGCGAGCAATGGGCGCGTCATAGTTGGAGAGAACCACAACCGTATAGCCCGAATCCAGGTAGAGATCAAAATGAGCGCTGACGCCAAGGGCAACACCACCGTGCCCAACGATCCGCTGTCCATTGACCATCCGCTCTTGCCATCCGTAAGCATACCTTACGCCAGGGTTGCCTGGCCACTCGACTTTCCCGGTGAGAACAAGAATTGTAGACGAGGGTTCGAGGAAACGGTGTGAACGTACTGCCAATGAGAACCTGAGGAGATCTTCTACTGTCGAAAACGCGCAGCCTGCGGGGTGCCCTTTCACAAACATAGCATCCAGGTTGGTTCTCCGTGGTCCAACTTCACGTTCCCCATTGCGGTTCAGGTGCGTATAGCCAACAGCCTGATTGGGAGGAGGGTCATCAATCTCGTAGGCATCGGTATTGTGCATCGCTGCTGGCTCAAAGACATGTTCACGCACATAGGTCCAATACCCTTGCCCTGACACACGCTCGATAATAGCACCTAACACGATAAAACCAGCATTACTGTACTGGAAATGCTCTCCTGGCTCAAAGGATAAAGGTTCATCGCGAAATAAGGGGAAATAGTCATCAATTGTGCGCAGATTAGCCCTTTCCGTCAAAAAACGCTCCTTCCAAAAGTGCTTGTTCCAGTAGTGGCCCAGCCCAGACGTGTGGGTAAGTAGGTGATGAATGGTTATTTTCTCGGCAATCTCTCGTGGATACTTTGGCACATAGGTGTTGATCGGATCGCCGAATGCCAGCTTTCCTCGCTCGACAAGCTGCGCGATCGCAAGAGCTGTAAACATTTTATTGATCGATCCGAGATTAAATCTGGTGTCAATCCGATTGAGAATCTGATCGCTCTGATGAGCCATACCATAGGCTTGCTCAAACAGAATTGTCCGGTCTTTTGCCACCAGGACAGCCCCAGAAAACTCATCAGCTTCGACGAGCTGATCAAGTGCCACTCGAAATTCCTTGATAACATACATTTCATTCACGATCTTTCTTTCCTATGTGCCTGTTGGTAATTGTGTATGCAAACCAGACAATGATACGCTCTTGCTGCTCGTGGTGAACAGCGCTCTAGCTACATGGCTTGTTGCTGACCCTCGTCAATGTCTGGAAGCGGCAATTGAAGTATATTCAGCTTTGTCCGCTTTTTGCGTGACGCATAGTCAGGCAACTGCTTGAAAAGCAACCATTCATCGGGGCCGAGCGTCCATAGGGTGAGTTGCGGAGTACGATAGCCTGTTTCGATCATACGCGGATTCGTCACTTCGGTGATATGCTAGTTGTCCTCGTGCCAGGCAACGGTATACAAGGCGAGATTGGTATGCTGGTATTCTACCTTGAGCGTGCTGGTGTAGATATGAACTGTGATGGGTTTCTTTGCCAGCCCGGCCTCCGCATAAAAGTCTCATCGGCGAAATCTGATATATCCTGAGCGGTCCAAGTAGCGAGTAAACTGCGTGGCAAAGAAAATGCGGGCCAGGATCGGCTCAGGAATTGTTCGCGCCAACACGCCACGCAGCACCCGTTTGAAAGCGGGGCAGTGTACTTTACCAGGAGCGCCATGACGGCAGAGCACTCGACCTACGGCAGCTATGCGATCTCTATGAGACGCAGGTTGTCATAGCATCTCTGCCTGCGGAGACCCGATCCTTTCAGGGCGGGGAGGAAGCAGGCGTTCCCTTTGTTCGTTTCCGGGTCATGCAAACTCAGCTTGCCATCCATCGTCCCGCCGATGGTGGCTTTCCCCCACTTCGGATGTTTGACCAAGGTGCCACGTTTGATGCCTTGTGAGAGCGTGCCGCCATAGGGCTTCCGCTTGCCCCCCTTCTCTGGCTGGAAGCGATGCAATTGCCGATGATGCCAGATGAAAGGCGCGATGCACACCAATCGTCGATTGTCCGGGGACTTGCGCCCTCCTACCGCACTGTGGGCCAGCAGCCAGGCATCGATGCAGTGCGCTTCCCAGACCTCTGCCAGCTTCTTCCCCGTCTTCTTGAGTCCCAACTCCTCTCGGAGTGCTTTTGTTTCGTAACCCTGCTTGATTTGGACAGGAGCCAGCTTGTTTATCTCCTCGTAAAACCACTGCTTGCCGATTTGGAGAGGGGAAAAACTGGTGTTCCAGCGTTTCTTGCCTGGCCGAGTCTGGGCTTTGATGTCCTCGATCACGAAGACGCTCACTGGAAAGATCTGGCAGAGAAAGGTGGCCAGGTGCAGTTTCCAAGGCCCTCGTGCCCTGGTGGAGGGCGGCAGCTTCTTCTTGCTCTGCTTGCGGTTCTGGCGCGGCTTGCGGCAGGGGGTCTTGCGATTGCGGCGCGTGCGGCGCATGCGCGTGCTGTCCTGCTCCACCTCCTTGACGCCGTCTCTGGCCTCGGCCTGGAGATTGAGGTAGGTGTGGGAGGCAGAGGCTACCACGATGCCCTCGCGTTTGGAACCAGGATCGATGCCCACCGCGACGGGTTGCTGCTCGCGCGCCGATGGCTCGACGTTGAGGCGCACGCAGAACATGCCCCCTTTCCAGAAGTGAGTCGCCTTCCCGCTCCTGATCCAGCGCCGTGCCCGCGCGGGGGTCGTGGGCATCAGTGGGGTGCGTTCCTGATCGACCACAGGGACACAGATGTGCGACATGTGCGATAAGCCCCTTTCGGGTGTGCTATAGTCCCTTCGAGGCTTCCGATCGGAGCAGGTGCAAGTTAGGGAGGCGCTCGCACCATCCTGTGGGCTGTCACGCCCAGATCGTTCAGTCTCCGATCACTCGCCCCGCTCGGCGGAGCTTGGGTAAGCTAGTCTCGCAGTTGCCCTCGTTGGTTCCCCGGTGACAAGTCGGATCGCTTCACAAGCCCATCCCCTTGCAAGGGGATGGGTGCTTGACTGTCTTGAGTATGGGTTTCTTGCCCTTTGGTGTCACCACATTTGTGATGCACTCGGCAAGACTGCGCGACTGGTAAGGGACACGACGACGCTCCGCCTGGGGCTGATCTCCAGAAGGTTCAAAGCGCGTAGTGTCACCCATCTGGGTGAGTTTCGTTATCGTATCAGGAACGATGTGTGTGTGCATGTAGTAAGTATACCGAACTGATGTTCTACTGTCAATGCACCTTAATCCTCCACACAGGAGAGCCCGCATCACCTTAATCACCCTCAAAGTATGATAATCCTATGCTTGAAAATAGCCCCCGCTTTATTGCATACTTATTTAGCGCAAGTTAGCAATGTTATAAGGACTCTTAGCCAACAAAGGGGTTGCATGCATGCGAGTCGGTGTCGGACTGCCCAGTACCCTTCCGGGCGTGAAAGGTCAGCTCCTGCTTGAATGGGCCTGCCGGGCCGATGACGGGCCTTTCTCCAGCCTGGGGGTGCTTGATCGGCTTGTCTACGATAGCTACGAGCCGTTAATAACCCTGGCCACAGCCACAGCCGTCACACGTAGGGTCAAGCTGGCTACGACCATCGTTATAGGTCCCCTGCACAACACTGCCATGCTGGCCAAAGCAGCCGCCTCGCTCGATGCCCTCTCCAACGGCAGGCTGGTACTGGGGCTGGCAGTTGGCGCGCGCAAAGAGGATTACGACTTCGCGGGCATCGACTACCGGGGACGAGGAAAGCGGCTCTCGGAGCAAATTTCTACGCTGCGCTCCATATGGGAAGATAGCACTATCTGCCCGGCAATGGTTCGTCCCGGTGGTCCTGATCTGTTAATCGGCGGTCTGAGTGACCGGGGATATGCGCGCATGGCCCGCTACGCTGATGGGTATATACACGGGGGCGGACCACCCAGAGCCTTTGCACGCGCTGCAGACAATGCACGCGCTGCCTGGAGCGATGCAGGACGCCCTGGTAAGCCGCAGCTCTGGGCGCAGGGTTATTTCGCACTCGGTGATGACACTATAAAGGATGCTGGGTATCGCTATCTGAGGGACTACTACGCTTTCACCGGGCCTTTCGCAGATAGGATCGCCGCCGGCCTCCTCACCAGCCCTCAAGCAGTAGCCCAGTTCATGCGCGGCTACGAAGAGGCAGGATGCGATGAACTGCTACTCTTCCCTACTGTACCCGATCTCACCCAACTCGACAGGCTTGCTGAAATACTCAACGGACCAGGCAGGAGGGCCATGTGAAGATCACTATCCTTGGCGCAGGCCCGGCAGGTCTCTATAGTGGCCTGCTCATCAAAAAAGCCAATCCCTCGCATGCTGTTACCATCATCGAGCGCAATGCCGCAGATGTCACCTACGGCTGGGGCGTTGTATTTTCCGACCGGACGCTGGCCTCTTTCCAGCGGGCCGATTATAAAACATACGAGCAGATCACCGACCACTTCGTGATCTGGGATGACATCGATGTCCACTATCGCGGCGAGAAAATAAGTTGCGCAGGTCATGTGATTGCTAGCATTGCGCGCAAGCGCCTGCTGAATATCCTGCAAAGTCGCTGCCTCGAGCTTGGGATCACATTGAAATTCAACTACGAGATAAACGACCTGACCGAGCTTGATAGCTATGATTTGCTGATTGCCGCCGATGGTATCAATAGTATTGTGCGCAAAACCTACGCGCCGCACTTCAAGTCCAGCGTAGCACTGGGAAAGGCCAGGTATATCTGGCTCGGCGCAGACAAGGTGCTTGATGCCTTCACCTTCATCTTCTGTGAAAATGAGCATGGCCTTTTTCAAGTCCATGCCTATCCTTTCAGCGGTACAACCAGCACCTTTATCGTCGAGTGTGACGAGGCTTCCTGGCTCAAGGCGGGCCTTGACCAGGCCGACGAGGCGCAAAGCCTCGCATATTGCCAGGAGCTACTCGCTGATAACTTGCATGGAGCCACGCTGCTCTCAAATAACTCGAAGTGGATCAGCTTCCCCACGCTTAAAACCCGGCACTGGCATCACCAGAACATCGTGCTGCTCGGCGACTCCGCTCATACCGCTCACTTCTCCATCGGCTCAGGGACAAAGCTGGCGATGGAGGATGCCATCGCCCTGGCGAGCGCGCTTGAACAGCATCAAGACCTGGAAACCGCTCTGAATGAGTATGAATTGGGGAGAAAACCCGTCGTAGAAGTCTTTCAGAAGGCTGCCCAGGAAAGCCAGACCTATTTCGAGACCATCAAACGTTATCTTGGCCTGGACCCGGTGCAATTCACCTTTCAATTGCTAACCCGCAGCGGCAGGATCACCTACGATGATCTGCGCCTCCGCGATAACCGCTTTGTGGAGGCAGTTGATCGCTGGGCCATGCAGAAAGCCAGCGGACTTGATACCGGTTATTACCCGCAGCGTATTTTTGCGCCACCCCCCATGTTTACACCCATGAGACTGCGCACCCTGACTCTGAGCAACCGTCTCGTCTTATCACCGCGCCCTGCTTGCCCGGCCCAGGATGGCCTGCCAGGCGAAGAATATGCAGCGCAAATAAGTAACTGCGCGCTCGCTGGCGCTGGCCTGGTTGTGACCGAGCCAATCGCTATTTCTGCTGAGTGTCGCATCACGCCGGAAAGTGCGGGGATTTACGACACGCGCCATGTTGAAGAGTGGATGCGTATCGTTGAGCTTATCCGCACTCGCACGAAAGCCTCGGTCTGTCTTCTGCTGAACCATGCTGGGCGTCGAGGCTCGACCAGGCCAGTGGCGCAGGGGCTGGACCGGCCACTACATCACGGCAACTGGCCGTTGCTTTCAGCATCGCCCCTACCATACACGCCACATAGCCAGGTGCCCAGGGAGATGGATCGCGCCGACATGGACCGCGTGCGCGAAGATTTCGTACGTGCTACAAAGATAGCACACGAGGCCGGATTCGACTTGCTGCAGCTCCACTTCGCCCACGGCTATCTGCTAGCAAGCTTCATCTCACCGCTCACCAACGTACGCAGTGACGAGTATGGGGGAGACCTGGAGCAGCGGATGCGCTTCCCGCTGGAAGTGTTTGACGCCGTGCGTGCTGCCTGGCCCCAGGATAAGCCCATCGCGGTTGCTCTCTCCGCTACCGACTACGCGAGAGACGGCCTCGAGGTTGATGACGCGGTAATCGCCGCCAGGAGGCTTAAAGCGCACGGGTGTGATATAATCGCGGTATTAGCAGGTCAGACGACAGTTGATAGCGAACCGGCCTATGGTCGTGGTTTCTTGACCCCGTTAAGCGACCGCATACGCAACGAGGCAGCTATTCCCACGATGGTTGGCGGCTATCTCACAACGAGCGATGAAGTCAACACTATTCTGGCTGCTGGCCGCGCCGATCTGTGTATCATAGACCCGCCACAACTATTAGACCAGGACTGGAGGAACCCTTATGGCAAGCAATGACAATCTTGTACTCTCAGGACGGCGGGCCGTCGTTACCGGCGCTGGCCGTGGCATCGGCCGCAGCATTGCCCTGGCGCTTGCCCAGGCAGGGGCAGATGTGGCAGTCACTGCCCGCACGCAAGGCGAAATCGAACAGCTTGCTGCCGAAATCCGGGCCATGGGCCGCCAGAGCCTGGCGGTTCCCTGCGATGTAACCGATTCCGAGCAGGTAAAACACATGGCCAGCACCCTGATCGATGGGCTTGGTGGTGTAGATATCCTGGTCAATAATGCTGGCAATGCTGGCAGCCACAAATTCCTCAACCACCCTGATGAACTCTGGCATCGTATGCTCTCGATCAACCTGACCAGCGTCTACTACGTGACCAGGGCGTTCGTACCGAGGTTGATAGAGCAGCGTTGGGGACGTATCATTACCATCGCCTCGATGGCCTCCAGGGTTGGCGGGAGCTATATCGCGGCCTATACCGCAGCCAAACACGGCGTACTCGGACTGACCCGCGCCCTGGCTGTCGAGTTGCTGCCGTACAACATCACAGTCAATGCCATCTGCCCCGGCTACGTGAACACCCCCATGACCGATGCGAGCGTCAGCAACATCGCGGCTCGCACCGGCATGTCGGAGGCGCAGGCGCGCGAAGCGCTTGAAAAATCAAGCCCGCAGAAACGCCTGTTTGAACCAGAAGAGATTGCCGCCGTCGCAGTCTTCCTGGCGCAAGATATCAACAAGGGTATCACAGGGCAGGCTATCAATATCGATGGCGGGGGTGTGATGTCCTGAGCTGCGTAGTGACTGTAACAGGGCGCTCCCCAGGATCGCTCTGAAGGGAGGGTTACGATCTTGAGCTACGACTTTCTCTACGAAGTGGACGATGGCGTTGCGACTTTGACCATCAATCGCCCCGAAGTGATGAACGCGCTTACCTTCGAGATCTACGCCCAGCTTCGCGATCTATTTGAGAACTTGCGTTATGACGAAACAGTACGCGCCCTTGTGCTCACCGGGGCAGGCGATAATTTTTGCTCGGGTGGCGATGTGTACGAGATCATCGGCGAACTGCTCGAGCGCGACATGAAAGGCCATCTTGAGTTCACGCGCATGACCGGGGCCGTCGTACGGAACATGCGGCTGCTGGATAAGCCGATCATCGCCGCCCTCAATGGCATGGCCGCCGGAGCCGGAGCTGTGATTGCGCTGGCTGCCGATCTGCGCGTCGCCTCTGAAAGGGCACGCTTCGCCTTTCTCTTCACAAAGGTGGGCCTGACCGGGGCCGACATGGGGGCCGGTTACTTGCTGCCGCGAGTCGTTGGTCTGGGTCGCGCTTCCGAATTATTGATGCTCGGCGATACCATCGATGCCACCACGGCTGAGCGTTATGGCCTGGTGAATCGCGTGGTAGCTCATGCGGACCTGCTGCCCTCCGCCAACGCCTGGGCCAAACGCCTCGCTCAAGGCCCGACCTTTGCTCTCTCGATGACCAAACACATGATCAATCACGAACTGAGTATGGATCTCGTTTCTGCTCTCGAGGCCGAGGCGCAGGCGCAGGCGCTCATGCTTATGGGTGATGACCACCGCAGCTTCTACGAAGCGTACAAGGTGAAAGAAAAGCCAAAGTTCACTGGAAGGTAGGGATTACATGGAAAAAACTATCGTCAATCCACCAGCTCTGGCACGTCCCAGGGGCTTCAGTCATGGTATCCTTGTAACGGAGGGCCATCTCCTCTTCCTCGCCGGGCAGACCGGTAGCGATGCTGAAGGCCAGATTGCCTCCCCCGGAGACCTGGTAGCCCAGTTTGAACAGGCGCTTCGCAACCTGCAAAGCGTTGTCGAAGCCGCGGGCGGCAAGATGCAGGATATTACGAAAATCACTATCTTTGTGCGCGACCGGGATGATTATCTTGCACACCTTAAATCCCTGGGCAAGGTACATCGCTCCTTCTTCGGCGATTATTATCCTGCAGAAGCCCTTTTTGAGATCTCGCGCTTTTTCCAGGATGAGGCGCTGGTCGAAATAGAAGGTCTCGCCGTGCTGGATGCAGATAGATAGAGAGAGAGAGAAGCGCACATGGACTTTGAATTGACACCCGCACAAAAACGTATCCAGGCGCAGGCGCGCGAGTTCGCAGAGCAAGAAGTAGCGCCAGCGGCACGTATAGCGGATGAAAAAGGTGAATTCCCCATACACCTGGTCAAGCGTATGGGTGAACTGAGCTTCCTGGCCGGGCCAATTGAACCGGAGTACGGCGGGTCGGGCATGGACTATGTAAGCTATGCCCTGCTCTGCGAGGAACTGGGACGAGCAGATTCTTCCGTGCGTGGTTTCTTGACCGTCCATACAAGCCTCGTTTCCCTCTGCATTCAAGATTGGGGCAGCGAGATCCAGAAGAGCCGTTACCTGCCTCTACTTGCAACAGGTGACTGGATTGGCTGCTATGCCCTGACCGAACCAGAAGCCGGCTCCGACGTGGCGAGTCTGGAAACCACTGCCAGGGAAGAGGGCGATCACTACGTCCTGAACGGGGAGAAGATCTGGATTACCAACGGCCTCAGCGCCAATGTCGCCATCGTTTTTGCGAGCAAGGATCGCTCCGCTCGCCATAGAGGTATCTGTGCGTTCATCGTCGAGCCGGATGCCCGGGGATTTCATCGCGAACCTATGCCGGGCAAGGAACTGGGCCATCGTGCGTCCGAACACGCATATATCATGTTTAAAGAATGCCGGGTGCCCAGAAGTGCATTGCTTGGCGCTCCCGGGGAGGGCTTCAAAGTCGCTATGTCCGCCCTGGATCGCGGTCGACTGGGAGTTGCTGCCGGTGCTGTCGGTGTGGCACAGGCCTGCCTCGACGCCTGTATCGCCTATGCCATGCAGCGTCGCCAGTTCGGCCAGCGGATTGCAGACTTTGAGATGATCCAGGCCACACTGGCCGATATGGCTGCCGACGTGGAGGCAGCGCGACTACTCGTGTACCGCGCAGCGTGGGTCAAAGATCAGGGTCTGCCTGCAACGAAAGCCACATCTATTGCCAAGCTCTTCGCCACCGAAGCGGCGATGAGGGCAGCATCGGAGGCAGTGCTGCTGCATGGCAATCGCGGCTATTCCAACGAGTACCCTGTGGAGCGCTACTATCGAGACATCAAGGGACTGCAGATCTACGAGGGGACCAGCCACATCCAGCGCATCATCATCGCGCGGGAGCTGGTTGGGCGTGAGAACTAGCTATGACACCGGAGTCTGATCATAGTTCCAAAAAATCTAGCGTTCTATTGCACACGCCAGATTCCTTGTTGGATTCGTACGGAGACCGTACAGGCTGAACTACGTAGGCCGCTACTCCCTTTGCGGCATGCCGCATCAGGTCTACTTGAGCACAGCGAGAAGGTCAACTTCTCTGCTCTACGGTAGCGCTTTTACCCGCGAGACCGATTTATCGCGGAACCGGCAAACACTATGCTGTTGAAAAGGTGCTCAGGTATTCATTCTAGCATAGTCACAAAAAAGTGGAAATGGTGCAATGAAACGTTCTAAAACGCAAGAGAACGCCAGATTTTTGGATACTGGTCGCAATACACTTCACTGAAGGAGGAAACGGGAAGGGGTCTGGCAAGAAAGCCGGCGGAAATGAGCATGAGCACAATGAAGATATATCAGTTGTGTGAAAGCCCATGCTCATCTCATCATATCCAACGTTCCTTTGAGCATCTTACATATGAAACTTCGTAAGTGGTTCCCTAAATGGGGACAGGGACCCCGCCAGACCATGAACGCGCGAGGGCAAATCGTCCTCTGTTGTTCGCAGCGACAATCTTTCACAGCGCACAGGAATCACCCTCCATACAGCACTTTCGTACTCGCCGGGATTGACAAGGGGACTATTGTCGGTTATTATTACGTCAGACGATATTATGTTTGACGTAATACGATCTGACAGACTCGCTCCTGGAGGTAGGCGCATGGATTTCTCCGATCTCGGTCGGTTTTCCGATCCAGCCCTGTTCATTCTCACCAGCCTGGCGGACGGTGCCAAGCATGGATACGCCATGATGCAGGACATCGAGACGCTCTATGGCGTTCGGCTTGGACCCGGTACCCTCTACGGTGCCATTGCCCGGCTGGAGCAACAGCGGTTGATCGAACCGCTGGAGGCCACAGACCGCCGCCGCCCTTATCGCCTGACATCCACCGGAGCCGTGTTTCTCCGCGAACAACTTGCAAACCTGGAGTCCGTGGTGGCGATCGGTCGACGGAGGCTAGCGGCGCAATGAAGATCGACAGGACCTGGCTGCTGCGCCTCTACCCGCGTGCCTGGCGGGATCGCTATCAGGATGAGTTTGTCGCGCTGCTCGAGCAGTGCCCGTTTTCGTTGGGCGATGTGTTTGATATCATCGCCGGTGCCATCGATGCGCACCT
>Ga0070717_10001409_pt1 | contig 16571 bp, 16 predicted proteins | sample LARL113metaG_FD_71366 | JGI IMG/M metagenome (GOLD analysis project Ga0070717, IMG submission 71366) | Corn, switchgrass and miscanthus rhizosphere microbial communities from Kellogg Biological Station, Michigan, USA - LAR L11-3 metaG | ecosystem: Host-associated > Plants > Roots > Rhizosphere ... | reverse complement strand
AAGGCATTTCTGGTGAACACCGGTGTCGATGCCGATCGGATCGCGGGTGAGGTAGCGGGCCGAATCGGAGCCGCCTTCGTCCGGGCCACCAAGCCGATGTTGCAGCCGGCTAGCAGCGGCGCGAAGTCTTCACGGAGCTGTGGCTGCGCCGACGACTGCTGCACCTGACGAGTTCTCATTCACGGTAATGGTGTTCCGATGAGTACAACCGAAATCCTCGCCGCCGGAGCCAACTTGCGCGCGGCACGAGCCGCCGATCTCCCGGCGATAGAGTCCCTGCTGACGGCGTTGGAGCTTCCGCTCGCCGGCGTGGCCGATGCGCTTCCTGGCTTCGTCGTCGCCGAATCGGGCGGCAAGATCGTCGGGACAGCTGCACTGGAAGTGTGCTGCGACAACGCGCTGCTCCGATCCGTTGCGGTTGCACCCGAATGGCGCTCGCGCGGGCTCGGCCGCGCCCTGGTACTGCGAGTGATCGCGGATGGTGAAGCACGCGGACTTCGCGCGCTGTACCTGCTCACGACAACGGCGGAGCATTACTTCCCGAGCTTCGGATTCCAGCAAATCACGCGCGACGAAGTTCCCGCGGACCTCCGGCAAACCGAGGAGTTCAAGGACGCATGTCCTGCATCAGCCGTAGTGATGTGTCGCCACTGTGCGACGAGGACGTGATCGCTGATGCGCTACGCGCTGATCTCCGACATTCACGCCAATTTGCCGGCACTCGAGGCCGTCCTGGCGGACATCGCGCGCCGGCCAGACATCGCCGCGACCTATCACCTCGGTGACCTCGTTGGCTATGCGCCGTGGCCTAACGAGACAATCGCCCTGCTGCGCGAGGCCGGCATTCCGGGTGTGGCGGGGAACTACGATTCGGCTGTCGCCACCGACTACAAGCATTGCGGCTGTCAGTACGAGGACGTGCGACAGGAGGAGCTGTCGCACCTTTCGTATGAGTGGACGCGCGCCCATGTGTCACCCGAGACGAGGGCATTCCTCGGTGGTCTTCCGTTTCGCATCGACGTGCGGCCGCTCGGCGGACATATCTCAGGTCCAACCGTGACGCTGCTCCATGGCAATCAAGTACTCAACACCGTGTACGTCCACGAAGAGCGGCCAGATACATTTCTCGAGAAGATGGCGAGCGGCGTCGGTGCCCGAGCTGGCGACGTGATCTGCTTCGGGCATACCCACAAGCCATGGCACCGCGTGGTGGGCGGGATTCACTTCGTCAACACAGGCAGCGTCGGCCGTCCAAAGGATGGGGACTGGCGGGCTGGCTATGTCCTGGCCGAGGTGCGTGTCAGTGAGCCAGCGGTGTCGGTCGAGTTTGTGCGCGTCAACTACGATGTCGACCGCGCGGCGCGAGCAATCCGGGAGAGCGAGCTCCCTAACGAATTCGCCGCATTCTTACGGACTGGTGGGAAGAACACTCACGGCTTCGCGCCTGTAGCGTGATGCTCGCCGCGTTGAAAGGCCATGAAGTCATGGATTGCCTCAAGGGCAACGGCATCGTTCGTTCGAATGAGAAGCTCGGCGCCGCGCGGTAGGTCGCGCGGCTCGTAGGTGATGGCAGCGCGGCGTTCGGCCATGACGCGGGTGCCCGGCACTTCCCTGAGATGCACCATCGCCGGAGTCGAGAAATCCCCGCTCTTGAACGCGTGGGCGATCTCCCGGATATGAGCTCTGATCTGGGCGATACCAGCAGAATCCTCCACATCGCGTTGTAGCTCGATCCGGCCTCCCTCGGGGAGCGCATCGAAGTGATGGGTGGACGTGTACTGGTCGACGCCCATCGCCTGCTTGCCGCGTTCCTGCAGCGCAGCGAATGCAGTATCGTGTCTGGCGCTGTCGTGCTTATGGCCCATGCTCTGCGCGTGGAGGGTGGACGCCCAGAGTGTCAGTGTTACAAGAGTGATGTCGCGCCACATCGGAATCTCCTTTTGAGCTCCTCGACCTCATCGTATATCGTGAACCTTCTCTGGCGCTGGAACTCAGGTTCCATCGAGGGCTGCCTGTGATCTCGGCGACGGAGCTTCGCGCGCTTCTCCCGGGCTTTGAGGGATTACCGGATATGACTATCGATCGCATCGCACAGGTCGCGGTTGAGCGTCGTTATGCCGTCAATGCTGTTCTATATCGTGCGGGGATGGAAGCCGACGGGCTGTATTGCATTCTCGCCGGCCGTGTGCGCGTCGCCAGGGTGACGGCGAATCGCGTCGAGTTGCTGCACACGGAGTCCACGGGTGGAGTGCTTGGTGAGATCCCGGTATTCGGTGGCGGTCCATTCCCGGCAACGGCGACCGCAGTCGAGACGACCCGGTGCGCGCACCTCCCGCTTCCATTCGTCAAACGGTTGCTTCGAGGTGATCCCGAATTCGCTCAGTTTGCGCTGGTGCGACTGGCGGAGCGTGCGCGCAGCCTGCTGCGTCGAATCGACGACCTGAGCGCCACGACAATCACGAGCAGAGTGGCCGCCTACGTCCTGGAGCGTGCGACTCGATCGTCAAGCGCGGAGTTTGCCCTTGGTTTGTCACAGGATGAATTGGCCAATGAGCTGGGTACGGCGCGCGAAGTGGTCGTGCGGGCGTTGCGGTCACTCGTGGAGGCGGGCGCGATCAGCCGCGCCGGCCGGTCGAAGTTCGCCGTTCGCAACCTGACGATTCTGCGCACAATCGCCGCATGAAATTGTATTCCGAGTACAGCCTGGGCTCGATCTCGATGCACGACAGCCCGGAACTTCGCCAGTTGCTCAGCCAGGCGATCGTACGAGAGCGCATCGTTCACGTTATCGAAACCGGTACCTACGAGGGACTCGGCTCGACGCGCTTCCTCGCCGAGACCTTCGCCTCGACGATGGCGCCCAAAAGCTTCGTCACCATCGAGACGAACTGGCGGTCCTGGCGTCGTGCCCGGCGCAACTTGCGTCGATTTCCCTTCGTTCGACCGCTCTGGGGCCGAAGTCTTCGGACACGTCAAGCACTGGAGTTTCTGGAGACTGACCAATGTCTGCGGGAGCACGAGCGTTATCCGGACATCTTCATTGATAACGTCGAGGATCCCGTCACCTTCTATCGCCGCGAGATCGCTGGCGGGGTCGGTGATGTGCCGAAGAGTCTCCACCGGCGAGCACTCAGGGAACTGCACCGCGTCGTGTATTACCGCGGAGAAGGCCTTCTCGAGCGCTGTTTGCGTCGGGTGCGCGATGAGTGCCCGCTGGTGGTCCTGGATTCAGCTGGCGGTGTCGGTTGGCTCGAGTTTCAGACGCTGACGACGGTGATGCAGCAGCGTCGTTATCACCTGTTGCTGGACGATGTACATCATCTCAAGCACTTTCGCAGTCTCGCTCGCATCCGCTCCGATCCCGCGTTTCGGATCATCGGGCTGGACGAGCGCCACGGCTGGGTTCTCGCGACGCACGAGTGATCCTGCGCCCGCAATAATTCTTGCGCGATCGAGTGCGACGCCCGTACAATCGCTGGCGACGTTTGCATTACGCGCTCCGACGTTTGTGGCTCGCGAAAACTTCGGCCAGAGTGGGGAGGTGCTCATCGCAATGCGGGAGACTCCTTACGCCGAGCGAGAAGGAAGAGGGGAATCGCTCCGAGTTGCACCGCCATGGAGAATGTGATCACGGCCGCGACCGAGAGCTGATAGAGCAACCCCGTCGCGATGCTTCCGATGAGCCATCCGCCGCCATAGCCGGTGTAGAAAATTCCGAATGCGAAGTTGCGGCGGCTCTTCGGCAGTCGGTCGGCGACGAGCGCCTTGAAGAGCGTATCCTGAACCGCATAGCCGACGCCCCAGAGCAGCATACCGAAAAGCGCGACGCCGAAGCCGCCGAGGAAGACGAATGGCGAAAAGAGCGCGCTCACGAACACCGCGCCTACGATGGTTGGAATTGCGGCGCGATCGTATAAGCGGCCCAGCACGAGATTCGCCAGCACGCCGAAGCCAGTCGATATACCGAGGAAGGCGGGCAGCCAGTGATCGCTCACCGTGCGGTGACTCGCGAGATGGATCGAGATGAATTCAAAACTCATCAAACCGGCACCGAAGCACGCAGCGGCAATCATGTAGAGCCAAAACGCGGGGGTGAATTGCTCCGCGCTGGCTGTTCGTTCGCCTACCTCCAGCTTTGCGGGAACCGGAAACAGAATCCGCGCGACGATGAGCGCCACGAAGGCGAGCGACGCCGCGATGAGAAGAAGCGAGTAGGCGGTGCGATAGCTGGCATGACGGTACAGAGCAAAGGCGATCAGCAGCGGTCCGATCGTCGCACCAGTCTCGTCGAGCGCGGTGTTCAGTGCGTACACCCACCCGGTGCCGAGCTGTCCCGTCGAGTACGAGAGCATCGCTTCGACGGTCGGCTTGCGAATCGCTCGTCCGCTACGCTCGGCAAGGATGAGGAGACCCGCGACGTACCAGCTCCCGGCGAACGCCATTGCCGGAACGGCAAAGAGGTTGATCGCGAATCCGAGGAAGGTGATGGGCCAGTACCTTCCCGTCCTGTCCGCCGTCCACCCAGCGACCGACCGCAGACTGTAGCCAAGGAACTCGCCCGCTCCGGCGATCATGCTGATTGCGGCGGCGCTCGCGCCAAGAGAACCGAGGAACTGCCCATTGATGCTCGCGCCGCCTTCGTACGTCGTGTCGCCGAACAGGTTCACGATGCCCATTGTGAACACGAACGCAAAGGCGGCGGACGCACCGACGCGGAGGCCCGATGTCGCCCGAGACGATCGCGCCAGCGCATCGGTGTGATCAGTCACGCGAGTCATTCCTCGCTGGCAGATTTGCGCGCGCCATTGGTGTGCTCCAGTGCGGCGGCAACGCCTCGCGCGAGTGTCACCGCGTCACCGGTGCCGTACCAGTGCATCCAGTACAGGTGCGGGGTCTGATCGACCATGTGGTGGTGAATCGCGGTGACGTGAAGACCATGCTCCTCGAGCGCGCGTGCGACGGCGTCGATCTCGTTAGGCGCGACGAACAACTCGCCCCCGCACGCCGCGCGCCCGTTGTCGAGTTGCTGAAAGACGACCTCGGAGGCAGTTTCGAGCAGCCCTGACGACTTCACCGCCACGCCACCGACCGTCAGATGTTCGTGGCGAGGAAACTCATACTCGGCGACGTGACCGTTCGCTTCGGAGTGCTTGCCAAGAATCACGTCGACCGAAGAGAAGTCAGCGGTGGCGGGCGACTCCGCCCGCGGCGTGAGTGGTGTCGCTGATTTCTCGAACGCCATCTTCAGCTTCGACGCCAGCGACTGAGCGGGGCCGCGCGCCATTATATGGATGTACATGATGCGCGGGGATTCGCCAATGAGGTGATTGTGAAGCGCCGGCGTCGAGATGCCCTGGCGCCGCAGCTCGCTCATGACGTTCGCGACCTCTTCATCGCGCAGCACGTATTCGCCCATGGCGAGAACCTCGTTCTTGCCGGCAGGCGCGAAGCCTATGTAGCTGGTGAACTCGAATGGCGTCTCCAGCTGGTCGCTGCCGATGCGGACGGCGAGATCCGAACGTGGAAGATTGATGCGGAAATAGCCATCGTGGGTCTCGCCCTCCTGACCAAACACACGACGGATCGCGCGCCATCGTGGATCGCGGTCGTTCGTGGCCTGCGCGCGCAAAGCGGCGGCAATCGCGGTGAAGGCGAAGAGGGCGCTGAGAACGAAGCGGAATGGATGTCGGGTCATGTAACGCGCTCCACACTTTGAGTCACTCCGGAGCATACATGGGCGCGCGAAGGGGACGAAGCGCCAACGTCGCGAAATGTCGGTGGTTCAGTCCCGACGCAGAAACTGGCGTATGGCGCTTGGCGTCGTCCCCGCATAGCGACGCATGACACGCACGAGGTGGGAATGGCTGGAGAAGCCAAGATCATGAGCGATCGCCGATAGGTTGTTCCCAGTCGCAGGCTCTTCCAGCTGTTCGAGAGCGAGCCGCAGTCGAAGCTCGGTACGATGTTGATGGAGTGTGCGTCCCGTGCACGAGCTGAATATTCGGCACAGATGATATGGCGATGTCCCGATCGCTCGCGCGATGTCCGACACTGAGCTATTCGAGCGTACAGAGCGCAGCAGCGCCGCACGGGCTGCTTGGACCAGCTCGCGATGCCGAGCCGCGCTCGGCGATGTTTGCTTCCGCTGCCTCGCCGTCAGATAAGCGAGCCGGATGACCGACGCGACGATCGCGATGACATCTTCCTCGCCCTGCAGTCGGTCGAGATCACGGGCGAGCGCGCGACGGAGCAGGGCACGCTGACGGAGATACAGCGCTGTAGGGCTGGCTGCCCACTCGAACTGGAATGGTCGATCGGAGCTCGCGGCGTTCGGATCGAACTCACTCACAATCTCGCGCGCGAGATCGTCGGATACGCCGAACCAATCGCAGCGATCGCCGTCCGGTGATTCGGGGAAGCGCTCATAACGCTGCGCCACATTGTAAATGGTCGTGACCGACGGGTCGGCAAGGAACTCCCGTCGCCCTTCGTGACGAATCCAGACGGCCGTGCGCGGAAAGACGACAAGGCACCGCTCGATCGGGCCCGTGTCCCGAAAAGATGGATAGCTCACCGGGCACTGAAATCTGCCGATCCACACGTTCGGCGTCGCGAACACACTCGCGTCGATGAACGGGGTACGCGGCTCCGTCGAGCAATGAGGTGAAAGCGCGGCGCGCATGGGCAGCTCGAAATTGGACGAGGTGAATCTTCGCGTGGAATCCACAATGCCGAAAGCCATCTTGCTCGTCGCGATCGTGACCTGCATGCCCAGAGTGATGAGCGCGCAGGCTCTGAGCGCCAGCGGGCCTCCGCCAGTTGTCGATCTGCAGCATGCTGCCGAAGCGTTTGCTCGACATGATTGGGCCACGGCGCGCTCGGCGTACGAAGCGATTGCCAGCCGATATCCAGGCCATGCGCTGTCGCGCTTCCGCCTTGGCGTCGCGCAACTGGAACTAGGCGATCTTCAGCAGGCCGAGCAGAATCTGCGTGAAGGTGAACACCTTGGCACGCCGGCCGGGCAATCGGCGTATCGGCTAGCGCAGCTGTTCGCGGTTCGTCGCGAAGTCGACTCGGCATTCGCCGAATTGGCCCGCGCGGCGGCCAATGGCCTGGCGATACCTTCGACGTCGTTGGCCGCGGATCCGCATCTCCAGTTGCTCGCTGGCAATCCTCGATGGAGACCAACGCTCGACGCTTTCGACGCCGTCGTATTTCCCTGCCGGCATGATCCGCGATTCCGCCAATTCGATTTCTGGATTGGCGACTGGGACGTTCGACCGACGGGCCAGCCCGCCGTCGGTCCTCCAGCGCGAAACACCGTGACGCTGGACGACAACGATTGCGTCGTCACCGAGCATTGGAGCTCGCCGAGCGGCTCCGTCGGACAGAGCTTCAACATCTTCGATCGCTCATATGGAGTGTGGCGCCAGACCTGGGTCGACAACACGGGAGGCCAGCACGACTACCGCGGCCGCCTCGTCGACGGCAACATGGTGTTCGAGGGCGACACGCCGGCGCCCAATGGCCAGCGAGGACGCATTCCAACGCGGCTCACCTTCTTCAAGCTGGGTCCGGACAGCGTCAGGCAGTACTCGGCGATTTCCACCGACAGCGGCCGTACGTGGCAGGCCAACTACGATCTGACTTACGTCCGGAGGAAGCCAGGGGGCGATTCACTCAGCCCGCGGCGGTATCGTTAGGCTGTCAATTCGGTCTCGAGCAGCCGCTCGACCGCGCCGTCGATGAAGCCGCTCACGAGATCCGCCTGGGCATCAGCTGTCCGCAGTTTCACGATCTCCGAGCCGGCGAGCGCGCCACCCCACCAACCGTCGTTATGCCACACGCCGGTCAGCAATGGCCGCGGACTCACCGGAGGGGTTGGATACGGGCTGACGTAATAATACGGCTCCGCGTAGCTCTCGTCACCGGGCGACAGCCCGATGCCGATGGTTTGCATCGCACCGGCGGCCGCTAGCCTAACGAGCGTCGCGATGTCGAAGTGGTGCGGCCAGCAGCGCACGGGGCCCGCTCCATTCATTCGTCGGCGCGTGGCTTCGAGAATGAGACTGGCGTTGCCGTACCATGAATCCAGCTCCTCGAGTGTTCCGTCGGCGGCCCGTTCGAAAGGGCCGCCTTCGTCGGTTGCGTGGGGCGCAATCGCGAAGTGAAGCCGGGACAGAAGGCGGTTACCAGCCAATCCGCGTCGACCTGCCTCGCGCCGCATCCATTCGAGCGCCTCATCGCGTGTACGATGCTGAAGGGAGAAGACAGCGCTCACGTCGGCTGAGTCGACCTCGACGACGACGAGACTGAGCTCCCGCGCTCGTAGCGCAAATCGGAACGATGGCGCGGCGGCAAGCGGCTCTGTAGCAAGTGCCCCCACTGACTCGAGCCATGACATGCTCGTATGACTGTCGTCTGCACGCGGTTCGAGATACGACGCTCCCGCGAGAGCGAGCAGTTGGACTGCGTGGTGAAGAGTTTCGCGGCTGCTGACGAGTGCCGTGGGACGGACACTACCCAGAGTAAGCCAACGCGACAGGTCAGGCGGAGCAGGCATCACGCGCCAGGGCTCGTGCGCGGATCGAGACACTTGGCAAGAGCCTCATTATAGGGCACGAATCCCTCGCGTAAATAGAGCGTTCGCGCCGGAGTATTCTGACTCAGGACGATGATCCTCAATTCTGAGGCGCCGTTGTGGCGAGCGTAACGCTCGGCGGTGTCGAGAAGAGCTCGGGCAATTCCCGTTCGCCGGAATCCATCGCGAACGACCAATTCGGCGACCAACGCGTAGGTACCGGGCGGCTCGTCCAGCGCCTCAAATGGAACACGCGCGAGCACCATCACGAGGCCGACGATCTCCCCGAGTCGGTCGGCGACGAAGATTGCGCCCGTGTCGTCACGGCAGTGCACGTGCATCTGCGCGAGGTAATCGTCGGCCATGGATTCGCCTGGCCTGAGGCGCTGGTCGAATTGTCGCTCCGCGTCCTGAAGCTCGACGACACACGCACGGCAGCCGGCTTCATCATCGGATCTGTACGGGCGGATCACACTGACTTCGTCCTGCAAACTCGTGCCGTGCTCGCTCATTCAGGGTCTCCCTGCGCCGATGCTAACGATGAAAGGTCACCCAGCCTCGCTTCCAATAGGATTCGAAGGCACGATTTCAGCTCCGTCGTCGGCCTGAATACCAATGCCGAACGACGATTTAGGATCGTTGGTTCCCGGGATCCTTGTGTGCGTTCTTGTGACCGTGGCCACCGATGCGGTTGCGCACCGCGAACTCAGCCCGGGCGGGGTCGACTCTTGACATCCTCTGGTCAGGTGCTAACGTACTAGCATGTGCTAAGCCATTAGCACGTTCCAGTATGCCAGGGAGTCAGTGATGTCTGCCTCACCGAATGCGGGTCTCGGCCGCCGCGAGCGACAGATCATGGACGTCGTGTATCGGCTCGGGCGTGTCTCCGTCAGTGATGTCCGCGAGCATCTCGCCGATCCGCCGAGCTACTCGGCTGTGCGGGCGATGCTCAATCTGCTCGAGGAGAAAGGGCATCTGACACACGAGCAGGACGGACTCCGCTACGTCTACAAGCCCACGGCGGCGCGAGCACAGCTGCGGAGGTCGGCGCTGCGCCACGTCGTGCAGACATTCTTCGATGGCTCGCCGACGAGCGCCGCCGCGGCTTTGCTCGAAATGGCGGATAGCGAGCTCTCGGCATCGGACCGGACACGCCTCGCAAAGTTGATCGCACAGGCAAAGGCGGAGGGCAGATAGCCATGTCGGCACATACGATCGCGAACTCTCTCATCGTCGTCGTCGCCAAGTCCTCGCTGCTCTTCCTTGGCGCGGCGCTCATAACGATGGCCATGCGTCGACGCGGTGCGGCGGCGCGGCATCTTGTATGGATCGGTGCCATTGCTGGGGCCGCACTGCTGCCAGAGGTGACCGCGCTTGTGCCCGCATGGAATGTGCGTGTTCTTGAAAATGAACAGCAGATCCCTCGCTTCTTCCAGAGTGACAACAACCCTTCCCTGCCGTTGGCTGACGATGCGCCATCTGCCTCGAGCGCGTCAGCGAGAATTGCCGCGGTAACGCCCGGAATTGCGCCGGACGTCAGCCACGGAACGGCCTTCGAGCCTCCCTCGCCGCAAATCGAAGGCATGGATGTTCTCCTCGTCGTCTGGGCCGCGGGCACACTGTTGTTGCTGATCGAGATCACACTGAGCCTTCTATCGTTGAGGCGACTTCAGCGCCGGGCGACGCTGCTGACGGATGCGACCTGGGATCGAGCACTGCGCGCTGTGAAGCCAGGAGACCGGTCCGTCGCGCTGCTGGTGAGCGACGAGGTCGACGTGCCGCTCACATGGGGCATCTTTTCGTCCGTCATCCTCCTGCCGCGCGAGGCTGATGAGTGGTCGGACAGCCGCCGCGAGCTGGTCTTACGTCATGAGTTGGCGCACGTCGCGCGTCATGATGTCGCAAGCCAGCTGCTCGCGCGCGTGGTAAGAGCGATATACTGGCCGAACCCGCTCGCCTGGCTGGCCGAACGAAGCCTGCGCCGTGAGTGCGAGCAGGCGTGTGACGACGCAGTGGTCGCCGCGGGCGTTCGGCCGACGCGCTACGCCGAGGAGCTGTTGGCGATCGTGACCGAGCTGCGTCCGCGAGGCCTCGCTTCGTTGGCGCCAGGCTTGGGAAGTCGTCCGTCGCTCGAGTTGCGAGTCCAGGCTCTTCTCGACGCGCGCGCCAAGCGGTACCGAGCAACGCGACGGCACGCGGCACTCACCGGCTTGGGCGTCCTCTCGCTTGCTTTGCCGTTGGCGGCAATGAGGCCAGTGGGGCGGGACGCGTTACTCGTTGAGCGTGATGCGTTGGCCGTTGAGCGTGGTGCGACGTCACCGCGCACGACGCCCAACGCTCAACGCTCAACGCCCAACGCTGACACGAGTGTCCCACACGCGCAAACCGGCGTAACGGCGCGCACGGCCGCGAGTCAGATCTGTCCTGCCGACGGCGGGTCACACTCGAACTGGACGCAGGAGCGCCAGGGAGTAAAGAGCTGGGAAGTACACTGGTCGGGTCGGGACTGCGGCGTCGATCTGCGCGCTGAAGGTGACATCCAGTTCAACGATGATCTCACTGAAATCGCGTCGATATCGCGCAACGGATTCTTCGATCTCTCGGTGCGCGAGGGCGACGCGCTCACTCGGCTGGTGGTTCGCCCGGCGGGGCAGGGCGAGCTCGATCGACGCTTCACCGTGAATGGTGCCGAGCGGCGTTGGGACGCGGGCGCGCGGGAATGGTTTGCTGATTTTCTCCTGCAGCTCGACAGGCAGACTGGCTTCGGAATCGATGTCCGCTTTCCGAAGCTCCTCGCTCGCGGCGTCCCCGCGGTGTTCGACGAGATCGACAAGCTCGACGGAGACTATGTCCGCGGACTCTATTTCCAACGCCTGATCGAGCGCGTGAAGCTCTCGCCGGCGCAGGTGCTCGAGACGTTGCAGCTCGCTGGACGCGACATGCACAGCGATTACGAGTTGGCGCGCACGCTCATTGCCATCTCGGACCGCTATGGCCTGCCTGACGAGGACATTCGCGCGGCATTTCTCACCGGGGTCAACAAGCTCTCGTCCGACTACGAGCGAAATCGAGCGTTGATCACGCTCCTGTCGCGCGCCGACCTTTCGCCACGAGAGGCGTCGCAGGTATTGCAGTCGGCGAGTGCGCTCACGTCCGATTACGAGCTGGCGCGCACGCTGGTTCTCATGACCGACAAGAAGCTCATATCGTCGTCACTGCATCCTCTGTATCTCGAGGATGCGGCGAAGATCTCGAATGATTATGAGCGCGCGCGCGTCATCATCGCGTTGTTAGGCACCGGCAAGCTGACGAACGCCGAGGTGGGCCAGGTCATCGGGCTCGCGGGCGGCATCAAGAACGATTACGAGCGGGCGCGGGTACTCGTGGCGGTGGCCGATGGATATGATCTGGGCGACGAGGCACGGGAATCATACATGAAAACGGCACGGACGATTTCGAATGAGTACGAGAGGACACGAGCGCTGGCGGCACTGAGGGGCCGGTAAGCCCAGCGCCCACCGCCCGTCGCCGAGGTCAATCCCGAAATGCTTCTGTCGGGTCGACGCGTGTTGCTCGCAGCGCGGGAAGCATCGTCGCGGCGAGCGTCACGAGGACGGTGATCGCCGCCGCCGCGCCATAGATCGACGCGCTCGTCGCGCTCACGCCGTACAGGAGCGACGACACGAGGCGGCTCGCTGTATATGCGCCCCCGAGTCCGAACACGACGCCCGCCACTGAAATCCCGAATCCCTCCCTCAGTATCAGACGCAGGATGTCCGTTGGCCGCGCGCCGAGCGCCATCCGGACACCGAGCTCGCGGCGGCGATTGCTCACGCTGAGCGCGATCACGCCGTAAAGACCCGCAACGGCGAGCGCCAATGCGGACGCGGCGAAGAAGCCAATCAACGTCATGCTGAAGCGTCGCCGCGCGAGCGACTCGTCGAATACGTCCTGCATCGAGCGCGGATGTGCGACGGCGAGCGTGGGGTCGATCGACTTCACCTCGCGCTTCATCGCGGGGAGCGCCGCCATCGGATCGCCGCGCGTGCGCAGCACGATCTGGAGTCCCGGATAGGTCATCTGCGACTCGGGCACATAAGCTTGCGGCTGCGGCGGGCTATCCAACGCACCGGATTGCACGTTGTCCACGACGCCGATGATCGTGCGTCCCTGGCTCGACCGCGAGAAATCGAAGAAGGTGTTGAGCCGCTTGCCCATCGCGACGCCGCCCAGGTACATGCGCGCGTACTCACGATTCACGATGACGACGGGTTCGCTCGCCATGACGTCGGCGGACGTGAATGGGCGACCTTCCAGCATGGGAATGTGCATCGCTCGGAAGTAGTCGCCTTCCACGACATAATATTCTGACGCGTGGGCTTTCCCTGGAATTGGCGGCGGGTCGCCAACGGTTGCGCTGCTGCCCGTTTCGGCCGCGTCCCCGAGCGGCAGTACGCTGATAGCGCCGGCGGCTTCGACACCCGGCAACTGCGACAGACGATCCTGGAGCTGTGCGAAGAAACGCGCCCAACCTGGCCCGTCGCGCGCTGGATCGAAGGCACCGGGAATGGGCAAGACGATGTTGGCGGTCAGCACTCTCGTCGGATCGAAGCCAGGCGTTACGCGCTGCAGACGAACGAAGCTCACGGTGAGGAGGGCTGCACCGATCAGCAGCATGAGTGACAACGAAACCTCCGCGACGACGAGCGCGCGGCGCCCGACACTGCCGCGACGCCCGCCGATCGATCGCGCGCTGTCCTCGCGCAACGCGAGTGCGAGCTTGCCGGGCGCGATTTGGGTCGCGGCTGCGAGACCGAATACGACGCCGACGAGGAGCGCCAGTAGTGTCACGGTGAGCGATACGCGCCAGTCGATCCCGATGTCGTCGGCGCGCGGCATCGAACCGGGCACCAACCCGAGCATCGCACGCGTGGCCCATACGGACAGCGCCAGAGCGATCACGGCGCCGCCGGCCGCGAGTATCACGTTCTCGGTCACCAGCTGTCGCGCGATGCGACTGCGGCCTGCACCGAGAGCGGCGCGGACGGCGAACTCACGTCCGCGGCGAGCCGTGCGTACGATGAGCAGATTCGTAACGTTCGCGCACGCGATGCAGAGCAGCAGCCCGACGGCCGCCAATAAGAAGTACAACGTGCGGCGCACGTGTTCGCCGGCTTCCTGCCGAACATCAGCCACCTGGTAATGCAAGTCGAGCTTTGGCGCGTTCGCCTCGAGCCAGCGCCGCAGCGGAATGGTCATGGCCTGCTGGAGCTGCGTTAGCGTCGCGCCAGGCCGCAGGCGCGCGGCGACGGCGAGATTCTGCGTGCCGTACGCCGCTCGCTCGCGCGCCGTGAAGCCCATCGGCGTCCAGAGCTCCGTGCGCATCCCGAAGCTCAGGCCTGCCGGCAGCTCAGCGCCGCGCGGGAACGCGAATCCCGGCGGCATCACGCCGACCACTTTGAAGCGCTCGCCGCTCATCTCGATGGTGCGTCCGATGACGTTGGGATCATTGCCGAACCGGCTCTGCCACAGCGCGTCGCTGAGAATGACGACGTGCGGTGCTCCGACTTCCGCGTCCGCAGCCGTGAAGCCGCTCCCGATGCGCGGGCGAACTCCGATCACGCCGAAGAATGAGGGAGTAACGCGCGCGCCATTCACCTGCTCGGCTTCGCCGCCTGACGAGATGCTGTAGTTCCACGCGCGGAACGCGGTCGTCGTGGCGAGCTTCTGCGCGTCGCTCGTCGGCACAGCGATGTCATTATAGAAGCCGGCGGAGAGGGGCAGCCGTTCGCCATATTGCTTCGACGACATCCAGACCATCGCCAGACGCGATGGGTCGGGGTAGGGCAACGGCCGCAGCAACACGCCGTTCACGACGGTGAAGACCGCCGTCGCCGCACCCAGGCCGAGAGCGAGCGTCGCCAGTGTGGCGGCGGTGAATCCGATGTTCTTGCGCAGTGTGCGCAGCGCAAACCGCACATCCATCCCCAGCTCGTGCGCCTGGTCGGCGCGCGCCCTCTCATGCTCGCGCGACTCGCGCTCGGCCCGCAGCTGGGTGTCGATCGCGCTGACGTCCCCAAACGCGGCCTCGGCGGCGCGCCGCGCATCCTCCGGCGACATGCCCTGCTCGATGAATTCGCGCGTGCGCATCTCGAGATGAAAGCGGAGCTCGTCGCCGACGTCGCGCGAGGCGTTAGGCTTGAGGCCGCGAAGGATTCGACGCATGGCTGTCTCCGTCAGGCGGTGGCAGCGGACAGCGCGCGACTCACGGCCGAGGCGAAGCGCGACCAGCGCTTCCTTTCGGTGCGGAGATGGGCGCGTCCGGCAGCGGTGAGCGTGTAGTACTTGGCTTCGCGTCCCGTCTCGCTCAGTCCCCAGTCCTCAGCGAGCAGCCCCTTTCGCTCGAGGCGGTGTAGTGCCGGGTAGAGCGCGCCTTCCTGCACGATGACGTCCTCAGAGGTCGTCTCGCGAATCCACCGCCCGATCGCGTACCCGTGCCGCGGACCCCAGCTCACGGCCTTGAGAATGAGGATGTCGAGCGTTCCGGTGAAGAGATCCGAACCGGCCATATCCGCGTTGAGAGTTGAGCGTTGAGCGCCGAGCGCCGGGATACCTCGCTCACTTAGGGATATAGCCCGCGGACATCTATGTCAACCGGAGATTTGCACATCAAAGTGCCAAAGGGCGCGAGTGCCAGAAACTGCGTCCCGACCTCGCGCCGTTAGGCACCCAGCCGCGAATGAGCGCGGTCCCAACGACAATGCGTATCACCTAACGTTTGCGCAGCGTCTGGCATGTGAGTAGCGCACAGCGGCGGTGAACTCTCTCCAGCTTCGGAGCGGTACGATTTTTTCGTGATCCGCGTCACGCCCCGCGTGTAGAGATGAGACAGCTTGGAGCGTGCTCGTGCGCCCCGCCCGGAGGACCGCCATGCCTGATCCTCAAACCGACAGTGCCGGGATCGCTCAGGACATCGAACGGCTGACGAGCGAGATCCTGCGACGATGGCGCGTGCGGCTTCGGCGTCTGGCTGATGACCGGCCGCGATTGGGGGATCGTGGCGAGAGTGAACGGTTGCTCGTTGCGGCGCTTCTTCGGGCTTCGAATTCGAAGGACGACACCTTGCTGCCGGGGCTCGCGGTCGCCGCTGCGCAATATGGGGCCGGGCAGCGGCGGGATCGGCTCGATCCAGGTGGCCTCTGCGAGGAGCTTTCGCTGCTCCGGGAGCTCGTCTGGAGCGAGCTCAAGTCGCAGGAGCCGAATGTCCAAAACGCGGTCACTCGCATTCTTCGATTCGACCGGGCACTGTCAATCGTCGTGAAAGCGGCGGTCAGGGCCGGCTACGGCGACCAGACAGCCCCTGGCGAGTCCCTATGCAGCCACGAGCAGCACGCCGAAAGCAGCGAAGCCGCCGATATTCTTGGCGAACACGGCCATCCAAAACACTTGAGTACGGAGTTTGAATGAGTCGGGGGAAGCGACGACGGGACGCAGCATGGCAGCTCGGGAATTCAGGGATGGAGACGGCCGGGAATGGCGGGTGTGGGACGTAAGGCCGGACGATCTGAATCCGCGCACGAAGGATGAGGACTATCTGGCCCAGTTGTATTACACGGGTTGGATGGTGTTCGAGACCAAGGCCGGCGACGATAAGCGGCGCCTCTATCCGATTCCGAAGGGTTGGCAGGAGATCCCGGAACCAGAGCTCGAGGTACTCCTGCAAAAAGCGGAGGTCGTCCCACCGAGGAAGCTGCGCTCGGAAAAGCGCGCGACGGGCCAGGATGCGGTGAAGGCGATGGATGACGCCGCACAGTTCTTCGAGAAAGCAGTCGAAGCTCCGGAGCAGGTGCGAGACGTGCCGCGGGATGACACACCCGACGTGACCGATCTCTCGGTCCTTCGCACCTTCCGCTATCCCGGCGGTCGGATATGGGCCGTCTGTGTGATTCAACACCCGGAGGGTGGAGGGCCGCCCGTGCTCCAGTTCACC
>Ga0070717_10001405_pt1 | contig 16603 bp, 16 predicted proteins | sample LARL113metaG_FD_71366 | JGI IMG/M metagenome (GOLD analysis project Ga0070717, IMG submission 71366) | Corn, switchgrass and miscanthus rhizosphere microbial communities from Kellogg Biological Station, Michigan, USA - LAR L11-3 metaG | ecosystem: Host-associated > Plants > Roots > Rhizosphere ... | reverse complement strand
GCCGTGGTGCTCTTCTTGGGCGCCTGCGGTGGTGGGAATACGACGAATGGCGGGACGTCGAACGGCTCGCCGAAGACGGGGGGCACGCTTCGGGTGGCCCAGGAGACCGAGATCAACACGCTGGACCCGAACACGTCGGGCCTCGTGGTGGAGCGCGAGATCTACTACAACATGTACGACTCGCTGCTGGGCATCGACGCCAAGCTGAACTTCGTGCCCAACCTGGCAACCAAGTGGAGCTTCACGGATCCCCAGACCCTGGTCCTGACGCTCCGGCAGGGCGTCAAGTTCCAGGACGGGACCGACTTCAACGCGGACGCCGTCAAGGTCAACCTCGAGCGCTACATGACGTCCACGGACCCGGCCGCGGCCCGCAAGAGCGACCTGGCCTCGGTGCAGTCGGTGGACGCCACCGACGCGACGACCGTGACCATCCACCTCAAGAAGGCGGACGCCACGCTGCTGGCCGCGCTCGTCGATCGGGCGGGCATGATGCTCTCGCCGACGGCGATCAAGCAGCTCGGCGCCAGCCTGACGACGGCGCCGGTGAACGCCGGCACCGGGCCGTTCGAGTTCGTCGAGTGGAAGCGCGACGACCACCTGACGCTCAAGCGGAACCCCAACTACTGGCGGAAGGACTCGTCCGGGCGGGCGCTGCCCTACCTGGACCAGATCGTCTACCGGCCCATCACGGACCTGAACGCGATCCTGGCGGCCCTCAAGACGGGCGAGATCGACATGGCCCGGGTGGTGGCCGGCAAGGACGTCGCGGCGGTCAAGTCTGACTCGACGCTCGTCTACCGCGACACGCCGAGCCTCGGCTACGGCGGCTTCGAGCTGAACCACTCGGCCCCGCCGTTCAACGATCCCGCCAAGGCGAAGGCGGTCGCGCTCGCGGTGGACCGCAACCAGATCCTGCAGAACGTGGGCTTCGGCGTGGGCGTGGTCTCCTACGGCCCGATCACGTCGGCGAGCTGGGCGTTCGACTCGAGCGAGAAGATCTACGACAAGCCGGATCCCGCCAAGGCCAAGGCCACCGCGACCGGCTTCAGCTTCACGCTGAAGACGGCCAACGTGCAGGACTCGATCCAGACCGGGCAGCTCATCCAGGCGCAGCTGGCCAAGGCCGGCATCACCGTGAACCTGCTGCCCGAGGACTTCGGCAAGCTCACCCTGGAGACCCGCGTCCAGCACCAGTTCGACGCCGCGCTCTCCGGCTGGTCGGGCCGCATCGATCCCGACGGGAACATGTACGCGTTCTTCCACACCGGCGGCAGCTTCAACGACGGCCGGTACTCGAACCCGCAGGTGGACCAGCTCCTCGAGCAGGCCAGGGCCACCACCGACCAGAGCAAGCGCAAGCAGCTCTACCAGGAGGCCCAGAAGACCATCGTCGGCGACGGTGCGTACGTGTTCACGACCGATCCGACGGTGCCCCAGATCAGCTCCAAGAAGGTCCAGGGCTTCCAGCTCATCCCCGACGGCATCAACCGCTTCGCGGGGGTGTGGCTGAGCTAGCCCGCACGTGATCGAATACATCGTCCGCCGCCTGGCGCTGATGGTGCCGACGGCGTTCCTGGTGACGGTGGGTGTGTTCATGCTCATCCACCTGATCCCCGGGGACCCGGCGACGGTGATCCTGGCGGAGTCGTACACGCCGGAGGCGGCGGCCGCGATCCACAAGGATCTCGGCCTCGACAGGCCGCTTCCGCAGCAGTACCTCATCTACATGGGGAAGCTGGCCCACGGCGACCTCGGCACGTCGGTGCGCAACCGGCTGCCGGTGACGCAGGCGATCGGCGAGCGCCTGCCGGCGACGCTGGAGCTCGGCGCCGCGGCACTGCTCTGGTCGCTGCTGGTCGCCATCCCGCTGGGCGCCATCGCGGCGCTCCGCCGAGGCCGGGCGCTGGACGTGATCGCGTCCGGCCTCACGGTGGCCGGCATCTCGATCCCCAACTTCGTGCTCGGGATCCTGCTGATCCTGCTGTTCGGCCTGGTGCTGCGCCTGCTGCCGGTGGGCGGCTTCGTGGCGCTGACCGACTCTCCCCCCGACAACCTGACCCGGCTGATCCTGCCCGCGATCGCCCTCGGCACGTTCGGCGCGGCGAGCAACATGCGGTTCACGCGCTCGTCGATGGTCGAGGTGCTGGGCCAGGACTACATCCGCACCGCCCGCGCCAAGGGCGCGGGCTGGTGGCGGGTGGTCAACCGGCACGCCCTCAAGAACGCCCTGATCCCGGTCGTGACGATCGTCGGCCTCCAGATCGGCGCCATCCTGGAGGGGGCGCTGGTCACGGAGACGGTGTTCAGCTGGCCGGGGGTGGGCAAGCTGGCCGTGGAGAGCATCTTCTCCAAGGACTTCCCGGTGGTCCAGGGCATCGTCCTGATGGCGGCCCTCTCGTACATGGTGGCCAACCTGCTGGTCGACCTGGCCTACGCCTGGCTCGACCCCCGGATCTCGTACTCGTGAGCACGGCGGCGCCGACGTACAGCGCGGTCGAGGAGCAGCCGGTCTCCATCGAGGAGCGGCGGCCGGCCGGCCTGCGCGAGCTGCTGCTGGAGCACCCGCGGATCCTGGTCGGGGTGGCGCTGCTGCTCCTGCTCGTCCTCCTGGCGCTGCTGGCGCCGTGGATCGCGCCGCACGACCCGATCGCCGTGGACGCGGACCACGCGCGGCTGCCGCCCGGCGCGGGCCACCTGTTCGGGACCGACGAGCTCGGCCGCGACGTGTTCTCCCGCGTGCTGTGGGGCGGCCGGATCTCGCTGCCGGTCGCGTTCGTGGCGGTCGGGGTCGGGCTGACGGTGGGCGGGCTGACCGGGCTGGTCGCCGGCTACCGGGGCGGCGGGACCGACCTGCTGCTGATGCGCCTGATCGACGGCATCCTCGCCTTCCCCGCGCTGATCCTCGCGATCGCGCTGGTCGCCGCGCTGGGGCCCAGCCTGCGCAACGCGATGATCGCGATCGGCGTGGTCCAGATCCCGATCTACGCGCGGCTGACGCGGGCCCAGGTGCTCCAGATCAAGTCGCTGGACTTCGTGACGGCGGCGCGCGCCCTGGGCGCCGGCCCGGCCCGGATCATCGGCCGGCACATGCTGCCCAACCTGCTCAACCCGCTGATCGTCCAGGTCTCCCTGTCAGCGGCGGGCGCGATGCTGGCGGAGGCGACGCTGTCGTTCCTGGGGCTGTCGGCGCCGCCGCCCACGGCCGACTGGGGGTTCATGATCAACACCGGCCAGAGCTTCCTGATCAACGGCGATTGGTGGATGACGGTGGGGCCAGGCCTGGCCATCTGCGTGGCCGTGTTCGGGTTCAACTGGCTGGGTGACGCCCTGCGCGACGCGCTGGATCCGCGGATCCGGGCCTGACGGGGTGCGCGGCGCGGCGCGCGGCACCGCGCGCCAGCCGTCGAGTACCCTCCCTACCATGAGTGCCGTGGAGGTTCTCGGCCCGAAGGGACCGGCGCGCTATGGCGGCGCCGACCTGCTCACGTGGGTGCACAACCAGCTCGAGATCGCGAGCCAGATCGTGGACAACCCGGGCGGGGGCCTGCTGTTCGCCGCGCAGACCGTCGGCCAGGTCCGGTCCGCGCTGGCCGAGGCCGACGCCGACCGCTGGCGGCCCGTGCTGGCGCTGCTGCAGTCGGCCGAGGACCGGGCGCTCAGGCGTCACTTCGGGGGCGCCCGCGACCTGATCCGCCAGGCTCGCGAGCAGATCGACCGCGGCTGATCGGTCCGGCGGCCTCGCGCTGTTACGCCGGCCCGCGGCGCCGGAGCTCGTTGACCCGGACCAGCGCCTCGCGCAGCTCCTCGATCCACTCGGCCTCGTGCTTGCCCACCAGGCGCACGCACCAGGCCAGCGCCTCGCTCCGGCTGCGGGCGACGCCCGCCTGGACCAGCGTGTCCAGCACCTGACGCTCCGGCAGGCGGAGGCGGGTCATCACCGGGATCGAGAGGGTGGTGAACAGCGTCCGCTCGCCGCCGACGGTGACGCCCCAGGCGACCTTGCGGTCGAACCTCCGCTCGATCTCGTTCGCGATCCGCATGCGCTGCTCCCGGGTCTCGGCACGGAACCCCTGGACGAGGGCCGCATGCCCCACCTCGGCGGCGCGGGCGTCGTCGAGCGCGCCGACGATCAGGATCTCGTCGTCGTCGCAGTCGACCTGCGGCGGCTGCACGAACCAGCCGTCGGGGAGGCGACCCAGCACCCAGCCGGGAATGTCGTCAGTGGCCACGGGCATTACATTCTTACATTTCCGCTTCGGAAAGGCTTCTGGTAAGCTGCTGCCGCTTTCCCTCGGAAGGCCTGATCACCGGAAAACCCACTAAGGAGGTGCGCATCGTGGCCGAATTGCACGACCGGGTCCTGACCCCCGCCAGCCGGTCACCGCTCACCTCCGGCGCTCGAGCCTGAAGCTCAGGCCGGATCCTCCCGAGCGGCCGCCGCTGGCGCGCTCACCCCGTACTGGAGGATCTCCCTTGCCTGCTTCCAACCCTGACTCCCACCTGGCGACGCTCGGGTGGGACGACTGGTTCGCCGACCGGTTCGCCGCGCTGGCGGCGCCTCCGGCGGCCGATCTCGTGCCCGCCCGCGTCGTGGCCGACCACGGCATCGGCCGGGTGGTCCACACGGGCGCCGAGAGCCTGGAGGCGCAGCTCGACCGGCGGCTGACCGCCGCGGCGCGGCGCAGCAGCGAGCCGGTGCTGCCGGCCGTCGGCGACTGGGTGGCCATCACCCGGTCCGGTCACCGCGACGCGCTCGTCCAGGCCGTGCTGGAACGGCGCACCGCGTTCCGGCGCAAGGTCGCCGGTGGCGCCAGCCAGGAGCAGGTGCTCGCGGCCAACGTGGACGTCGCCCTCGTCGTCGCCGGGCTGGACGCCACCCCCAACCTGCGCCGCATCGAGCGGACGCTGGCGATGGCTCTGTCCAGCGGCGCCCGGCCCGTCGTGCTCCTCAGCAAGGCCGACCTGGCCGGCGAGTCGGCCGAGGAACGGGCCGCCGAGGTCCGGCGGACCGCGGCCGGGGCGCTGGTGGTCGCGGTGAGCGCCCTCACAGGGCAGTCGGTGGACCGCCTCCCGGAGCTGGTCCCGGCGGGCCGCACGGCGGTGCTGCTCGGGCCGTCCGGGGTCGGCAAGTCCACGCTGGTGAACCGGCTGGCCGGCGACGACGTCATGCGCACGGGAGCCGTCCGCTCGGATGGCAAGGGCCGCCACACGACCACCCATCGCCAGCTCGTCGCGCTGCCCTGGGGCGGGCTGCTCATCGACACGCCGGGTCTCCGCGAGCTCCAGGTCTGGAGCGACCTCGAGGAGGCCGACGCCGTCGCCCGGCTCTTCGCCGACGTTGAGGCGCTGGCCGCCCGCTGCCGGTTCGCCGACTGCGGCCACACGAACGAGCCGGACTGCGCCGTGCTGGACGCGATCGTCACGGGTCAGCTGGCGTCGGGGCGGGTCGAGAGCTATCGCAAGCTCAAGGGCGAGGCCACCGCCGTCGGGCAGCGGGTGGGCCGCCGGCGGCGCGAGGAGGCGGCCCTCGGACGGCGCCGCCGCATCGCCTCGCTCCGCGAGGAGGAGCTGACCAGCTGGCCGTGAGCCGCGGGCGCGGCTCACGACCGCTCCTCCGGCCGCGGCCCGAGCAGCTTGAGTGCGTCCACCACCACGTCGGTCGAGTACCGGCGCTGGCCGTCGTTCGTCTCCCAGGAGCGGGTGCGGCTGCGGCCCTCGGCGTAGACCAGCCGGCCCTTGCGCAGGTACTCGGCGGCGAACTCGCCGAGCTTGCCGAACGCGACCAGCGAGTGGAAGTCGGTGAGCTCGCGGGGTGAGCCCTCGTCGTCCTTGCCGGCGAACGTGTTGGTGGCCAGCCGGAAGCTGGTGATGTGCTTGCCGGCCGCGGTGGCGCGTACGTCCGGATCGGCGGTCAGGTGGCCGATCAGGATGACCTTGTTGATCATCGGGTCCAGTCCTCACGAGCGAGCCGGCAGCAGGGGGACCGGGTCCACCGGCCGGCCGTTCCGGCGGACCTCGAAGTGCAGGTGCGGCCCGGTCGAGAGACCCGTGCTGCCGACACGGCCGATCTCGGCGCCGGCCGCGACCGACTCGCCGCTGACGAGCGGGGTCGTCTCCAGGTGGCCGTAGAGCGTCGCCACGCCTCCACCGTGCTGGACGAGCAGGTAGAGGCCGTAGCCGTTCGGACTCCAGGCCACCGTGACGACGCCGCCGGCCGCCGCGTGGATGGGCGTGCCCGCCGGCGCGGCCATGTCGATGCCGCTGTGGAAGTGGCCGCTGGGGCAGGCCGGGGCGACCGGCTCCAGGTCGAACGTGGTGCAGCCGTACGGCTGCGTCTCCACCCAGTCGGCGAGCGGCCAGGCCAGCCGGCCGGGGCCGGGGCCGCCGGGCGCCGCGGTCGTGGCCGAGTGGCCGCCGACCGCCGCCATGAGCCCGGCGGCCACGATCGGGACCGCGATCGACTTGATGTTCATGCCTTCGCCACCGCCTTGACCGCGTGCGTGAGGTGGCGCTTGGCCATGCTGGTCGCCCGGGTGCCGGCCAGCGACGAGCTGTGCAGCGCGCCGGGGACCTTGAACGTCATCCAGAGCGCCGCCAGCGCGAACACGTGCCGGATGGGCAGGTTGGAGTAGCCGTCGAGGGCGAACCCGACGGCCAGGACGAGGAGCTGCAGCGGCTGCATGAGCAGGGCGCTGACGAAGAGGCCGCCCCACTCCCTGGCGTAGCGCTGGGTCGAGGGCAGGACGAACAGGAGCGCCGCCGCCGGGGCCAGGATCGTGAGGACGACCAGCAGCGCGAACCGGACGACGTACGCGAAGGCCAGCACCGCGTAGGCGGCGAACAGCAGGATCAGCGTGACGGTCTCGAGGCCGAGGCCGCCCGTCGCGGCCGTGGTGCCGAACTCGCTGCCCTCGACCAGGAGCTGCTGCTTGGTGGCCAGCACGACGGAGTCGCTGAGGGCGTTGCTCGCGTCCACCGCCGCCTGGATCAGCGGCACCGCGAAGTTGATCAGGATGGCCGCCAGGAGCAGCCTCGGGAACAGGACGCGCAGCACGAACTGGCTGCGCGTCGTCGTCCTGCCCCACATCATGCGGAAGCCGGCGAACGTGACCACGGCGGTGAGCGCCGAGTTGGCGGCGATCTGCACCAGCGGCGTGATCGTCCGGATCGGCCCGACCGTGGTGAACGGGTCGTCGGGCGAGGCCGGGTTGCCCGTCCGGAGGAGGAACGCCCGCAGTGCCGCCAGGACCAGCTGGACGTTCTCGACGATGAACGCCTGGATGTTGCCGCCGAGGTCGATGGCCCGGCGAATCGCGTCCAGGGCCTGGAGCACGTCGCCCATGTCAGTGACCGGGAACCGTCCCGGTGAGGACGTGCACCAGAGTGCCCGCCATCTCGACGCCCAGGGTCCCGACGACGATGCGCTGGATCCACTGCTTGGCCTGGAGGACGGACTGCGGCTGGACGGCAAGCATCTTCCACAGGAACGCGACGACGAACGCCAGCGCGCCGATGGAGCCGACCAGCGCCTGGCCGACGAGAATCCAGCGGGCGAGCACGTCCTGGATGGGCTGAACGGTGTCGGGCGACATGGTTGGCGACCTCCTGATTGCGGTGGGGCGGCGCCCGTGATGGGCGCCGCCCACGCTAGGTCGAGCCGGCCCGGATGGGAACCTAACCCGTAAAGACCGCCTTGCCGGTAGCAGCCCCGCCGCCCCAGTCGTGCGACCGACCCCCTCCAACCGAGCCCCCCACCCGGGGGCTTCGGAGGCGCGCTCGGAAGGGTGCTCGTGCCAGGGGCCGGGGTCAACCTGACCTGTAAAGACGGCCTTGCCGGTCAGCGCCCGCCGGCCCCTCCATTTGCGGCCGGCCCCTCCAACCGAGACCCCCCACCCGGGGGCTTCGGAGGCGCGCTCGGAAGGGTGCTCGTGGCGGGGGCGGAGGTCAACCTAACTTGTTAAGACGGTCTTAACAGGTTGGGTTGGCGGGGGCACCCTCGGCCGCCAGGATGGCGGGCCGGAGGTGTTCGAGACATGCACGCAGTCCCCCCCGCTGTCCCCCATCGCTTCGCCGGCTTCAGCCGGGAGTCCCTGGAGCTGCTCCGGCAGCTCGAGGCGAACAACAACGTGGCCTGGTTCGAGGCCCGCCGCCAGCTGTTCAAGGACCTGCTGGTCGAGCCCGCCATCGACCTCGTGATCGAGATCGGCCCACTGCTCCGCCAGCAAGTCGGGCACGGCCTGCGGGCGGAGCCGCGGGTCGGCGGCTCCATCCTGCGCATGCGCCACGACGCCCGGTTCGTGCGCGACCGCCCGTTCCGGACCCACCTCGAGCTCTGGTTCTGGGAGGGCCGCGGGCCCAGCCACCAGCACGCCGGCTTCTTCATCCGGCTCGGCGCGGACGAGCTGGTCCTGGGCGCCGGCCTCACGCTCTTCCCGCCGGACGTGCTGCTCCGGTACCGCGACCAGGTCGACCAGCCCGGCCCAGGGCGCGAGCTGGTGGCACTGCTCCGGCGGCTGGAGGCGGCAGGCGGTCGCGTGGAGGGCCCGCGACTCCGGCGGGTTCCACCGCCCTTCCCGGCCGACCACGAGCGGGCCGAGCTGCTGCGGCAGCTCGGCCTCCGGGTCGAGCGGACGGAGTCGCTGCCCGAGGCGGTGCCGGAGGCGATCCTCGGCCCCCTGCTCCCCGAGCTGCTGGTCAATGCGTTCGGCCGGCACGAACCCCTCCGCCGCTGGCTGCTGAGGCTGGAATGACCAGTTACCTTGGAGAGGATGGGAACGCTGCGGCCCTACCAGGCCAAGCGCGACTTCCAGGCGACACCGGAGCCGTCTGGCGAGGCGGGCGCCGAGGACCCGTCCGCAGAGCAGCTGCGGTTCGTCGTCCAGGAGCACCACGCCCGGCGCCTGCACTGGGACTTCCGCCTGGAGCGGGAGGGCGTGCTCGTCTCCTGGGCCCTCCCCCGCGGCGTCCCGGAGGACCCGCGCCGGAACCACCTGGCCGTCCACGTCGAGGACCATCCCCTGGAGTACGGCCAGTTCGAAGGCGAGATCCCTCGCGGCAACTATGGCGCGGGCCAGGTCACGATCTGGGACCGCGGCACGTACGAGACGCACAAGTGGCGGCTGGACGGCCCGAAGGGCGAGGTGATGATCACGCTCCACGGCAGCCGCGTCCACGGCCGGTACGTCCTGTTCCAGACGGACGAGCGCAACTGGATGATCCACCGGATGGACCCGCCGGAGGACCCCGAGCGGGAGGAGATGCCGGCCGAGATCTCGCCCATGATGGCCAAGCTCGCGGAGTCGGTCCCGAACCCGGACCGGGGCTGGGGCTACGAGTTCAAGTGGGACGGCGCCCGCGCCCTGGTGTTCAACGACCCCGGCTCGCTCCGGGTGGTCAGCCGGACGGGCGAGGACCTGACCAAGCGCTACCCGGAGCTGCGCCGCCTGGCCGAGGCGCTCGGCTCGCACACCGCGATCCTCGACGGCGAGATCGTCGCGCTGGCGGAGGACGGCGTGCCCCGCTTCGAGCAGCTCCAGCAGCGGATCGGTCTCAACACCGAGGCCGACGTCCGTCGCAAGATGAAGCAGGTGCCCGTCTACTACTTCGCGTTCGACCTGCTCTACCTGGACGGCCATCGGCTCACCGACCTCGCCTACGAGGAGCGGCGGAAGCGGCTCCAGTCGCTGCAGCTGGCCGGTCCGTCCTGGCAGACGCCCGAGCACCAGGTCGGCCACGGCCAGGCCATGCTGGAGGCGAGCCGCGCGTCGGGCCTGGAGGGGATCGTCGCCAAGCGGCTCGACAGCCCGTACGAGGAGTCGCGGCGCTCGTCCTTCTGGCTGAAGATCAAGAACCGGCAGCGGCAGGACCTCGTGATCGGCGGCTGGCTGGACGGCGAGGGCAAGCGCGAGGGCCTGCCCGGCGCGCTCCTGGTCGGCTATCGGGAGGGCGGCCATCTCGTGTACGCCGGGCGCGTCGGCACCGGCTTCACGGACGCCACGCTGGCCCGGCTGGCGGAGCTGATGCAGCCGCTGGCCCAGGAGAGCTCGCCGTTCGACCGCGGCCGCCCACCGGCCGGCGCCCACTTCATCGAGCCGCGGCTGGTGGGCGACTTCGAGTTCTCCGACTGGACGCGGGCGAACCAGGTGCGCGCCGGCGCGTTCAAGGGCCTGCGCACCGACGTGGATCCGGACGAGGTCGAGCGGGAGCGGCCCGGATCGTGAGCCCGACCAAAGGATCTGTCGAGGTCCGCGTCGAGGACCGCGTCCTCCGTCTGACCAACCTGGACAAGGTCTACTGGCCGGAGGTCGGCTTCACCAAGGGCCAGATGATCGACTACTACAGCCGGATCGCACCCGTGCTCCTGCCCCACCTGGGGCGGCGGCCGCTGACGCTGAAGCGGTATCCAGAGGGCGTGGACGGCCAGATGTTCTACGAGAAGAACTGCCCCAAGCACCGGCCCGACTGGATGCACACGGCGGAGGTCTGGAGCGACGTCAACGACCGCAACATGTACTACTGCGTCGTGGACGACCTGCCCAGCATGGTCTGGGTGGCGCAGCTCGGCACCATCGAGCTGCACACGTCCCTGTCGCTCGCCCCGAAGCTGCCCCAGCCGACGGCGATGGTCTTCGACCTGGACCCGGGACCACCGGCCACGATCGTGCAGTGCTGCCAGGTCGCGATGTGGCTGCGCGACTGGTTCCTGGAGCGGGACCTGCAGGCGTTCCCCAAGACGTCCGGCAACAAGGGCCTGCAGGTGTACGTCCCCGTCAACCGACCGGTGGACTACGACCTGACCAAGCACGTCTCGCGGGGCCTGGCGCAGAAGCTGGAGCGCGACCACCCCAAAGAGGTGGTCAGCCTGCAGCGCAAGACCCTGCGCGAGGGCAAGGTGCTCATCGACTGGAGCCAGAACGACGAGAACAAGACGACGATCAACGTCTACTCCCTGCGGGCGCGGGCGCGCCCGACGGTCTCGACGCCCGTGCGCTGGGAGGAGGTCGAGCACTGCCTGGAGGCCGGAGACCCGAACGTCCTCGTGTTCGACTCCCAGGCGGTCCTGGAGCGCGTCGAGCGGCACGGCGACCTGTTCGCTCCGCTGCTGAAGCTGAAACAGAAGCTGCCGGCATCGGTATGAGCCAGCAGCGGCGACCGCGAGTCGTCATCATCGGTGCCGGCTTCGGCGGCCTGACCGCGACGCGGGCACTGCGCCGGTTGCCCGTCGACGTGACGCTGGTGGACCGCAACAACTACCACCTGTTCTCGCCGCTCCTGTACCAGGTCGCCTCGGCCCTCCTCAGCCCGGGCGACATCGCGCAGCCGGTCCGCAAGCTGATCCGGCCCGTGCGCAACGCCGAGTTCCGGCTGGGCAACGTCACGAGCATCGACCTGGACGGCAGGGTGGTGCACACGGACCGCGGGAGCGTCGCCTACGACCACCTGATCGTGGCGGCGGGCACGGTCAACAACTACTTCGGCAACCGCTCACTGGAGGAGCGGTCCCTGAACCTGAAGGAGCTGCCCGAGGCGATGGCGCTCCGGAACGAGATCCTGGAGCTGGTCGAGGAGGCGCGCTGGGCGGAGTCGGCCGAGCGGCGGAAGATACTCCTGACGTTCGCCGTCGTCGGCGGCGGTCCGACCGGCGTCGAGTTCGCGGGGGCGCTGTCGGAGCTGATCCGGCTGGTCCTGCGCCGGGACTTCCGCGGCTTCGACGTGTCCGAGGCCCGCGTGCTGCTGCTCGAGGGTTCCGACCGCGTGCTGGGCACGTTTCACCCCTCGCTCAGTCAGGCCGCCCTGGAGTCGCTGCGGCATAAACATGTCGAGGTGTGGCTGAACGCGCTCGTCAAGGAGGTCCGCCCGCACGAGGTCGATCTGACCGACGGGCGCCGCATCGAGGTCGGGTCGGTCGTGTGGACGGCGGGCGTGCGCGGCTCGGACGTGGGCCGGATGCTGGGCGTCGAGCCGGGCCGCCAGGGCCGCGTGCCGGTCGAGCCGACGCTCCAGGTGCCCGGCCGGCCCGAGGTTCTGGTCATCGGCGACCTGGCCGGCCTGGACGATCTGCCCATGCTCAGCCCGGTGGCGATGCAGCAGGCCAAGCACGCCGCGCACGTCATCGAGGCGCTGATCGCGGGCCGCGCACCCGAGCAGTTCCAGTACCACGACCCGGGGACCATGGCAACGATCGGCCGGAATTCGGCGGTGGCGGAGCTGGGCCGGTTCCGCTTCACCGGCTTCCCGGGGTGGGTCTTCTGGCTGGTCGTGCACCTGGCCAAGATGGTCACCTTCCGAGCCCGCGTTGCCACGCTGCTCGCCTGGGCGTACGACTACATATTCCTCGACCGGCCCGTCCGCATCATGGTCAAGGCGGACGACCCGCCGCGAGAGCGGTGACGGCGACGCGCCGGCGCAAGTTCTGGGGCTGGGGCTACGAGGGCGAGGGCCTGACCGAGGACGAGCTGGCGCTGATCGCCCGGTTGGCGGCGCCGCGCCTGGGCCTCGACGACCTCCGCGCGCAGGATCCGCCCGACATCTCGGAGATCGAGCTGCGCCCGCCGCGGGTGACGCCACCGGCGGCCCTCGCCGCATTCTCGTCCGCCGACCCGTGGGACCGCGCCGAGCACACGCTGGGCAAGTCGTTCCACGACCTGGTCCGCGGCCTCCGGCGCGAGTACGCGCACCCGCCCGACGTGGTCGCGTACCCGGCCGACGAGGAGCAGCTCACGGCGGTGCTGGAGTGGGCCTCTGACGACCGGGTCGCGGCCATTCCATACGGCGGCGGCTCCTCCGTGGCGGGCGGCATCGAGCCGGACGTCGGCGACGGCTACCGCGGAGCGGTGTCGGTGGACATGCGCCGGATGGGCCGGGTGCTCGAGATCGACCGGGCCTCGCGAGCGGCGCTGATCGAGGCCGGCGCCCTGGGCCCGGCGCTGGAAGACCAGCTGCGCCCGCATGGCCTGACCCTGCGCCACTTCCCGCAGTCCTTCGAGGTGTCCTCGCTCGGCGGCTGGATCGCGACCCGTTCGGGCGGCCACTTCGCCACGCTGCACACGCACATCGACGAGTTCGTGGAGGGCCTGCGCGTGGTGACGCCGCGCGGCGTCGTCGAGACCCGGCGCCTGCCCGGCGACGGCGCCGGCGTGTCGGCCGACCGCTTCTTCATCGGCTCGGAGGGCTCGCTCGGCGTCATCACGCGGGCGTGGATGCGGCTCCAGGACCGGCCTCGGTTCCGCGCGTCGGCGTCGGTCGCGTTCGCGTCGTTCGAGGACGCCTGGCATGCTACCCGCGAGATCGCCCTGTCGGGCCTGTGGCCGGCCAACTGCCGGCTGCTCGACCACGACGAGGCGCTCATCTCCGGCTCCGGCGACGGCTCTCGCTCGATCCTGATCGTCACCTTCGAGTCGGCCGACCACGAGGTGCACCCCTGGCTGGCCAGGGCGGCCGAGATCTGCCAGGACCACGGCGGCGAGCTGCCGGAGGCCGCCGCCACGCGCACCGACGAGGGCGCGGCCGGCCTCTGGCGCAGCGCGTTCATCCGCGGCGGCCACCTGCACGACGCGTACGTGCGGCTCGGGCTCGTCCAGGAGACGTTCGAGACGGCGATCACCTGGGACCGCTTCCCCGAGTTCCACACGGCCGTGCTGGAGGCGACCCGGCGCGCGCTCCGCGAGGAGTGCGGCGGCGGCATCGTCGCGTGCCGGTTCGCGTATGTCTACCCGGACGGCCCGGCGCCGTACTACACGGTGGTGGCGCCCGGCCGGCCCGGCTCCGAGCTGGAGCAGTGGGCCGCGGTGAAGCAGGCCGCGTCCGAGACGCTCCTGCGCCTGGGCGGGACGATCACGCACCACCACGCCGTCGGCCGCTACCACCGGCCGTGGTACGACCGGCAGCGTCCGGACCTCTTCGCCGACGCCCTGCGGGCCGCCAAGCGCTCGCTCGACCCGGCCGGCGTGATGAACCCCGGCGTCCTCGTGGACCCCTGACCGAGCGTTCCGTCACCGTTCACCCTGCCCGCGGTGCTTGACTGAAAGAGATGAGAGATTTCGCGCGCTCTGTCGCGCTCCTGCTCGCGGGGATCGTCCTCGCCTGCTCGGGCTCCGGCTCGACCGCGGCTCCCAACCCGAACACCGTGCTCCGCGACGCCGGGCAGGCCCTCGGCCGCCTGCACACGGTCGCCGCCGACGTCAAGTTCGGGTCCGGCATCGTGGTCGCCGGCCTGACGCTGAGCTCCGCCACGACGAAGGTCGAGGTCCCCGGCCAGAGCGACACCGTGATCAAGGTGAAACAGGGCGACTTCCTGGTCGACGTCCGCGTCGTGACCACGGGCGGCCACACGTACCTCCGGCTGCCGTTCTCGCAGTTCACCGAGGTGTCCGCCGACGAGGCGGCCAACGTGCCCGACCTGTCGCGCCTCTTCGACCCGAAGTCCGGCCTCCCCGCAGCGCTGCCGGCGGGCAAGGACGCGCGCTACCTGGGCACGGAGCAGGTGGCCGGCGTGGACGCCGACAAGGTCAGCACGACGTACACGGCGGACCAGGTGGGGCAGCTGCTGGGCGGCGCGGTGAAACCGGCCGGCGACGTCCAGGCCACGATCTGGGTGGGCCGGTCCGACCACTACGTCCGCAAGGTGAACCTGAACGGACCGCTGCTGGAGGCCGGGAAGAACGTCCAGGTAGAGGTGGACCTGCACGACTTCAACCAGCCGGTGACCATCGCCACGCCCTCGCCGGCCGCGTGACCGACCGCCGTCTGCAGCTCGGACTCGCGGCGGCCGGGCTGTTCCTGGCCGCCCTCGACACGTACGCGGTGGTGACGCTGCTGCCGCAGATGCTGCAGGCGGTGGACCTGCCGATCGACCACCTGGAGGCCGCCGCGCCGATCGTCACCGGCTTCCTGGGCGGCTACGTGGTGGCGATGCCGCTGCTGGGCGCGTTCTCGGACGCCCGCGGCCGGCTGCCGGCCTTTGCAATCGGCCTGGGCGCGTTCGCCGCGGGGTCGGTCGTGACCGCCACCGCGCCGGCCCTGGGCTGGCTGGTGGCCGGCCGGGTGCTGCAGGGGCTGGGCGGCGGCGCGCTGGTGCCGCTCTCGCTGGCGCTGGCGGCGGACCTGTACCCGGCCGGCGGCCGCGGCCTCGCGGTGGGGGCGGTGGCGGCGCTCCAGGAGGCCGGCAGCGTGATCGGGCCGGTGTACGGCGCGACGCTTGCGGCCGGGCTCGGGGGCTGGCGGGCCGTGTTCTGGCTCAACGTCCCGTTGGGCGCGCTGATCCTGGCCGGACTGTGGTGGGCGACGAGGACGCGTCCGGCGAGCGCCGGCGAGGGCGGGCCGTCGGGCAGCCGGGACGTCGACCTGGGCGGCGCACTGCTCCTGGGCCTCGGGCTGGGCATGGCGGTGGCCGCCCTGTATCCGGACGACCCCGGCAACCGGCCGCTGAACGCCAACGCGCTGCCGTTCGGCCTGGCGGCGGTGGCACTGCTGGTCGGGTTCGTGTGGCGGGAGTCGCGGCACCTCCAGCCCCTGGTCGGCCGCGACCTGCTGCGCAGCCGCGCCTTCGGCGGCTCGCTGAGCGCGAACCTCCTGGTCGGCGGCGCGCTGATGGTCGCCCTCGTGGACGTGCCCATCCTGGCGCGCGGCGTGTACCAGCTGGACACGCTGCACTCCGGCCTCCTGCTCACGCGGTTCCTGCTCGGCATCCCGCTGGGCGCGCTGGCCGGGGGCGCGCTTGCCGGCTGGCTGGGGCATCGGGTCACGTCTGCGGCCGGCCTGGCCGTGGCCGCCGGCGCGTTCCTGCTGATGTCCGGCTGGGGCATGGACGAGCTCAACGCGGCCGGTCTGCGCGCGTCCGGCGAGCTGGTGCTGTGCGGCGTGGGGTTCGGGCTCGTGATCGCGCCGCTCTCGCTCGCGGTGCTCGACCGGGCGGCCACGACGGAGCATGGGCTGGCGAGCAGCCTGGTCGTGCTGTCGCGCAGCGTCGGCATGGTGGTGGGCCTGGCGGCCCTCACGGCGTTCGGGCTGGCGCGCCTGCAGCAGATCCTGGTCGCGCGGCACTGCGACACGCTGACTGCTGGGCCCGGCAGCCTCGCCGACAAGCTGACCGCGTACGAGAACTGCGTGCGCGGCGCGCTGCTCCAGGAATACCGGGAGATCTTCCTGGTCGCCGCCGTCCTCTGCGGCCTGGCCGCCGTGGTGGCGCTGGTTACTCTGCCGTCGCGGGCGCCGCGGCCGGCAGCGCCGAGGCCAGGGCGTCCCGCAGCTGTTCCGGAGTGACGTTGGCGCCGCTGCAGATCAGCGCCACGCGCCGCCCGCGCAGCCGCTCCCGCAGCTCCAGCGCGCCGGCCAGGGCGGCGGCGCCCGCCGGCTCGACCAGCGTCCTCGTGTGCTCGAGCATCAGCACGGTCGCCCGCCGGATCGCGTCGTCGTCCACCAGCACGAACTCGGCGAGCCGCTCCCGCAGGATGCGCTGAGGCAGGTCGAACGCGGTGCGCGTGGCGAGGCCCTCCGCGAACGTCGTGTTGCTCGCCGTCACCAGCCGCCCCTCGCTCCAGGAGCGGTAGGCGGCCGGCGCCTGGGCCGACTGCACCCCGATGACCTCGATCGCCGGGTTCAC
>Ga0070717_10001404_pt1 | contig 16606 bp, 22 predicted proteins | sample LARL113metaG_FD_71366 | JGI IMG/M metagenome (GOLD analysis project Ga0070717, IMG submission 71366) | Corn, switchgrass and miscanthus rhizosphere microbial communities from Kellogg Biological Station, Michigan, USA - LAR L11-3 metaG | ecosystem: Host-associated > Plants > Roots > Rhizosphere ... | reverse complement strand
TGGCTGGGGGCGGAATCGAACCGCCGACACGTGGATTTTCAGTCCACTGCTCTGCCAACTGAGCTACCCAGCCGCTAATTGGCGACCTTGCGCGTGTTGAGCGTGGCTGCTCATTAAAGCAGAAAACGCCAAACGCTCAACGCTCAACATTCAACACCGAACTCAGAACTTTCTCGGCAATTCGGCGGCCTCGCGCAACCGTCGCAAATAATGCTTCCGTGAGATCTCGATCGCGCCGAACTGAGCCAGATACGGCGTGAGCCATTGCGTGTCGAGCAAAGTGAATTTCCGCGCACGCAAATGTTCGACCAGTGCGACCAGCGCGATCTTCGAAGCGTCGGTTACGCGATGAAACATCGATTCGCCAAAGAAGGCGCCACCGACGGCCACGCCATAAAGTCCGCCCACTAGTCTGTTCTTGCTCCACGATTCAACTGAATGCGCGTAGCCCAGCTCATGCAGTCGCTGGTAGCTCTCGATGATTTCGCGGTTGATCCACGTGTCCTCGCGTTTCGCGCAGGCCCGGATGACTTCGCCAAAGCGATTGTCGATCTTGATTTCGAAAACTTTTCTGCGCCACTCACGGCGCAGGGCGTGCGGTACATGAAAATTCTCCAGCGGAATAATCGAACGCGGATCAGGCGAGAACCACGCGATGGAATCGTCTTCCATCGCCATGGGAAACACACCAAGCCGATAACCTTGCAACAAAAGTTCCGGCGGAATCATGGGTCCGTTGAAACGTTAAATCGTTACAAAGTTACAACGTTACAAAGGTAGAGTCCGGTCCCGTTTTAACTATTTTAACGTCTTTGACGATTCACTTTTCTTAATCCGCAATCCGCAATTGCAATAGCACTTTCGTCTCCTAAGATAAATAAATGAAGCCCCTCTCGATTTTGAGCGCGATCGCCCTCGCCCTGGCGGCAAGCGGTTGTGCTGATCCCCTCGAACAAACGACCACCCAGGATGTGAAAGGACAGTTCCAGCGTGGAATCTCTGGTGAGGGCCACCTCACTCCGAACGAAGCGACGAACAATCCAACCGGTCTCCCGACCGCCTCAGGGACGCCACCCGAATATCCGCCTCAGTGAAGACGACCGCTGCTCCGACGCACTCCAAAATTCTCATCCTCGATTTCGGCTCGCAATATACACAGGTAATCGCGCGCCGGATTCGCGAGCTGCAAGTTTATTCCGAAATTGTGCGCTTCGACATTTCGGCGAAGGAAGTTGTCGATCTTGCGCCGAATGGAATCGTTCTCTCCGGTGGACCGGCCAGCGTTTATGACAAAGGCGCGCCCCAGATCAACCCGCAAATTTTTTCGTTAGGCATTCCCGTGCTTGGAATTTGTTACGGACTGATGCAGATGGCGCATCATCTGGGCGGCCAAGTCGAATTTAGCGGACGGCGCGAGTACGGAGCTGGCAGGTTGCAAATCACGAATGGTTCGCAGTTGTTCGATGGACTCGGCTCGCAGCTGGATGTCTGGAATAGCCATGGCGATGAAGTGACAGCATTGCCGAAAGGTTTCCGCATCGCTGCGCGGACGGAAGGTTGCGATTTTGCGGCCGTGGAAGATCGACGACGAAGGCTTTACGGACTGCAATTTCATCCCGAAGTCGCGCACACGCCGCGCGGCAAAGAAATTTTGCAGAACTTCGTCTATCACATCTGCCATTGCGCGATGGACTGGACAATGGGCTCTTTTATCCAGGAGGCCTGCAAACGCGTGCGCAAACGAGTCGCCGACGCAAAAGTTGTCCTCGGCTTGAGCGGTGGCGTTGATTCATCCGTCGCGGCGGCGCTGTTGCACAAGGCGATCGGCGATCAGCTCACCTGCATTTTTGTGAATAACGGACTGTTGCGGGCGCGCGAGGAAGAAATGGTGCAGCGCGTTTTTGGGGAAAATTTTCATGTGCGTTTGAAGTATGTCGATGCCAGCGAGCGTTTCCTATCGAAACTCCGCGGCGTGATCGATCCCGAACAGAAACGGAAAATTATCGGCAACGAGTTTATTAAAGTATTTCAACACGCGACGGAAGAATTGCTCGCCGAAGATCAACATGATGGAGCTGACAAACACGGCGGCTACAAATTTCTCGCGCAAGGCACACTTTACCCCGATGTGATCGAAAGCGTTTCTATCGGCGGCAATCCCGCGCAGGTGATCAAAAGTCATCACAACGTCGGCGGGCTGCCGGAGAAAATGCATTTCGAATTAGTCGAACCGGTTCGCCAGCTCTTCAAAGACGAAGTGCGGCAAGCGGGACTGCAACTCGGGCTGCCGAGGGAGATTGTTTATCGACAACCATTCCCGGGCCCGGGATTGGCAGTGCGCATTCTAGGCGAAGTGACACCCGAGCGACTGTCGATATTGCGCGCGGCCGACACAATCGTCCAAAGCGAAATGGAAGCGGCCGATTGGTATTACAAGGTCTGGCAATCGTTCGCGGTTCTGCTTCCCGTACAATCGGTCGGTGTGATGGGCGACCAGCGTACTTACGAAAACACGATCGCGCTTCGAATCGTCGAAAGTCAGGACGGCATGACGGCCGATTGGGTGCGCGTGCCGTACGAACTTCTTGCCCGAATTTCCAACCGCATTTGCAACGAAGTCCAGGGCGTCAACCGCGTCGTTTACGACATCTCAAGCAAACCGCCAAGCACCATCGAATGGGAATGATTCCTTTTGTCATTCCGGGCGGTATGCCAGTCCGGCTCGGACCGAGGAATCTCTTACTGTTAATCTCAAATATGCGCGATCCGCAATGCTATACGGGCAAATTCATGGCGGCTTGCGAAGATTTTTCGCGCGTCCGTTTTGGTGAAAGATTCACGTCAGGGCTGCGCTTAGGTAGCGCTATTGGAGATTCGCGCTGAATCAGTGTTACCACCCCGCGGCAACTGCCATGCATTTACTCATTATTCACTACCTGCAACGATGTCGCCTGTTCGAACCGTTCGTTCACCTTTCGGATTTGCGCTGCCTGTTCTTTGAGACCTGCCGTGAGAGCTTTGATCTCCTCGTCGATAAGCAACGCGCAATGGCGGACAGGTCGGATATCTCGATCCACCTGGTGCACGCGCTGGTGAAGAGCCGCAGGTGGAATGCGACCTCCGGGCGCGTTGCCATCCCAAATGCGCCATCGGCGCCAAATTCGCCAAACCAAGCTATGCTGAGTGGCAGTTCGTGACAAATATATGCGCCTTAGGCGATTCGTTTTGCATCGAGCTCAGAGATCTCGATCCACCTGCGCTGTTCGCGTGGAACGCGAGCTGAATAGTGCCATAACCACGTGACAAATCGCCTCGCCACGGCGGTCAGCCTGCGACGGCAGGTAGCTGATAAGCGAACCCGCGCGCAATCTGACCACGGCAAGCCAGTGTGCTACAGCGTTCCTGTTTAAGGGCGCTCTCCTCCGACAAAAGCCATGATGCCGGATCCGAGTGTTGGAAAATTTTGTTGGAGGCCGCTTGGAAACTGTATATACTAGTTTAGTTTCCAAAGTGAAATCGAACATTCGACCACCGTAAATCGCCGCGGCCCAATGAGGAAGACGCAAACAACCGAATCGTTAGGAAAAATCCGAGCGGATGCTCGCCGCCGCTCGCCGACCGATTCCAGTCGGCACCGCATCGTGGAAGCCGCGCGCGCACATTTCTTCAACCACGGCTTTCGCAGCGTGACCATGGATGATCTGGCGGCGGAATTGGGTATCAGCAAGAAGACACTTTACGCCCATTTTGCGGGCAAGATCGCCCTGCTCCAGGCCGTGCTGGCCGATAAGTTTGCCAGCGTCGGCTCGACCCTGGAGCGGATTACGCGCGAACATCGACGCGATTTTCCCGCGGCCCTGCATCAACTGCTCGCCGGAATGCACAGCGAACTGGAAGAGATCAAGCCCCCTTTTGTGCGCGACATGCGCCTAAAAGCACCGCATGTCTTCAAGATAATCGAGCGTCGCCGTGCGCAGTTGATTCAGCAGTATTTCGGAAAACTTTTTGTTGAAGGCCAACGGACGGGAATGGTGCGCAGGGATGTCCCGGCCAAACTCATGATCGAGATCCTCCTCGGCGCGGTTCAAGCAATCATGAACCCGCAGAAGATCGAAGAGCACGGACTTGTGCCGAAAACGGCTTTCATCGGAATCATTAAGGTTGTTTTGGAAGGGGCGCTGATTCGAAAAGGAGTGAGATCGTGAGCGCATCACCTACCATGCAGTTACAGCGATGGGTGAAGCTGAGCAGCGCTCTTCTGGCGCTATTCGTAATGGTAGGCTGCCGCGATCGGCCTAACGACCGTTTCCAAGGTTATGTCGAAGGCGAGTTCGTCTATATTGCGTCACCGCTTGCCGGGCAGTTGGAAACGTTGTCCGTTCAACGCGGACAACAGGTCACGGCGGGCCAACCCCTTTTTGCCCTCGATGAAACCGCGGAAAAAGCAGCGCGCGAGCAGGCGCAGGCTGCGCTGGTGCTCTCGGAAGCGGAATACGCGCGCCAAGAACAACTTCTTCGCAGGGGGCCAGCTTCAATTCAGGATTTTGATCGCGCGCGCTCGACTCGCGACCAGGACCGACAACGGTTAACCCAAGCACAGTGGAATTACGACCAGAAACGACAATCAGCCCCTCAGGCCGGCTTCGTTTACGACACACTTTACCGGCAGGGTGAATGGGTGGCCGCTGGCAAACCGGTAGTCGTGCTTTTGCCGCCGCAAAACATCAAGGTGCGCGCGTTCGTGCCGGAGGTTCAGATCGGCGCGATCCATTACGGCGACACCGTGCGGGTGACAGTGGATGGAGTGCGCGATCCGTTCATCGGAAATGTGAGCTATATCTCGCCGCATGCCGAATACACACCACCAGTCATCTACAGCCGGGAGAGCCGTGCAAAGCTCGTCTTCATGGTGGAAGCGGTCTTTGATCCCGCAACGTCGGCCAGGCTGCATCCTGGCCAGCCGGTAGATGTGCACTTCGAGTCAAAATCATGAACAACGGCGAACCGGTCATCGATGTGCGCGGGATGACGAAGCGCTTCGGCGACCTGACAGCGGTCGATCATGTCGATCTAACCGTGCGCGCCGGTGAAATTTATGGATTCCTCGGCCCCAACGGCAGCGGCAAGACCACCTTTTTGCGGATGCTTTGTGGCTTGCTCCGGGCCGACGATGGCAGCGGCCGAGTTCTGGGTCACGACGTGATTGCTGGGAGTGAAGCGATCAAGCGAGAAGTCGGCTACATGACCCAGCGATTCAGTTTTTGGGAGGATCTAAGCATCGAGGAGAATCTCGATTTTGTCGCGCGCATGTATGACGTGAAGAATCGCGGTGCCACCGTGAACCAGAGTATTGCCCAACTCGGTTTGAAGGAGCGACAAAACCAACTCGCCGGCGAACTTTCGGGCGGTTGGAAGCAGCGTCTTGCCCTCGCGGCCTGTCTCATCCATCAGCCGAAATTGTTATTGCTGGACGAGCCGACGGCGGGTGTCGATCCCAAAGCGAGGCGCGATTTTTGGGAACAAATTCATCAACTCGCCGCGCACAGCCTAACGTTCCTCATCACGACGCATTACATGGACGAAGCTGAGCGCTGCCACCGGCTGGCTTACATTTCACGTGGAAAATTGCTCGCGCACGGCACGGTCGATGAAGTGATCGAGCATGTCGGCCTAACGACATGGTCCGTGAGAGGCCCGGATCTGCCGCGTTTGGCCGAGCAACTTCGCGAAAACCCGAATGTGCAGCAAGCGGTGGCTTTTGGAAACGCGTTGCATGTGAGCAGTAACGACGCAGCTGCGCTAGAACGTGCCATCGCGCCGTTCCGTCATGAGCCGTACGATTGGCGGCAGATCCCTTGCGGTTTGGAAGACGCTTTCATCAGCTTGATGGACGACTCGAGAAATAATTCCGCATGAAACCGCATCAACGATTTTCGTTCCAACGTCTGCGAGGCATTATTTGGAAAGAATTCACCCAAATGCGGCGCGACCGGCTCACCTTCGCGATGATGCTGGGGATTCCGCTCATTCAACTGACATTGTTCGGTTATGCGATCAATTCGGACCCGCGACATCTCCCCGCCGCCGTGCTTCTGGCCGATCGCGGGCCGCAAGGACGAACTCTGCTTTATGCGATGAAGAACAGCACTTTCTTCGATTTCGCCGGGCAGGTGAAGACCGAAAGCGAGGGACACGATTTGTTGGCGCGCGGTCAGGTGCAGTTTGTAATGAACATTCCGGAAAACTTCAGTCGCGACCTTTGGCGAGGCGATCGGCCCGCAATTCTTGTTGAAGCGGACGCGACCGATCCCGCCGCGACCAGCATTGCGCTTGGTTCGTTAGGCACGCTTCTCGATACGGCTTTGCAAAACGATTTGAAAGGGCCCCTTGCATCGCTCACCGGCACAAATGGGCCGATCGATCTGCGCGTGCACGCGCTCTACAATCCGGAGGTCGTTACCCAGTACAACATCGTGCCTGGCCTGATGGGCGTGATTTTAACCATGACCATGGTCATGATTACTGGCCTGGCCATTACCCGCGAACGCGAACGCGGCACAATGGAAAATCTGCTTTCGATGCCGACGCGTCCGAGCGAGGTGTTGATTGGAAAGATTATCCCCTACATTTTCGTCGGTTACATTCAGGTCGCGGTCATTCTCCTGGCGGCTTATGTTCTTTTTCACGTGCCGATGCAAGGCAGCATCACTCTGCTCCTGCTGGTGGCGCTGGTGTTTATCGCCGCGAACCTGGCGATGGGCATCACCTTTTCCACCATTGCGAAAAACCAGTTGCAAGCGGTGCAGATGACCTTCTTCGTCTTTCTTCCCTCGATCCTGCTCTCCGGTTTCATGTTTCCGTTTCGCGGCATGCCGCACTGGGCCCAGGTGCTGGGCGAGGTTTTTCCGCTCACCCATTTTTTGCGGATCGTGCGCGGGATATTATTGAAGGGCAACGGAGTCACCGATGTCGCGCTACAGCTCTGGCAGATTGCGCTCTTCGCCGTCATCGTTCTTGCCATCGGGATCAAACGATATCGCCAAACGCTAGATTGACTACGCATTTGGCTTGAATCCTTCTCAACGAATGCGCTCGATTAACGCCGATGAATGTCGAGCAGCAGCGTCTGGCCGAAAACAATTCTCGGGAAGAGTCGTGGCATTTTTGGGGGCCGTATCTGGCTGAGCGCGCATGGGGAACGGTGCGCGAAGATTACAGCGGGAACGGCGACGCTTGGAATTATTTTCCGCACGATCACGCGCGATCACGTGTCTATCGCTGGAACGAAGATGGCATCGCCGGCGTTTGCGATTACAAGCAACGTCTCTGCTTGGGGTTCGCCTTGTGGAATGAACGCGATCCGTTTCTCAAAGAGCGGTTCTTCGGCGTGACTGGACCGCAAGGTAACCACGGCGAGGACGTGAAGGAAGTTTATTGGTATGGGGATTCGACGCCGACGCACAGTTACATGTCGATGTTGTACCGCTATCCGCAGGCACGTTTTCCTTACGAAGAATTGATCGCCCAAAGCGGCGCCCGCTCGAAAATGGAAGGCGAGTTTGAAATTTGGGACACCAGCGCGCTCGCGAACAATCGCTTCTTCGACATTAAGATCGAATACGCGAAGGCATCGCCGTACGACATTTTGATTCGTGCGACCGCCACGAACTGTGGTCCTGAGCCAGCGACGCTGCATTTGCTGCCGACGATTTGGTTCCGCAATACGTGGAGTTGGGGCCGCGACAATCGCAAACCGAATCTACACGAACGGGGCGACATTAATTCGGACGTCGAGATTATTGAGGCGACACATTTGGACATCGGCACGTACCGATTGCACATCGAAGGCGCAGAGCGGCTTCTTTTTACCGAAAATGAAAGCAACCTCGAGCGGCTGTGGAACGTGCCGAACCCTTCGCCATTTGCGAAAGATTCGATTAACGACGCAATCGTGCACTGCAAGATGGACGCGTTCAATCCGAACCAAGTCGGAACCAAAGCAGCCGCGCACTACAAATTCACGATTTCGCCTAGCGAGTCGTGCGCGGTTCGCCTGCGGCTAACAAAGATCGACAATCCGGGGAGCGCACGCGAGGCGCGTGCGCTCCCCGGAATGGATTCGCGCAATGCGTTCTCGGATTTCGACGCGATTTTCGCTGCGCGCAGAGCGGAAGCGGATGAATTCTACGCGCAGCTGGCGCCGTCGAGTCTAAGTGAAGAACACCGCGCGATTCAACGCCAGGCGTTCGCTGGTTTGCTTTGGAACAAGCAATTTTATCATTACATCGTCGAGCAATGGCTGGAGGGCGACCCCGGGCAGTCGTTACCGCCTAACGAACGGCAGTTCGGACGCAATTCCGAATGGCGTCATGTTTACAACGAGCGCGTTATGTCGATGCCGGACAAATGGGAATTCCCTTGGTACGCATCGTGGGACCTTGCGTTTCATTGCATCCCACTGGCGCTTGTCGACGTCCAGTTCGCGAAGCGCCAGCTCGATCTCATCGTACGCGAATGGTATCAGCACCCGAACGGACAGATTCCGGCCTACGAGTGGAATTTCAGCGACGTGAACCCGCCGGTTTTGGCCTGGGCGGCCTGGCGAGTTTTTCAAATCGAGCGGAAACAAAGCGGCAGAGGCGATCGCGCATTTTTGGAAACGATTTTCCACAAAATGCTCATCGCCTTCACCTGGTGGGTGAATCGCAAGGACTCGGAGGGCAACAATATCTTTCAAGGCGGCTTTCTCGGGCTCGACAACATCGGCGTCTTCGATCGAAGCGCACAATTTCCTGACGGCACTCGTCTTGAGCAAAGCGACGGTACGAGCTGGATGGGAATGCTTTCGCTCAACCTCATGCGGATCGCAATTGAGTTGGCGCGGGAGAATCACGTTTACGAAAACATCGCCACGAAATTCTTTGAGCATTTCCTAAATATCGCGGCCGCCATGAACAATCTCGGCGGCAAAGGCATCGGTCTTTGGAATGAAGAGGACGAATTTTACTACGACGTCCTGCACACGCCGGGCGGTCGTTATTTCCCACTGAAGGTGCGTTCGTTAGTCGGCCTGATGCCGCTGCTGGCGGTGGAAACGATCCAGTGGCAATTAATCGATGCGCTGCCTGGCTTCAAGGCGCGCCTCGAGTGGTACCTGCAGCATCGTCCCGATTTGGCAAGTCTCGTCTCGCGCTGGCAGGAGCCAGGAATGGGCGAGCGCCGGCTCGTCGCGCTGACCCGCGGCCATCGCATGAAATGTTTGCTCCGGCGTATGCTTGATCCGGAAGAATTTCTCAGCGATTACGGCGTGCGCTCGCTGAGCAAACATTACAAGGACCACCCCTACGTTCTGAACGTGCGAGGCGACGAGAAAATCGTCAGCTACGAACCGGCCGAATCCCAAAGCGGGATCTTCGGCGGCAATTCAAACTGGCGCGGCCCAGTTTGGTTTCCGATCAATTATTTGCTCATTGAGTCACTCCAGCAATTTCACCATTACTACGGCGATGATTTCAAAGTGGAATGTCCCACGCGCTCGGGAAATTTTTTAACCCTCAAAGAAATCGCCAACGAACTTTCCAATCGGCTGATCAAGCTCTGGATGCGCGGCCAGGATCGTCAACCACCGTTCGCACGCGCGTCGGCTGGTCTGGACCAAACACGTGACCGCGATCGCTACTGGTTTCACGAATACTTCCATGGCGACACTGGCGCTGGCCTCGGCGCGTCGCATCAGACCGGCTGGACCGCACTCGTCGCGAAGTTGATTCAACAGCAAGGTGAATTCGGCACGATCAGCCCGGAGCTTGATCCTGCTCTTGCCGTCACTCGCGCCCGTACTCCTTCTCGTCGCTAAACCTTCGTAAAGGCAAACTTCCAAACCAACACACCGGTAATCAATCCGAGGAGGGCGCCTGCGGGGACAACGTATGGTGCATCCTTTGATTTGAATCCGCCTTTGGCCAGAAAGATCACGAGGGCAAAAGCGAAGCCGTAAAGCAATCCGCCGCTGGCACCTTGCCACCACGCGCTGCGCCTCGTTAACGAGAGAGCCGTTATCAGACTCACGAGCATCCCCTTCAAGGTCGCCGCGAAAAAAATCTCGATCTTGTACGGTTCGTCTGGCGCAAAGAAAATGCCGACGCCATCCAGTGCACCGATTATTCCCCCGATCAGCAAAACGATAATGACATTCATCTCTCCTCACTTGCTTCGCCAGTTCTACAACCAAGAGTTCTCTGCCACTCAGCGCCGCATGATGTGTATGGCAAGAATGCGGCTTTGATGGCGTGCAAGCAGATAATCGATAAAATCGCCAATGATGGAGTTCGGTTTGTTGCCTAACTTGGTCACTACTCGGCAAATAAGAGTGCCGCTGCGCGCATGCCATTCGAGATTAATTGCGCCGTGAAGGTCTCTCGCGCTATGGATCTTCGCCCAGCCATGTGGCCTGCCGGGCTGCTTAGACCAGACTTTGATGAAGCCGAATTTTCGCTCCAGCTGCGGGTCGCTCATGATTTTATTGCGTAGCGATCCGCGCCCGGTCGTAATGACCTGAATTACCGTTTGCATCTTTCAATCACCTTAAGCAATTCGGCCTAACGATCCGAAATTACAAACGAAATCCTTGTAGCTAGGCCGTCCTACGACCAAGAGGTGGATCGCGCTCTCCGAGCGCGATGTTAGTTTTAGCATCGAGCGCGGAGCGCTCGATCCACCCGAGCTTCTCAAAGGCGCGGCTCCATCAGCGAGCGAAACATCACGTACACATCGACGTATCCTTTGGTCGGATGGCGGAAGGCGCCGGGCAAAGTGCCGACGATCTTAAATCCAAGTTGCTGCCAGAGCCGAACCGCCGATTCGTTTGTCGAAACCACAAAGTTGAATTGGATCGCGCGAAATCCGAGCCGGCGGGCTTCGCTCAGGCAATGCTCGCCCATCGCGCGACCGAGCCCCTGCCCGCGCGCATCCGCTGCGACCATGAAAGCCGCGTTCGCAACGTGTCCAGCGGGACCCGACCAATTCGGCCGCAAAATGTAAGCGCCGAGGACATGATCATTTTGTTCCGCAACACAAGTGTGCGCACCACTTTGAAACCAGTACGCGAGCCCATCTTCGCGCGACATCTGTGGATCGAACGGATAGGTGTCGCCGGCCTCGACCACTTCATGAAAAATCTCCCAGATCGCGTCGTGATCCGCATCCATCGCTGGCCGAATCTTTAGCACGAAGTCAATGATAACCGTGCACTACGAAAAAACATCGAGATCATTCACTCAATGCGACCCACGCAGCAAGAGCAGCGAGTTTCTGTTCAGCGCGCCATGGTCCTTTAGTAGATCGACCAAAGTTTTGTATCGCTCGTCGGACCTGAAGTATCGATTTCCTTAATTCAGACACCGCTCGGGCATATGCGTCGCGTTCGGTGAGAATGACCGTGCCGATTCCGTTGGCGTGCAAAGCTTGCTCGAGTTCAGTGCGAAATAGCTGTCCTTCCAGCGCATGCGCGCGGATGTGTGGATTTGCGATGGAAGCAGGGTCGATCTGGCTGCCAACTACAAGAGCGGCGCGCCGGGCCGCGTAGCCATCTCGGCAATAGTCGGCAAGCAATCTCGCGATCGATTTCCTCGTGACGCAATGCACTATCCGTAAGCGCGGCCGTATCTTGGCGGCATCTTCTTCAAGTCTTCCCATCGCCGCGTGAAACGGCTGCCGCGTCTCGGCAAATCGCGGGTCAGACAGGTCGATCAGACGGTTGTCGCACAAGCGCGGTGAACCAACCGAGCCCGCAAGCAAAACAGCGCTCGCCCAGCCAGACTTCACCCGAAAACCAAGCGCTGCTTGCTTTATTGTGGATTTCAATCCGCGACGCGGCGTCTTTGCTTAGTCCTTCAGGAACCAAACGTCCGGCTTATCGATCACGCCGGCCTGCTGCATTTTCTGGCGCAAGTCATCCGAGCCTGCGAATTCTTTCGCTTTGTTTAAGTCTTGCGCACCGAAGAGGAGAATCACTTCATTGGGATTGTCGGTGTTGCGCAAAAGACACTCCTCTTTTAGCCCGGCAGCGGCCCGCACAGAACCATGCGCATCATAAGCGGCTTTCCATTTTCCGAAGTCACCAATCTTGTGACGAATTAGTATGTAGTTCATGTAGATCTCCTGTTTGAGCAGTTATCTGCGCAGAATCGTACGAAGTTCAATGCCGTTTGAAATACTGCACTGCTTTCTCGTGCTTCTTTGCCGCGGCTTTTGTCTCGAACGTGCCGAGATTCCTCCCTTTTCCAGTCTTTGGATTCTTTTTTCGCGAATACAAGCGATACTTACCGGATTTCAATTTTCTGATCATGATTTCTCCGCTGTGCGGGGCACGCCGACACAGATTTTGCCATCGCGCGTTTCCACTCTGAATATTTTCAAATCGACTTTGGCAGGGCCGTTCGTTACTTTTCCGGTGCGGACATCGAAACACGACTTGTGCCATGGGCATTGCACGTTGAACCCATGGAAGGTCCCTTCGGAGAGCGGGCCGAAGCGGTGCGTGCAAAATTCCTGAAACGCGAAGACGCGATTGTCGACCTTTGCAATTGTCATGACCTGGCCGTCGATTTGGGCACGCAACGTCTCCTCATTGCTTAATTGTTCGGCGCCGGGAACCGGGACAAAAATTACATCTCCTTGTTCCGCAGCATTCGCCGTCGAAAGACGAAGCGTGTCTTCCGGGGTCGGGGTGCGCCGGTTGTGCCGGCCGACGGCGATTCCCTCACCGTAAACGAGGCTTCCGCCGAGATAACTGGACACAAACAAGAGCACAATGCCGCCTAACGAGAAGATCAACGGCGTTCCTGTAATTCTTTGATCGACAAGCGGCGGGTAGCGCACGCCCAAATTGATTCCGTAAAGAGCGACGACAATGAGATTCAACATCAAGTGAATCGTTGCGATGCGTTTGGCAGGATGATCGCTGCGGATATCTGTATAATCGACGAAACCAGGAACCGCCGCGAGCAACGCCGTGATCACTCCGAGGAGCATCGCGTAGAACGAACCGCGAACCAGATTCGGCACGAAGGGAAAAGCGAGACTGGCGAGGTCGAGAAAAAAGCTCAGCAAAAAGAGCCCGATCGGGAAATGAACCAGCATCGGATGCAGCGGATGCCGCAATGGTTTGCCTTCGAGAAAATCTTTCAGCATGGCTCTTACTACTCTGGAACATTCGCGCCGCCAGCTTCGGCGATTTTGCGCCATTTCTTCCTCGACATCCGCGCGACGCTGATGCCGTACTCGTAAGTCATTCGACCGCCCAGATACGCAGAGCCGATTACCAATGCGGTTCCCAAGATCGACAACGTAAGCGGCGCGGCGGATACGGTCGGCGCGTCACGAAAATCTTGCACACGCAAACCGAGATTGACCGCAAAGAGGGCAGTGGCGAGGAGATTCAGCACCATGTGATACAACCCGATCTTCCACGCCGGCTTCTGTTTTTTGATGCCGGTCCAATCAACCAAACCAGTCGGCACTGCCAGGAGCGACGCGACCAGGCCGAAAATAATCGCGTAAAAAGACAATCGGACCATGGCATTGCCACCGATGTTCCATTGGGAAAGTAAGTCGAAGATAAGCGCGCCGGGCCACATGGCCATCGGCACATGTACCAGGATCGGGTGCAATGGATGTTTGAGCCACGTCCCTTTCAAAAAATCGAGCAGCCATTTCATAGCGCGGAACGAAGGCGCGTTCCCACCACCTGTTCGCAGCGCGATCTGAATATGCGCGCGTCAAACTTCAGCTGAGCGTGCGGCCTGCCAGCTAGGTAGTTATTTCTTCATAAACGAGCCCGCAGCCAAAAGCACGTCACGCTGATCGATGTTGGCGAGCTCCACCCATCTGCGAAGGTCAGAAAGATTTCCTTTGCTCAGCCGCAACACGCATAATCGGATAAACTCCAATTGTTCGGCGGTCGCTTCTCGTTCAAATGGAATCGTGCGCCCACATTCCTTGTCGATGATCTCTTCTACAACGTCCTGCTGCTCGATGGGAAATTGTTTCCAGATCTCTCCGATCACCGCCGGCGTTAGCCCAACCGGTTTCGGTTCACCCGTGACAAGATCGAACGCTTTTTGCGCTTGATGAAGTTCGGTTTGTGCATTGCGCAACCGTTCGCCAATCAAACGAACTCGCTCTTTGTTTTCCAACGTCAGACCTTTCGCTTCATCCGCCGCGGCCGAAAACTTTGCCTGAGCTTTTCTGAGCCGGTCCGCCTCCGGCATGTCGCGAAACTCGTCTGGAATCTTATACATCGACGCTTCGCGGTGATTCCTCGCTGCCTCGTCCCCGCGCGCTGCGCAAAAGCAAAAGAAGAGAGATCAGCAAGACAGAATCAAGCGCAAGATGAGTGGAGAAGCTCCAGTTTTTGCTCGCATGACCGAAGCAGCCGCAGGTGATGTCCAGCCCGCGAATCTTAGCCCCGATCGTCGCGGCGATGAAAATGCCGATGAGCGCAACTAAAATCGACAATCCCCCAAGATAGAGACGGCGCGCGATCAGCGCGAGTCCGCACAGAATTTCGAGCCAAGGCAAATAGAAGGCGAGCCCGACGCCGATCGTCCACGGAAGGATTTTGTAATTGTCGATGTCGTTAGCGAATCGAATCGGGTCGAGAGCTTTGATAACCCCGGCGTAGATGAAGATTGCACCGACGAGCGCGCTGACAATTCGCCATACGACATTGCGCCAGGAGAAATCCATCTCTTACGGGAAACGCCCAACGCCCAACACCCAACGCCCGATGCCGAATGCAGAGGCTCTGAATTTCTGCCTATTGGACGTTCGATGTTCAGCGTTCGGCGTTTTCTTCATCTGTTCTTCTTGAGCCATTCTTCCCAGCCGCCTTGCAGCACAAAGACGTTCTTCAACTGTGCTTCATCGCGGAGTCTCTTGGCTACTTCCCGCGCCGCGTTGCAGCTTTCAGCACTGCAATAAACAATCACTCGTTTTTCCGGCGACCATCTTTCAAGAAATTGCGGCAGCAGTTCGTTCCATCGATCTTCGTTTAACGAAGCGGCGCCAGGAACATGGTCGCGGGCAAATTCTTCATCGGATCGAGCGTCGACCCAAATTGCGTTGTCGCCCCAGGCCCGCGCCTGATCGACCGTGAGTAGTTCGGAGGCTGGGACAGGCGATTGCCACGAGACGCGATCGCGAAAATAAACCCCTTCGATGATTGCTGGGACGAATGCCAGCGCGATAAGAAACAGCGCTTGTCTAATCGGGCACGAGTTCACTGCTTATCGTATCGCGGCACGGCGAGCGAAAGGCAACTGCCGATCGGTCATGAGCTGCTTCGACATAAAACCCGCGTCCCGGCAGCGGCAAACAAAATCCAACACGTGTAAATAACAAGAGCTAGATGGCTTCTAGGCCAGGCCGGCATAGTGCTCCCGCACATATTCGGCTACCGCGTCCCGCCAATTGCGTGGAGTCGTGCCGGTGAGCGAGAAAAATTTCTCGGTGCAAAGAACGGAATACGCCGGACGCGGCGCAATCCAGCTCTTCATGTCGGCAATCTTCAATGCCCCGACCGTTTTTGCTCTCAGCGGGATGCCTAACGAACGGCAACAATCCAGCGCAAATTGTCCGTATTCCCGCCAACTGCATTCGCCGGCGTTCGTGAAATGTAAGATGCCGCTGTAATCACGCGCATTGTAGCCGCGACGGCGTTCGCCAGTCCAGCTCGGACCCGCGGTGCCGGGGTCAGCGACCCCGGCTACAGCATCGCTCATGAAAAATTGTGGGAGCATTCGGGCAATGTCACGCGTGTAAGTCGGCGTGGAAAATTTATCCGCGACAGCATCGACGTGTTCGTCTTCGCGAGCGCGTTTGATGATCCCGTCCACAAAACTCGGCCGGTCCGGCCCGAACACCCACGAGACGCGCACGATGAGATTTCGGCGGTCGACTCCGAGAACATTTTGCTCACCTGCTCGCTTTGATTCGCCGTAAGCGCTCATCGGACGTGCGGCATCTTCTTCGAGATACGGCTCGCGTTTTTCGCCGTCGAAAACGTAGTCGGTGCTGAAATGAATCAGCTTCACTTTCTTGCTCCGGCAAATTTGGGCGAGGACGCACGGCGCTTCCGCGTTGATCGCGGTCGCGCGGTCGCGCTCTGTCTGGCAAAGATCGACATTGGTCATCGCAGCGGCATTGATGAGAACATCGAAATCGAGATTGTCGATCTCAGCTTGAATCTGACTCGCATCGGCGAGATCGAGCTGCGCATGATTGAAATCCACGACTTCAAACTTGTCGACAAGCTCGCGCCGCAGCGCCGCGCCCAAACGTCCTCCGGATCCGATGATTACGATTTTCATTTCTTCCTTAGCGGCGCTCTACCAGCGCCAAGAATGTAGTGCAAGCGTCTCGCTTGCGGTTCATCTAAACGCAACCTGGAAGATTGCATCACCCTTCGGCGTTAATAGAGCGTCGCTGCGTTGGCAAAATTGCTAGTAAATGAAAAGTGACGTAACGAAATGCTTCGCCACGATCGGCCGTCCGATAAGACAGATTCTCCAGGTAGTAGTAGCCTTGTCGCCTCTAAAACTGGTGC
>Ga0070717_10001403_pt1 | contig 16609 bp, 13 predicted proteins | sample LARL113metaG_FD_71366 | JGI IMG/M metagenome (GOLD analysis project Ga0070717, IMG submission 71366) | Corn, switchgrass and miscanthus rhizosphere microbial communities from Kellogg Biological Station, Michigan, USA - LAR L11-3 metaG | ecosystem: Host-associated > Plants > Roots > Rhizosphere ... | reverse complement strand
AACGACACCACCATCGGCAACATCATTGCCGAGGCGATGAAGAAAGTCGGCAAGGACGGCGTCATCACCGTCGAAGAGTCGAAGACTCTTGAAACCCAGCTCGAAGTAGTGGAAGGCATGCAGTTCGACCGCGGCTATCTCTCTCCGTATTTCGTTACCGATCCGGAGCGTATGGAAGCCGTTCTTGAAAACGCCTACATCCTCATCAACGAAAAGAAAATTTCGTCAATGAAGGACCTGCTCCCCTTGCTTGAGCAGATTGCCAAGAGCGGCAAGCCCCTGGTGATCATTGCTGAAGACGTTGAGGGAGAGGCGCTCGCGACTCTGGTGGTCAACAAGCTGCGTGGCACGCTGCACGTGAGCGCGGTGAAGGCCCCAGGCTTCGGCGACCGTCGCAAGGCCATGCTGCAGGACATCGCAATCCTGACCGGCGGCAAAGCCATCACCGAAGATCTCGGCATCAAGCTCGAGAACGTTCAGATCTCTGACCTTGGCCAGGCAAAGAAAATCACCATCGACAAGGACAACACCACCATCGTCGAAGGCAAGGGCAAGCACAACGAGATCGAAGGCCGCGTGAAAGAAATTCGCAGCCAGATCGACAAAACCACCAGCGACTACGACCGCGAGAAGCTGCAAGAGCGGTTGGCGAAGCTGGTCGGCGGAGTGGCCGTCATTAAGGTCGGCGCTGCCACCGAAACCGAAATGAAAGAGAAGAAAGCCCGCGTGGAAGATGCGATGCATGCAACCCGCGCGGCCGTTGAAGAGGGAATCGTCCCTGGCGGCGGAGTTGCTCTGAGCCGCTGTGTCACGGCCCTCGAAAAGCTCAAGGCCGAAGGTGACGAGCAGATCGGCATCAACGTCGTGAAGCGCGCCTTGCAAGAACCATTACGCCAGATCGCCGAGAACGCCGGTGAAGAAGGCGCAATCGTGCTGGGCAAAATCAACGACTCCAAGGACAATAACTTCGGCTACAACGCCCTGACCGGCGAGTATGAAGATCTGGTCAAGGCCGGCGTGCTCGATCCTACCAAGGTCGTTCGCACCGCGCTGCAAAATGCCGGATCAATTGCCTCACTGATGTTGACCACCGAAGCCCTGATCTCCGAGCTGCCGGAAAAGAAAGAAGCTCCGGCAATGCCAGGCGGCCACGGTGGCGGCGGCATGGGCGACATGTACTAAAAGGGGCTGCTAGCTATTAGCTTTCAGCTTTTAGCTGGAACCGCTGTACTAGCACGAACCATGTGTCGGACATTCTTGTCCGCACCAGGCCCCGCCGCAAGGCGGGGTTTTTTTTCTTAGGCACCGCAATGCAGCGCCAAGCAGTGAGCATGGTGCGCCATCCCGAAGACCCGCGCTTCGCCAGCGGGACGAGGGATCCCGCGTCCAGCTTGTCGCGCTTTCGAAACAATTCCGCATGACAGACAAGGCCCGCAAGACATCTCTATCGCGTGAAGACTACAGCGAGTAGCAACAGTCAATATTCTGCCGAAGAGATTGATTTCCTTGTCGCTTACATTTTCCCGACTGACGCCCTGTCTTTCCTGTAATTGATGAGGCTGACCGAACCCGGATTTGTTACCGCCGAGCTCGATGTTGGCGCTGCCCTGGTTTCTATCTTCTGTTACAATCCCGCGCATCCTTTCGCAGCGAGCGTCGCTATGAAACGTCCGTCTGTCGGAGCACTCCTCTTCGGCCTGGTTCCTTTCATCGCAGTTTGTTTCTCGGTCTCGCTCTGGGACCGAATATATCCAATCGTCCTGGGTCTGCCTTTTAATTTCTTTTGGTTAATCCTGTGGATTCTGCTGACCCCGATTTTCATGTGGGGCGCCTATCTCTTGGAACGACCACAGCAAGATGAAATCAGCCATAAACCGGACGGTCAAAATTGACTCCCGCTTTGGTCGCGCTATCAGTTATCTCTGCCATCGTGGCAGTAGGTTCCCTTGCAGGTTTCTCCGCGCGAGTTCGTCACAAAATGGATCTGGAGCAGTGGACGGTTGGGGGCAGAGGTTTCGGCACGATCCTGGTTTGGCTCCTGATGGCTGGCGAAATTTATACCACCTTTACTTTTCTCGGCTCGAGCGGGTGGGCTTATTCGCGGGGAGGCCCGGTTTTATACATCCTCGGATATCAGCCATTAATGTACGTCGTCTCCTTTTACGTTCTTCCGCAGGTTTGGGAAGCCGGTCGAAGGTACAACCTGCAAACTCTGGGCGACTTCTTTCAGTCTCGATATAGCAGAACCTATCTATCAGCGTTTGTGGCATTGGTGGGAATGGTTTTCCTCCTTCCCTACGTGCAACTTCAACTCACCGGATTGGGGATCATTGTCGAAGTTGCCAGTTACGGTTCGATTCACCGTACTCCCGCCATTCTTATTGCTTTCGCCATCGTCGCAGGGTTTGTGTTTGTGAGCGGCGTTCGAGGAGTGGCGTGGGCCAGTGTTATCAAAGATTTTCTATTACTATTTGCAGCCCTGTTTATAGGAATAGCCATTCCCCACATTTATTTTGGTGGCATTGGGGGAATGTTCGCTGCTCTGGCCCATGCCAAACCTGAGCACCTCGTGATGCCTGGGGCCACGAAGAATCTGGGTCATACCTGGTACCTGTCGAGCGTACTCATGACGGCTCTTGGTTTTTTTATGTGGCCGCACAATTTCGCGGCGTCGTTCACTGCTCGCAGCGGGAAAATTCTGCGTCGCAACGCAGTCTTTTTGCCTCTTTACGGCATCACGATGCCACTGATGATCTTCGTAGGTCTTACAGCGGTTCTTATCGTGCCCAACCTCAGCAACGGTGATCTCGCGTTGCTGACTATTGTCCGGAGGACTTTCCCGGCGTGGTTTCTCGGCGTCATCGGCGGAGCCGGCGCGCTAACTGCGATGGTGCCAGCCGCAATACAAATTCTTGCGGCGGCGACATTGTTTTCGAAGAATATCTGCCGGCCGGTGCTGGCGCCCCGCATGACTGATCGGCAGGTTGCGGCCCTTGCCAAGATCATGGTTCTGGTGCTTACCTCGGGCGCGTTGTATCTCGCCATTCATAGTTCGGTGAGCCTGGTCTCGCTTCTGCTGATGGGATACGCCGGGGTAGCACAATTTTTTCCGGGAATTGTGCTCGGTCTCTATTCAAAAAAGGTGAGCGGGGCCGGGATATTCGCCGGAATTGTCTGCGCAGTTGTTGTAGTTGCGTTTTTGATCTTGAGCAAGCGTGATCCATGGATGGGTGTGAATCCCGGATTCGTTGCGTTGTGCCTCAACTTCGCCGTAGTTGGCGTAGTCACCGTGGCGCGGCCGAATCGCACACCCCAGGATGAAAATGGGTTTGCAACAAGAACGTCTACCATGTTCATTGAACAGAGAAACCTTTGATGGGGTCATCCCGGACCTATCGACTCGAGCGGGCGGGAGAGGGGCCTTACGATGCGACTGGATCAGCAGCGCCGGGTGCAGGATCAGCACCTGAACACGGCGACCCGCAGATTGCTGTCGCGCAATGAAGCTCGGCAGTAAATGAGACTCTGGCTTCCGGCCAAGCTGGTGCTTTTCCAACTGCAACGCGAGCCGCATTATTCGGCAAGCCGATTACATCGGCATTGGCTCAGGTTGCGGCATTGGCGGAAATATATCGGGACGGGTGTCCGGCTCACGCCCTGGTTTCACTGGAGGGACAATGTCGGGATCAGATCCCGGTCCAGGCTCCGGGTCCGGCTTTGGCCCCGGTGTAGGTCGCGGTGGAGGCGATGGACTTCGAACAAATGCCATAAGCTGATCTTCCTTCTCGCAAAGCGATTCAAGCAACTTTCCTCTCCATCGTGCTCACGGTTGACTTCGGTTCGACGTGGCCTTCTCCGTCGCCACCTTTGCCCTCCTCTTTTCTCGCAGCCGATTGTGTTTCCGGTTCGTTGCGGACCGCAAGCTGGGCTTTCTCATCATTTACACCCGACGTCTCCTGACCGGCTGGTTGTAATTTTTCGTCAGATTGCGCTTGTTTTGGGGTCGTCTGGGCAGGTTCGGTCGAGTCGCTCTCTCCGGACGACTCCTGCTCGTTTGTTTTCTTGTCCCCAGTTTGTTTCTCGACGGAGGAAAGCAAGCGCTCCATTCTGACGCGAACCGCCAACCATCGTACGCTGCTGGCGCCAGCGGCCCTCTCCAGGTAAGGAGCGAGTGTCTCGTCGCTCGCAATCCCTTCTTTTTTCAGAAACTCCAGGATAGCCGTGCTCTTCGTCTCTAGTGCTTCAAGATAAGGGATCAAATCATTCAGTATTTCGCCGGTAATTGTGGCATCCATCTGGTGCTCTCCTCGCGAGCATTCTTTGGATGCAGAAAACCTGGCGCGGGCAAAGCGAATCCGCTGCGAACGGCCAACCGCGTGTCTCAGGTGATCATCACTACTTCGAAGTGGCGCATAATGTGGTAGGACCATCCAGCAAGTCGTCGAAGATGCCAAGAGCAACCTCAGTTCATATCTCTCGGCTGGCAACGGTTCTCCTGGTATGTTCCGCCGCCCTCCTTGCTCAAAACCCTCAGTTGCGGACAAAAAACGGCCGCCGTTTTCCCACAGTGACTTTTACCTCGGTATATTGGAGCGGCAATCCGACTTACTATTCCATCGCCATTGACGCAACCGGGGCAGCGACCTATCAATCTGCTCCCGATTCGACCTCCAGCATCGGAGTCCCATACACGATTGAGTTCCAGACTAGTGATTCCACGCGGCGGGTAACCTTCAACATCGCGCGAGAGCTGGATTTCCTTAATGGCGATTTTCCGATCTCACTGCGCTCGGCGGCGAATGCGCCGGTACGAACTCTCGCATATCACGACACGACATTTAATAACCAGATCACATATAGCGATTCCACAGATTCCGAGATCCAGGAACTGACTTCCGTTTTTGAAGAAATTTCAGCGACCTTCGAGTTTGCGCGACGGCTGGCATACCTGCATCAATACGATCGGGGTGGCCTCGAACCCGAACTTGTTCGCATGCAGACCAGCGCCGAACACCATCTGTTGCGGGAATTGCAGGCCGTCACTCCCGCGCTAAAGAGCATAACTTCGGACCCCAGTCTGAGCGAGAGTGTTCGAAAACGCGCCGAGGCAATTCTGGCTCTCGTGCGGAAAATTTAGCGTGGTGCAAAGTCCGCCAGTTCCGCTCGTCGAGTGAGTCAATTTTCCTTTTTTTTGGGGGGGTACCAACTTGAATGGCTCGTCAATCGCCGGTGGTTACGCCGCGCGAATGCACATTGGACCGGATGAACCGGACGATCTCGTCCATCGAAGTTCCAGGTTGAAAGATTGCGGCGACGCCGAGTTTTTTCAACGCTCCCACATCCTGATCAGGAATGATGCCGCCGACCACAACCAGGACGTCGTCCATTTTGTTTTGACGCAGCAGGTCCATTACGCGCGGAACGATTGCGTTATGCGCGCCAGAAAGGATGGAGAGGCCAATCACATGCACGTCTTCCTGCAGCGACGCGTTCACAATCATCTCCGGCGTTTGGCGGAGGCCGGTGTAGATGACTTCCATGCCGGCATCGCGCAGCGCTCGTGCAATGACTTTCGCGCCGCGGTCATGGCCGTCGAGACCGGGTTTTGCCACCAGAACGCGGATTTTTTGTTCAGCCATCATAATCGTTAAATCAGCGTCATTGAATCAACCAATCGTCTTTACGTCGAGGCTCCTCCACAAATACCAGCACGCGATGCTGCGGTACGGCTCCCAGCGCTTGGCTATTTTTTCGATCTGCTCGGGAGTTGGAAGTGTGATCTTTTTCTTCGGCAGCTTTGCGACCGTCTTTTTATTCTGACTCCGGCCAGCGCCATTCTTTCTTTTTGCTGCCCCTTCGAGATACTGCTTGTGGATCGCCATCCGTATCCCGAAATCCCCGGTTGGCAGCACATTCGCACGTCGCAGCGTAAACATTAGAAACATGTGCGCAGTCCACACGCCCACGCCCTTCACTTGCGTGAGATGTGCGATTACTTCCTCGTCTGACATGTCAGCCAGTTTTGAAAAATCCAGATCGCCTCGTTTGGCGCGTTCGGCCATGTCAAAAAGATACGAAGACTTTTGCTTCGAAAGTCCCACCGCCCGCAGTTGATCCGCTGAAAGTTTCAATATTCCTTCGGGCGTCACCGGATCACCGGCCAGCGCGGTGAACCTCTTGAAAATGGTTATCGCAGCTTTGCCATTGAGCTGCTGATACACGATCGCTTCCGCCAGGCTGTGAAATGTGGGGTCGCCAAATTCCATGCGGCACGGTCCCACGCGCTCAATGATGGCCCGCATCAAGGGATCGGATTTCTTCAGATGCAGAACTGCCTTACGCATATTTCAGTCAAAACTTGCATCATCTTACCGCTTTTGTTGTACCTGAGGGAAAAGCGTGCCAGTGGAACTCAATCGTTTCGCCCAGATGCGATAGGAAATATTCCGCATTATGGCCTCCCGGATAAAGGTGGAACTCGTGCTTGATGTTTTCCGCCTGAAGTTGCTTGTGCATCTGCTCTGCAGATGCCGCGAATCCATATTCATCCTGCTCCCCACAGTTGATGTAGATTGCCTCGTTTCTGATTTGCGCCTGGTTCTTGCGAGCCAATTCGAAGGGATTGTTCTCGATCCAATGCGGAACATTAATCGGATTTCCGAACACCCTGCCCAGGAGCCCTGCCAGCGGTCCGCCATTACGCAGGTCAGCGTTGAGTGCACGAGGCGCTTCCGTAATCAGCGCCGGACTCTGTGCGCTCACCGACCCGAAGAGTTCCGGATGCGCAAACGCGAATCGTAGCGCTCCGTATCCACCCATAGAAAGTCCGGTGACGCCCCGTGACCGGCGTTGGCGAATGACGCGATAGTGGGTCTCGATGTACGGAAGAAATTCGATGAGAAAGAAATCGTTGTAGCGATCATGTCCATCGGCAGAGTTGATGAAGAAGCTGCCTCTTCCTTCAGGCGCGATCATGAGGAAATCGCCTACCTTGTGATCGCGCCTGAGGTCTTCGATCAGCCCCCAACCCCCGCTTCGAAGCAGTGTTTGCTCATTCTCGCCGAGACCATGCAAGAAGTAGAGAACGGGATATTTTTTTTGGGTTTCGGTTCCGTAGTTCGGCGGCAGCATTACGCAATACCGAACCGGACGACGAAGGATGCCACTCTTGAAAACGCTGCAGTCAATTCGTCCCTGGGCGACAGCGTAAGTCGGCAGAATACAAATGATTGCAAGAACGCAATTAAGCCAGTTCGCAAGCATTCGAAGTTGGAGCTCTCCTGTGGTGTTCCTGCGTAAGCCTTTATGTCGTCTGTGGTTTGGGTTTAAAAAGCCAGAGGCGACACCAAAGTCTATTCGTATCTCAGCGCCTGAACTGGATCGAGCCGCGCCGCCCGCGATGCCGGGTACAGCCCAGAGAGCAAGCTCACCAGAAACGAAAAGCCCAGCGCCACTGCCACTAGCCAGACAGGGACCGACCAGATGTGCTCAGGTGGAAATCCCTGGCGCTTGAGATAAATATTGGTCCCGAAATTGATTACGCGGCCTATGAACCAGCCGAGAGCAGTCCCACAGATTCCTCCCAAAAGCCCCATTGCTCCAGCCTCAGCAAAGAACAATCCGCGCACGTCAGCGTCGCTGGCGCCTACGGCTTTCATGATCCCAATCTCACGGCGGCGTTCGAGAATGGCCATCACTAGCGTGTTGATGATTCCAATCGACGCCACGGTCAACGCCAGGCTCCCGAAGATTCCCAGGAAGAGATCGAGAATAGCAAAAAAGCGTCGCATGCTCTTAGTAGCGTCCAAAATCGAAAACGTGTTGAAGCCAAGTTTCTTGATAGCCTGTTCGACGGTGTCCACTTTGCCTGCTCCGCTGACCCGCGCGACCACATTGCTGTAAATGGCTTCGTTGGAAGTTGCGCGGCTGGAATCACGCATGTCGTAGGCTTGCATCGGCCGCATATCTTCAATCAATTTTTGCGGAATGAACAGACGCGCGCGCGCCGATCCCCGCATGCTGTCTGGATCAAGGTCGGTTACGCCGACAATAGTGAGCGGCATTTCATGCGAGATCACCGAAAAAGACGCGGTATCCTGCCCATTGCTGGATTCGCGCTCCGCATAGCGCATTACCAGTTGCTTGCCGAGGAGCGGCTTCGCCACTTCATTAACGTTAATTTCGTCCGGTCCGCGGCTTGATTTTCCGAGCAGCTCAGCGGCGAAGCTTTTTTGCAGGATCACTTCGTGCGCGTCTTCAGACAAGAAAAATCTACCCTGCATGCCTTCGAAACTGTCGCCATCCTTTGAAGACGAGGGAAGTCCGGCCACCATGGTGAGGTGGGGTTTGTCGTCGTACCGTACCTCGGTTATGAAACGCAGGTCTGGATAAACCTCTACAACTCCAGCGACATTTGCAATCTTCAGCCGCGCAGCCTCGTTCAGGTCCGGACTTTCCGCCGGCGCCGGACCACTCTCTTCCTGTTCGCGGTTAAAACTGCGGAGGTCACGACGCGAAGTGACTACAATCGAGTCAAACAGCCCCGAGCGTTGCAGCCGTCGCGACGCCAACTGCTGCAGACCAATGCCGAGCGAAAGCATGGCCACCAGCGATGCGACACCAACAGAAATTCCGAGCGTGGTCAGCGAATTCCGCAGCACCGATTCGCGCAAATTACGGCCGGCAAGCTCAATGGAATCGTAGAGCTTCATGATTTAGCTCCAGCCACGGTCCGGGCCGAGTTCGGCTGGTCGGCCACGACTTTTCCGTCAGCGAGAAAAATGAGGCGGTCTGCATACTTTTCTGCCAAGTCGCGCTCATGCGTAACCAGCAACACGGTCATCTTTAGCGATTGGTTTAATCGCCGGATCAATTCCATGACTTCGGTGCCGGTTCGGCTGTCGAGATTGCCCGTCGGCTCATCCGCAAGCAGAATGCGTGGCTGATTGATCAAAGCCCGCGCCATGGCTACCCGCTGCTGCTCGCCGCCCGATAGTTCGATGGGCCTGTGTTTCAGGCGTCCACTCAAGCCAACTTTTTCGAGTGCACTCATGGCCAGCGCGCGGCGTTTGCTCCGCTCCACTTCGGCGAAACGCAACGGGAGTTCGACATTCTCGAGCACGGTCATGCTGGGAATCAAATTGAAGGACTGAAACATCATGCCCACAGTGTGCCGGCGGTATTTCGCAAGCTCGTCGCGCGAAAGATCCGAGAGGCTCTGATTCTCGACGATCACACTGCCGGCACTCGGAGAATCCAGCCCAGCAAGGAGGTTCAGCAGAGAAGATTTTCCTGAGCCGGATGCACCCAACAATGCGACGAATTCACCGGCTGCAATCTGTAGGGTAATGCCATCCACTGCGCGAATCATCGCGCTTCCCATCTGGTAATGGCGGCAGAGTTGCTCGGTGCGAATGGCGAAAGAAGAAGTCAAAGAAGAAGTTTAGCAGGAGTTTAGAAAGCGATTGTTTGCAGTCGCCGCTCGAATCACTTGCGAAATCGTTGCAGTGGCAACTCAGCTCTTGTCGATTAAGCGTGCTTGCTCCGCTTGTGGGCAACGCCCTTTTGCGGCTCCGAATCGAAACGCCTTGGAGGCAATCATGCGAGCACCATTTTTGCTTGGACGGCTCCTGTTCGGCGGCTATTTCATAATGAGCGGCATCAATCACTTCAAAAATCAGGGTCAGATGACGCAGTATGCGGCTGGGAAGAATGTTCCCTTGCCCAAGCTTGCGGTCACTGCCACCGGCGCTGCACTCGTCGCCGGAGGCGCCAGCATTCTCTTCGGACTCAAGCCCAGGCTGGGTGCGGCCGGGCTAGTGGGCTTCCTCGCCGGGGTTTCTCCAATCATGCATGATTTCTGGAAGCAAGAGGATCCGCAGCAGCGCATGAACGACACAGTCAACTTCATGAAGAATCTCGCCCTTGCGGGCGGAGCAATGGTCCTAATGGCCGTAGAAGAGCCGTGGCCAGGCAGCGTCCCCGCGCTCACAGCCACCCCGCTCGAACGTGCGAAACGGGTACTGCGCGAAGTCGCGGCATAGCGTACTTCAGTCGCTTGCATTCTTTGGAAACGGCAGCTCCGTAGGTTTGTCTCCAGCGCTCGCTTGAATCAATTTCTGCACCGGACTCGCCACCGTCAGCAGCAATTGTGCTCTTGGTTGGATTGCCCGCTGGGCAAGGGCAAGTTGCTGAGATTTCCACGCTTCAGGGGCCTTTTCGCCGCGATCGATGTAATCGAGGGCTTGCAATCCAGCGGCTCCCAACATCGACAAGTCATGGGAGAGGGGCATGACTTCCCGCACCAACGATGAATCTTGCGCCGACGCGCTCAACTGGACCTCGCTATCTCTCCACGAACTCAACATCGATCGGATTTGTATTTCCATTCCTGGCTTGATCTGTCCCGCTAGAAATCTGTTAACCAGGTCACCAAATTCCCGTCCTGTCGCGCTCTCCGGACGGGCAGCATCGATCACGCGATTAAGGGGAGTGAGCGAAGTCGGTTCCGCTGTGGCCAGGCCTTCCCGCGCATAACCTTTGACCGGCTCGACAACGTCGGCCAGAGTTCGAAGGCCAGAAATATTGGAACCGTCCGTCATTCGCTCTAACATCGGAACATAGTTCGTATTGTGCGTCAGCCCATATGCATCCAGCCATTTGCTGGTGTGGTCCATTCGCGCATACATCGAATTCACATCGGTGACGTTCTGCGACGACCAGAACCGCTCGGCCATGGCTGCTGTTCGGGGCCAGATTCTCGAATCGACATTTTCAGGAGAAACGTATTCTGCCCACATGCAGGCCTCACCGCCCAGAATTTTCTGCTTTTCTTGATCCGATAAATTGGCTGCTCCGTCCGAAAACGGATCAACCGCGTAGTGTGACGCTGCAGTGCCCATCAGGTCGAGGTAATAGCCGGACGATAGCAGACCGCGATAGCCCTGACGCGCAGCGTCCGCCAGGGACTGCTGCCCACGCCACGACTGAATAACAATGCTCTTTGGCAGATCGGGGCGCAGAATCTCGTCCCATCCTTCCATGGTCTTCCCGTGTTTCTCCACGATTTTCTGCACGCGTGTGTTGAAATACGCCTGCAGGTCGGCATTGTTTTTTAAACTATGCGCCCGCATGAACTCCTGAATTTTCGGGTTCGCATCCCACTGCTTTCCGTTGACCTCATCTCCCCCAATGTGAAAAAACTGGTCAGGGAAAAGCTTTGCCATCTCCCCGATGAATTCGTCGAGAAATTTGTAAGTGCTCTCGCGCGTGGGGTCCATTGCCGGATCGAATACTCCCCACTTGCGTTCGATCGAATAAGGTCCAGGTGCGCTTGCTAGATCGGGATAACCAACAAACCACGAGGTGCTATGTCCCGGCATATCGAACTCAGGAATCACGCGTATTCCACGTTCGTGCGCATAAGCTATTACGTCGCGCACCTGCTCCTGCGTGTAGAACAGTCCGTCCGATCCCATTTCCTGGAGTTTGGGGAACCGCTTGCTCTCTACGCGGAAGCCCTGGTTTTCCGAGAGGTGCCAGTGAAAGACATTCATTTTCACAGCCGCCATTCCATCCAAATTACGCTCGATGACTTCCACCGGCATGAAGTGGCGGCCAGTGTCGATCATCAGTCCGCGCCAGGGAAAGCGGGGCTTATCTTCAATAAACACCGCCGGCACAGCAAAACCTTGCGGCCCGATCTCAACCAGTTGAAGAAAAGTCTGCAGGCCTCGCATTACTCCGAGAGTTGTAGGCGCATTCAATTCTGCGCCCGATGAGGTTACTTCGAGGGTGTAGGATTCGTCCTCGCCGAGTTCCTGAATTCGCTTGCTCGGGTGTTCGCTCTTCAGTTTTAACTGGGCGTTGCCAGGGTCATTGCTGATCTGGAAGTCGAGCGGCAGCGACCCCGTGTGCCGTCGCAAGTCATTCAGAAAGATTTCAGCGGTACGTCGAAGAGCGGGATCGGAAGCATTCCCCAAGCCCACTGAAAAAGACGTTTGAATCAGCAACGGCTGTGAAGACGGAGTTGACTTCACACTCGCCGGCCACGGCATCAGGTGAAGCGAACTGGTTTCCTGAGCATCCGTTGTCAAGGAGACCGCCAAAGCCACAATGATCGCAACAATGTAGAGCATTCGCATTAGGATTCCTCGTTTGTGCGAAAGGGTCAGAGTTGCAGAATATTGAAAGGCTTTAAAACACGCAAATCTGTGTTTTATTCGGAAAACTTCAGAGCGGTCTTTTTGGACTTATAGATAGCCGGTGAAAGAAAAACGTCCGCGAATTGGGAATTCAGCAGGCCGCTGCGGCCTGCCAACAATGGGCGAGAACTGAATTGGCAAAGAAAGCATGTGCCGTGATCCGCTGCAATCCCAATTCACATGTGCTTTGGCTTCCGACCCAGACCACCCGGAACTGGGCCCTCTCTTGCCCCATCTGCACGTCAAGGATCTCTCCGGCCCGAACTTTTCGCCTTACTCCCTGGATCACTAGCCCGCCACTGCTCATATTGGTCACCAGGGCAGAGTTCGTAAACGGCTGGCCATGGGTATCCATCCCCCAAACTTGTACCGGAAGCTGAACTTCTATTCGTGGACTTTGGCGTCTATCCATAACACCGATTGTCCTCTGGAAATGATTGACAGGAAACTTACGCGGGTTACCGCGAAGAGAGTACCGGAGTGTGCGTGTAAACGGCTTGTATTCAGCAGCGTGCGTCTGATCAGTCCAAGTCGGATAGGGAACAGGATCCGGGCCCGCGGGGATCGCCACAGGTGCCGCATCCCCCAGAAGGCATGCTCGACTGCGTCGTGGCCTTTGCCTGGACCGCAAATACTGAGAGCTGAGACGCCAGGTTTTTGCTGTGACATTTCGGGCAGGCGGCTTTTTCTCTCCCGAGAACAAGCATTTCAAAGGGATGATTACAGTCTTTGCAAGTGTATTCAAATATTGGCATTAATGATCTTCTGCTTACAGCTAGGGCGAATACCTGCACTTAGCCATTTCTACAGTGTGGACCCGATTCTCCGAGTCCTTGGCGAGTGCTAAATTAAGTTTAACTGATTTGAGTTTCCCAACAAACTCTTAAAAAAGGCGCCTTACTCCAGCAAGGCGCTTCTTTTTTGCCCGCTTCCACTAGAAGTTTCGAACCTGAGATCACCGAAAAACTTAAACGCCAAGAAACTAAACATCGATCTACTCTGAGTCAAACGAAATCGTGAGTAGTTTTCGGTCTATCCCGTGTTGTGCAATCCAGCTGCAATGCCATTGATGGTCGCGCCCAGAGCATAGCTAAGTTCCTCCGAGTTGTCGCCAGATTGCTTTCTGCGCAACAGATCCACTTGGATGAGGCTGAGGGGATCCACATAGGGATTACGCAGGCGTATAGACCGGAACAACACCGGATTCTTTTCCAGCAGTCTCTCTTGTTGTTTCACCACCAGCAACATGCGTCGGGTGCGTTCGAATTCTTCGGCGATAATCCCCCACACACGTTCACGCACGCCCTTATCCTGCACCAGGGACGCATACATTTGTGCGATGGAAAGATCGGCCTTTGCCATTGCCAGTTCAACGTTGCGGATAAGATCATTGAACAAAGCGAACCGCGAGAACATGTCACGCAGTTGCTGCTCCTGTTTGCTGCCTTGCGCTGCAAATTTCTCCAATGCGTAACCCACGCCGAACCATGCTGGAAGCGCATGACGGCTTTGCATCCAGCCGAAGACCCACGGAATAGCGCGCAGGTCGTCGAGATTTTGACTGGCCGAACGCCGTGCCGGGCGCGAACCCAAGCGAGCATTTTCGAGCTCATTCACCGGCGTTGCCTGCTCGAAGTACGGCAGGATGTCCTGGTTCTCGGCAACCTTATTCCGGTAAAAACGGAATGCGTCAGCCGACATTTGCTCCATCGCGTTTTCCCATTCTTCGTCGGCATCTGCCGAGGTCTCTTGTGGACGTGTCAGTGCCTCAAGAGAAGCGGCGATAACGATCTCCAGATTCCATTCCGCCAGGACCGGATCAGAATACTTCCAGTTGAGCACTTCTCCCTGCTCGGTGATGCGAATCTCACCGGAAAAGTCCCCCGACGGCTGGGCCAGTATAGCGGCATGAGTTGGCCCTCCTCCTCGGCCCACCGTTCCGCCGCGGCCATGGAAAAGCCTCAGTTTGATGCCGTGCTTTCGAGCGCACCGGTGCAGCCCGCGGTGAGCTTTGTAGATCTCCCAAATGCTGGTCAGCATCCCGCCATCTTTATTCGAATCAGAATAACCGAGCATGACTTCCTGCCATCCGCCCCAGGAATCCACCAAACGGCGGTAATCCGGGTTGCACCATACTCGCTCCATAATTTCCGCCGACGAGCGCAGCGACCGAATGGACTCAAACAGCGGCACCGGCATCAATCCGGGGTCTTCGCCAGATGATGCCATTTCAATGCCAGCCAGCCGTGCTGGTCTGATCACAGCATCGATGTCAGTCTCCGATTCGACACCGCTGATGATGTAATTTCGAATCGCGACCGCGGGGAAGACTTTCTTCCACTTGGCGATGTGTCGAAAAAGATCGATCGTTTCCGACTTTGCTGGCACTGCGGAGGCTGAGTCGCGCGCCTCACGATGCACCTGCGCGTGTTGGCGTATATCGAGTGTTGCCAAATGAAACCCGAAGGTGCGCAACTTACGCAACAATGGATCAAGAAGGAGCCGCGCCAAATTCTGGCCGTGGTTTTCAACCAAACTTCTATAAAGGAGGTCCAGGTCGTTTTGGAATTCATGCGCCGAAACGTACCCATTTTCATTCGCCTCGCGCGTGTGCCGCAGCCGTACCGTCACGAACGCCAAAAAGCGCCGGTAAAGTTCAGTAGGAGAGATTCGCCCCAGTCGCGCCGGTTCCTCTCCCATGCGTTTCGAATATTCCGCGAGTCTCTGCTGAAATTCTTTCGAAACCAGAACCTGGCGGAAAGAGGAGCTTAACTGCTCCTGAATGTGTTCGATTTCCGCAGCGTAATGTGCCAGGACCGTATTTCGTGCACGTTCCAGGGCCTCTCGCGTAGTTTCCGTGGTCACAAACGGATTGCCGTCGCGGTCGCCTCCAATCCATGAGCCGAACGATAGGACCTGCGGGACGTGCTCCGCGCACAATTCGATTCCAAAAATGTCCTTGAAAGAATCGCGAATTTCCGTGTAGAGGCGCGGCACGCTTTCAAAAATCGACATTGGATAGTGGTCGAGCCCCATGCGGATTTCATCCGTGACCTGGGGCTTTTCCACGCGCACTTCGTCGGTCTGCCAAAGCGCCGTGATCTCGGCGGCAATGGCGTTCTCCATCTCCAGGGCTTCGGATGCCGGCATCGGCAGTCGATCGAGCATTTCGAGGCATTTTGCAATACCTCGTCGCTTGGTTAGCACCGTCCGGCGCGCAACCTCGGTGGGATGTGCAGTGAAAACCGGAACAACTTTTACCTGGCGCAACGCGGCCAGCGCCTCGTCCCCGCTCATCCCGGCGTCACGCATTCTGCTTAAAGTTCCGCGGAATGACCCCGCAAGCGGGGATTGATTGGGATTGAGCTTTCCAGCCCTGCGCCTGCGCTTGCGGTGGTTGGTTTCTGCCAGGTTTGTCAGTTCAAAGTAAATCGCGAATGCTTTTGTGACCCTGTAGGCTTCCTGAATGCTCAGGGCCTGGACAATACCCCCTGCTTGTTCCATTTCTTCCGTGCCGGGTTGCGAACGGGCCGAATGTGCCCGCGATTGGATCAGCAGCCGCCGTAATTGCTCCACGGTTTTAAAAACCGGCTCACCTGCCTGTTCAACCAAAACTCTGCCCAGCAGCACGCCCAGGGATCGAACATCACGGCGCAGGGGAATCTCCTTGGTGCGATCATCGGTGCCGGCGATAAGCTCCGCCAATCGCGAAGATTGGTCTTCGGCACCCCATAATGGAGACTCAGGCATGTTTTGTGCATCCATACTAAATTATGGCAGTTAGGCCGTTTTGCCCTGACGAGTGGCGAAATTACGCTTGCCGCTTGCGAGCCCAGGCCCTACCTTGAATAATGAATGTTGACCATGAGCCAGGAAAAAGTACTGATCGTAGAAGATGAGGAGAACGAACGCACCGGCCTGGCCGAACTGGTCTCGTCCTGGGGCTATAGCGCAGAAACCGCGCGCGACGGCGTGGAAGGCTACGAGAAGGTCGGATCGTGGTCGCCTCATATCGTCATTACGGATTTAAAGATGCCGCGGCTTGGCGGCCTGGAACTACTGGAAAAAATTTCCGGCGACGGCCAGACCATCGCGGTCATTGTAGTGACGGCGCAAGGCAGCATCGACAGCGCGGTGCAGGCGATGCGCATCGGAGCATACGATTACGTCGCTAAGCCGATCGACACCAGCCGGCTGCGTACCATCCTACAGAATGCCTCAGCCCTGCTCGGTACCCGAGTTGAACTCGAGGCAACTCGCCGCAAGCTGCGGGACGCGGGCTCGCTGGGATCGCTGATCGGCCCTTCCAAGAAAATGCAGGAGATCTTCAGGCTGATCGAAATGGTCGCGCCCAGCACGGCATCCGTTCTTATCACCGGCGCGAGTGGGACCGGCAAGGAGCTGGT
>Ga0070717_10001402_pt1 | contig 16614 bp, 15 predicted proteins | sample LARL113metaG_FD_71366 | JGI IMG/M metagenome (GOLD analysis project Ga0070717, IMG submission 71366) | Corn, switchgrass and miscanthus rhizosphere microbial communities from Kellogg Biological Station, Michigan, USA - LAR L11-3 metaG | ecosystem: Host-associated > Plants > Roots > Rhizosphere ... | reverse complement strand
TTTCCGGCCCCGCCTCGCGGCGAGTGTGATTTCACCGTTGCGCTTCGCTATCACTTCACGTCCATCACGTTGTGAAGAGGACTTGCACCTCCAAGCTGTCGAACATGCTCGGCACACCAATGAGAAAGCCGCCCCGCGAGGGGCGGCTTTTGAAAAAACAGTTCTCGCCCCCTAGGGAACGACCTGCGAAATCCTGGTCCCCCAGTTTGCCAGCTGCGTACGAGTATTCCCGCACCGGAAGTTGGTAGCCAACCACGTGTTGATCGTGCAGGTCTGGTTGATGTATTCCGACGCGATCCAAATCGAATCGCCGTCGCTGGCGGCGGCGCCATAATCACCCCAACGTGGGCGGGTTCCGAATTGGCTGGTCGGATTGTATCCCGTGAAGCCATCGTCCGGCCCCCGGCCCGCGGCAGCAACGTGAAGGTCGCCGACTCCAATCTTCGAGTCGATGCCGGCATAACCAGCGCTGGGATAGAAATCATCGCCCAGGAGAGTGAAGGCCATCACTCCTCTCCCGCTCTGAGTTACGGAAATAGCAGGATAGGTCAGGTTGTTCCCCGCCAAACCGGCGTAGCCCTGTTGGTCGACGTTCGCCGAGTGCGGGTTGATCACGAAGAAGGCCACCCCGGCTCTGGGCGTTGGGTCGCGGCCGATCAACAGACCCGTATCCAACGCCGCCCAGAGCTTGCCATTCGCCAGCACGACTTGCTGCATTCGCGAATCGTTGCTGTCCACCCGTTTTTCAGTGTTGAGAAATGGCCCAGGCCCGCCAACCACCAGCCGCCAGCAGCCAAAAAGTGTAGGCGAGACTTGCAGAGTCGAATCAGACAAGCACTGAGCCAACGGGACGTCCCCGGCTTTTTGCGTGGAAAGCGGCGGCACGGCATATGGAATGGTGTTCACCACGCTTATGCTCAAGCTGAGTCCGGGAGCGCTGTTGAGCGACTGAGTGTTGCTCAGGCTCCAGAGCCGCAGCCGGCTATCGGCGCCAGTATTCTGGAATATGGCCTCGGAACTGAGGAAGAACTCCGTTCCGCCATGGCTGCCCTCAAACTGGTTCCTGCTGGACAACACTGGCCAGACCGTAAAGCCGGGGGTCCCATCCAACTGGACGCCCAGGCTCGGGTCCGCAGTGTCGAACTGCACTACAGTTACAGCGGGTGCGCTCGCCGCCAACTGGGCTTTCGAGAACGCGTAGATCTGCGCACCGTGAAATCCGGGTGAAACCAGGTTGAACTCGTTGGTGGTGAGATAAAAGCCGTTGGCATCGGCCCCCAGGTGCGGGTAATCGCCAAGGCAAGGTCCGTGGGTGGCGGGTTTCCGGCCCAGCGTGCAGTGGTGGTCCGGAGTGCCCTGCGTTCCGTCGTCCTGCACCGGGAGGCGATAAATGTTCCAGGCGCCGAGCGGGCTGGAGGTCGCACTCACCGCGATATCCAGATGATTCGCGCCCGATAGATTTTGAGTGAAGACGTTGGCACGATCCAGCGTGAGCACCACATGAAACCAGCGGTGTGTCTGACGATCGAACGTGCAACTCGGATCGGTAATTGAGGGGCCGAACTGCAGCGGATTCTTCGTTCTGTCAATCGCCGGCGCGTATCCATAAAAACGGTTGAGGTCGATCGGCCCCGTCAGCGGATTGCCGGCAGTGTCATAGATGCGCAGAACGTCGTTCAAGGTCTCGAGCACAAAGCCATTCCCAACACACAGTCCTTGATCGGGCGGCTCAATCGAGAATTGGTTGCCATTGGCAGCGCCAAAGCGCTGGTCGAAATGGTTTAGCCCATTAATCGACGCCATCAATTCCGGGTTGGATTTGGCTTTGCCATTTCCTCCATGCGACATGGGGCTTCCCGGCCCTTTGGAGATCGTTCGGTTGATCGCGATGCCAGGCCCGCCGGCATCACTGTCGCTACCATCGGCGTCATTACCAATCAGCGCCGAATCGAGCTCCGGTCCCTGCCCGTTATCGGCGGCAACCGGAGAATTTGCCGGCAGGGAATTAACGGCTGCGAGTGGAACTTGCCGCACCGATTGAGCTTGCGTAGAAACGGTCAGGGGCAACAGGAACACGGCGGCTAAAAGTAAAAATAAACGCTAAGCGAAAATGCATGACTCCTCCTCCGGAGATTGCGGCTGGTGATGTGAGATAGGCCGTAAAAGACGCGGGTTGGTTCCGGCAGCATTCTGAACCGGAGCAAAACGGAATTGTTAGCTGGATGTAAAAAAATTGTCATGTCGAGCGAATCCCGTGTTGGAGCTCTGACGGAAGTCCTTCGCGGCTTCGGCTCCAAACAGTCCGCTCAATAGCGCAGAACCCGCGCGGATCGAGCGCAGAGAGCCTACCACAGGTTCGGTGGCAACTCTGCACCCTTATTTCCACGTCTAAGATTGGCCGGAGAATCGCCGCCAGTACCCCGCCGGTCAGCGCCGGCCGCCACCGCTCGGGCGCATATCCAGCCCTGGAGATGGTGTATGAACCGTTCGTTTGCGGTGCTCTTAAGCCCTGTTGTGCTCGCCGTCTGCTTGCTCTTCGTCGTGCCCGCTGCGTCCGCCGCCGGCACCGGTACGTGCACTGACCCCACTCCCAACTCCGTAAACATCTGCATGCCGCTGAATAACTACACCATCGATGGCCCGTGGAACTGAGCGCGGCAGCGAACGTCAACGGTCTTACCCTCATGCGCGTGTACGACAACAGCATTCCCCTCTACGAAACGCCGATGTCGAGCTTCGACACCTTTCTATATCTCGGCTCCGGCCTGCACCAGATCACCGTGATCGCGTATGACAATGGCGGGAATGCCTTCCAGAAGGACACGAATATCAGCGTGACCGATGGTTCCGCAGGCCAGCCCTGCGGCATCCCGCAAACCGACGACACCCTCAACATTTGTTATCCAACCTCAGGCAAGACGGTTGGTTCGCCGGTCACGATCTCTGCCAAGGCGCGCTGGGATTGCTGCGCCATCAGCCACATCCGCCTCTACCTCGACAACCAGGACGTCTGGGACGCCGATTATCCAATCTCCGTTTTCGCTCAGCTTCCCATGTCGCCCGGAAGTCACGACCTGGTCGCGATTGCCTGGGACAATGCCGGCAACGACATCCAGAACTCGGCTACATTCACCGTCACCAGCAGCTCTTGCACTCCCACTTCTCAGGTGTCGTTCTGCTTCCCCGCGAACAATGACACCGTCGCCACTCCGCTTCAGATCACCGCGGCCTCCTCCACGCCGAATCTGACCCTGTTGCGCCTCTACGACAACAACCAGAACGTATACGAGACGCCGAATTCCAGCTTTAGCACCAACCTCAACATCGGCCAGGGCCTGCACCACCTGGTAGTGGTGGCCTACGATTCCCTCGGAAATGCGTACACAGACCAGCGCTACATTCGTGTCACGGGTACGGGAACACAGTTCCCCTGCGGCATTCCGGAATACCCAACCGATATCAACATCTGCGCTCCGGCGGAGTTTTCCACGGTGAACTCGCCAGTGACCGTTTCTGCCTGGCCCAATTGGGATGGCCAGTTTATCAGCCATCTCCGCATCTACATGGACAATCAGGAACTGTACGACGCAAATTACGGCCAGATCGTGAATCACCAATTTGCGTTGGCCTCTGGTGGCCATTACATGGTCATCATCGCGTGGGACAACGCCGGAAACTACATCGACGTGGCGCGAACTTTCTTCGTGCCGTAACCGCGTCTCAGAATATCTGCGTCGCGCACCGCTGAAGAGACTGCCCAGGGCGCAAGCCCCGGTCTCCGTAAAACTCGCACAAACCTTCTCATCCCGGAGCCGGAGCGCCAGCGACGGCGGAGTGAAGCGACCTCGTGTTGAGCTGTGATCACACGGACCGTGTTCCAGAGCGACATCTGACAATAGCCCGGCGTTTTCAACGCCGGGTGGGCCCGAGAAACGGGAACAGCGTCCCGTTAGGGACGCCTGAAACGTGAGACGGATCTATTTCAGCCTACGCAATGAGGGCTTACCCGCCGCTGACGCCCCGCTCCTACAATCCCTTCGCCTTCAGCATCACGTCCAAATCCTGCGGATGCATCGCCCGCACCATAGCCTCTTCGCGTCCCAGCTCTTTCTGAAACACCAACTGCGCTAACGATTCTTCCAGCGTGAACGACCCCTGCTTCCGCGTGATGGTGATCTCCTGCTGCAAATGCTGCAGCGCGTTCTTTCGAATGTGCTGCCGCCCTCCGTACCCGACAATCAGCAACTCCGCCGCCGGAACGCGCCCTCCATTCCGCCGCGGAATGAGAGTCTGTGTCAGAATGGCCGCCAACGCCATCGCCATCTCCGCCCGCACCGAATGCTGCCGCTCCTGCGGAAACGAGTCCGCGATCCGCGACACCGTTGAAGCCGCATCTGTCGTGTGCAATGTCGTGAACACCAGGTGCCCGGTCTCCGCCGCGGAAAGCGCAATTCGAGCCGTCTCCGGATCTCGCATCTCGCCCACGACAATCACGTCCGGAGCCTGCCGCATCGCCGCTCGCAGCGCGGTAGGGAAGTCTGGCGCATCGATTCCGATCTCCACCTGTTCGACGACACTAAGATTGTGTTGATGTTCGTACTCGATCGGATCCTCGATGGTCACAATGTGCCGCGCCTCGTGCTGGTTGATCTCATTCACCAGCGCAGCCAGTGTCGTAGTCTTCCCGGACCCGGTCGCTCCGCCAATAATCACCAGCCCACGCTGCAGCTTGGCCAGCGCCCCCACACCCGCGGGCAGATGAAGCTCGTTGAGCCCCGGCACCTTCGACGGCAGTGCTCGAACCGTCGCCGCCGCCCGTCCGCGCTCGCGATGCAAATTGATGCGAAACCGCCCCACACCCTCGACGCGATAAGACGAATCCGCAATGTGATTGCTCTGGTATTCTTCACGCGCATGCGGCGCCAGCATCGGCAGCACCGCCGCTTCGATTTCCTCCCCGGTGAGCGGGCTTGAATCAATCGTCACCAGTGCTCCCTCCACGCGTATCGACGCCGAAGCCTGCGGCACCAGCAGTAAATCACTCCCTTTCCGTGACACCAGTTCCTCCAACCACGCATTCACCCGAACCGGATCATGCATCCGATCCTCGCCGTGAATCACCTGAACCCGCGCCGGATTTGCTTCACTCATCGTCTTACCTTGTATCGCAAAATTACTCACGTAGCGACAGCCGCCTCGGCTGTCAGTCAAGCGCAGCTCGACTGCCAGTTCCTCAGAACCGCAACTCCGACACACCCAATATTAACCATGTCCTACCATGATAAAGAAAGCCGATTCCCGATGCTCTGTGCTATCCCGCACGGCGGACTGTGGAAACCCCTTGACCGCCGCCCACTCCAAGGGTAGCCTCGCCAAGATGTCCCCCCATTCCTCGTCCCAGGAGGCTCCGCTATGCTTGCTCTCTGGCTTCCCATCGTTCTGTCCGCCGTCATTGTATTTATCGCCAGCTCCATCCTTCACATGGTGCTGCCGTACCACAAGAGCGATTACCAAAAGCTGCCCGACGAAGACAAACTGCTCCCCGTCCTCCGCGCCGCCGGCCTCAAGCGCGGCCTCTACGTCTTCCCCTTCTGTACCCAGAAAGAAATGAAGTCGCCGGCCATGATCGAAAAATACAAGCAGGGCCCGGTCGGCATGATGACGATATTGCACAACGGCCCGCCCGCCATGCCGAAATTTCTCGGCCTCTGGTTCGCCTATTGCCTCGTGGTCAGCATCATCGTCGCTCATCTGGCTGCTCACACCGTTTACCCGTTCGAGACCCAACGCCACATCTTTCGCGTAGTCGGCGTATCCGCGTTCCTCGCCTACGGCCTGGGAAATATCGTCAACAGCATCTGGAAAGGCCAACCCTGGAGCATGACCATCAAAGAAGTGATCGACGGCCTCATCTATGCGGCGTTAACCGCAGCCACCTTCGCCTGGCTCTGGCCTCGCTAACTTACCGGCTCTCACTGCTCCCAAGTTGAGTGGCAGGGCGGCGCGCCCCATTCCAGGTGGAGGATAGGGGAACTCCCGATAGCGGCTGCAGGAATTTCCAATGAAAACCGCAAAAAGTGGGGGAGTTCGGCGTTGGCAACGCGGACTAGCGCTGCACTCTTACGCGGGAAACTATCGCGTTACTCGTTAACCAATACGGAGTTGCTCTTAGGAGCACGGAAACGGAATGTTCTTAGGAGCATAGATGGTTTTTTCTGTCGGCATGGTTCGTTTGCCGGATTGGGTTTCAGAATGCCGCACGGTGGCGTATCCAACATTGGCTGTCTGCCTGTGTGAGATGTGAGTTGAGTCGCGCGCCCTTCGTTGATGGCGGAGAAGAAGTGAGGAAAATAAGGTTGACGGATCTTCTCCGATCATGCCGGACTAGGCGATTCCGGCTTTAGATCCAATTGCTCAGAAATCGGCGTGCGGCTGAAATTCCCGCTCGAACTTCCCGCCTGCAAGAAAAAACCAGAAAGGGATTCACCAATGAAAGATCACAAGGTCCGACTTTGCCCACGGCAACGGCAAATCGTCGAGCTACTTATGCAGGGGTCTGACAACGCGGAGATTGCACGTCAGCTCAAAATCGCGCTACGCACCCGTAAAAGCTCATCGCAACCGGTTATTTCTCCGTTTCGGGATCACCGGCGGTATCAAGCGGGTCAAACTCGCAACCCTGTTATATCGGAGGCAAGCATGTCAGGAAGTGAACTCTATGGCGATCGTGTCCCCACTGCAAGGGAGCGGCGAGTCATCGAACTTGTTGCCAAAGGACTAAGAAACAAAGAGGTGAGAGATGTAATTGGCAAGTCCGAGAACATGGTCAAGAATTACCTTAGAGTGATCTACGACAAACTCGGCCTCTGGAATCGGGTTGAACTAGCCCTGTGGTACGAATCGCGCCGCATGCAGTCGGTGTACGAACGTAGTAATTAAGATCGGGGCGATCGTCGAAGGCAGCTCCAAGGTCAGGTGGCCATTTTTCGCGTCTTGTGCGAGAAGTGGGGCTGTTGACACCGCCACGACCAAGGCTGCCCCAGCCTTCGCGGTTTTCGAAGGCTCGGAATTCGCGCCGCCGATATCAGGAGCTTTCGCGGCCGATTCCGAATTCGATTACGCGCAAAGGCCGCTGAAAAAGCCGAGAAGTGAGGTTCCTAGCTGAGAGCTGACAGCTGTCTCCCCCGCAATTGTTGCCCTCCAGGCGAACAATTTGCCTAGCAAGGTCGCGTAGATCATTAGGCGCCCCTTTAATTTCAGCAATTTGCGAACTTGGCACAGATCATGCTCCCTCTACTCTGATGAATAAGGAGAAAACCATGAGTAGCGTAGTGCGTGGCCCAAATCGGCGATTGTGGGTGCTGCTGGCAATTTGCACTTTGCTCACGCCGGTGCTCTACGCCGGCAACCAGGTGATGGGAGAAATTCAGTTTGAAGGAAAGTCAAAGGTCGAAAAGACTTCCGGTGTCTGGATCGACGGAGGTTATGTCGGCTATCTCAAGGAGCTCAAGGGATCGAAGAGGGTTCTGCTGCTGCCCGGCGAGCATGTGATCACAGTTCGCCAAGATGGCTACCAGGACTTCACCGAGCGCATAAGCGTACAGCCGGGACAGAAACAGGTCGTCCGCGTAGCGATGGCGAAAGCGCCGACGGGAGTGATGCCCGCAGTTAAGTCGACTGTAAAGCTCGAAGTCAATCCGCCGCGAGCCGCGGTTTTTGTGGACGGTCTGTTCGTAGGACACGTCGCCGAATTTGAAGGCCTCGGCCGAGGCATGCTGGTGGCGCCGGGTCCGCATAAGATCCGAGTCGCACTACCCGGTTATCAGACCTTTGAAACGGAGGTCAATGCGCTGCCCAAACAGAAAGTGGAAGTGAAGACAAATCTGCTGAAGACCAGTCAGGTGACGGATCCCTTGATCAGGCCGGGAAGTGACTATACAACGCCGACCCCGCCTCCCGAGCCGTTACCGAAAGCCCAGCAGAGGGACACGACGCCAATTCCGCCACCAGACCCATTACCCAACGCCCAACAAAGAGGCACGACGCCGATCGCGGCGCCGAGTCAGTTGCCGAACCCTGGAAATGCCGGAAATAAAGATACGGCTCCGATACCTCCACCGGATCCTCTACCACCACCCCAGCCTTGAAGCTGCCGCAAAAGAAGTAAGCAGCGCCCAGGTGTGGAACGGCAAGGTGTAAAGAGTCAAGTGTAAGCGGGCACTCTTGCCCGCTGATTTTCGAGCGGCTTCGATCCGGCTAATACATTCTCAGTAGTGAATCTGCGCTCGCACCTCACTAAAATGGCACGACGCCATGAAGTCGATCTTGACCACGCATCTCGCATTCCTGCTAGTGCTGGCAGCGCCGACTTGGGCCGTCGAACATCCTGGCGTCCTTCTCAAGAACGCCGAATGCCCCTCCTGCCACACCAAACAAATCAGCGGAAAATCGGTGCACTCGGGAATGGCGACCTCGTGCACAGTGTGTCATGTTGCGAAGACCCAGGGCGACATGACCACGCTGAACCTGGCGATGCCGAAGGAACAGATTTGCTTTTCCTGCCACGAGAAATCCGCCGCATTGAAGCAGCACGTCCCAGTCGTGAAAGGAGCATGCGTAGACTGTCACGACTCCCACAGCGGCAACCAACGCATGTTGCTTCTAGAGGCACTAGGAACGCCGCCATCGCCGCTCAACCGAAAGTAAGGCCAGTGGCGCCCAAAATGCACATTTCAGATTGTAGATTTCAGATTTCAAATCCAATCACTCTACGGCTTTCTCCGCGTTCTCTGCGTCTTGCTCCGCGAACTCTGCGGTCAGAGGCTTTTTAGCAATTGAGTTGCACCACCGATTTAGAATCTAGAATCTGCAATTGCCCAGCCTGACCACAGCATCTGTTGGTATATAGTTTTCATACCAGCAGGGCTTTATGATCAGGGCTCCCGGTTTGTTGCTTCTCCTTCTTGCGACGACGCTCCCAGCTTGGCCTCAGGACGCTCCGTTTCATCCCAAGCCAGGCGCCAAAGTCTGCATCGCGACAGTCTCCAACACGAGCGCACGCGCTGCCATGCTCGACCGCCTGACCGAACGCCTGTCCAAGAATCTGAGAGACGACAAAATCGACGCCACAGCCATGGACTCCAGCACGACGATGGACCACAAACTTCATCCCACCCGCGAAAATGGCGAAGAGGCGAAGGGCAAAGAGTGTGATTACATGTTGCTCACCCAGATCGTGGATCCGAAGAAACATCCATTCGATCCCCAGAGTCCCCAGATTTCCATCGGAGGAAGAGCCCCCAGCATCGATGCGAGCGATCCTCTGGGCGGCTCCTCAGGTCCGGTCTACCGCGATAACCTGCAAATCAGCTTCGCGCTATTCTCCATAGACCGGATCAAGCCAGTCGTAGAAACCGTGATATTAGCGCAGCCGTCGGGAAGTGTCTCGGACAACCTCCTGCCCGCCATGGATCGCGAGTCCAACCGCATCGGCACGAACTGAAAAAAAAATAAGCGGGAGGGGTGGCCCGCTTCTGTTCGCGTCCTCAGCGTCGCCGTTGCTTCGCGATCTCTGCGGTCAGGCTTTCCTGGCAGCTGAGTTACAGCCTGCCGATCTCACTCCTGGGAGTAGTGCCTTATAACCGGGCTCCGAATGTATCTCCGGCAAATCTGCCTGCGCGGTTGGTGAAAAGCAATGGGAATGTGAAACGGGCGAGTTACATGAATCCGAAGAGAATCGCGATGCGGGCGACGAAACGAGCAGGGACGCCACCACGGACACACAGCCAGCACGACCTCACTGCGACTGGCAGGGATATTGGAGGAGCCCAGACGGCGGAGAACCAGATCGCAAAATGTAAGATGCCTCCCGACATTTCGAGGGTTGGCGGCTTTCGGCTCGAGTAAGGCTTGTAACTCTCGAAAAATCCAGTTCACTCTTTCCCATAAATTGCATCATACCCAAGCGCATTCGTGTGGCAACAAGGCGCACGGGAGACTCGCTTGCACCCTTCTCCGAGGAAGTTTTTCAAACCGCTGATCACGACCTTCGCCGCCGCGCTGTTTTCCGCCACCGCATTTTCCCAGACCGCTTTTCGACCGGCGATCGCCTTCGCGCCAGAAGCGCCAGCCGCTTTTGATGCGCCTGAGATGTCGTCCAGCGTGCACGCCGTCCCGAACTTTGCCGTGCCGAGCTTTAGTGTGTCGTCATTTGAAGCCGGAACATTCGACGAAGACTCCGGCGGAACGGCTTCCATTCAGCCCGCAGAGCATCAACCCGGCCTGATCCATCGTTCCGTGAAGCGAATCCTGGAAGATCAAAAAGGAATTTATCTCGCCCCCTTCGAGGCCGCCCATATCAAGTACGATGCCATGCTGCTGGGCGGATCGGCTGTATTCTTCGTGACCGATCACCGCATTGAAAACAATCTGCCCGGCGGTCATTACCAGCTTTATCAAGACGCTTCCAACATCGCGATTGGCGGTCTCTCCGCCACGCTCGGTGGGGTCTGGCTATATGGCATCAAGGGCGATCATCCGCACGCGCGGGAAACGGGGGAAATCGAATTGGAAACCCTGGTCAATACGTTTCTGGTTTACACCCCCATGCAGTTCATTGCGGCGCGGCAGCGTCCCGGAGAAGGCAACGGTCATGGCGACTTCCTTAAACACCCCATGATCAACACCTCGTTCCCAGGCGGACACGCAATGTTTACCTGGGCCATGGCCACGGTTGTGGCACACGAGTACTCGCAGCCCTGGGTGAGAGTTCTGAATTACACGGCAGCCTTCACGGTCACACTGACTCGCTTCCTGGCGCGCGACCACTGGGCATCGGACATGTGGGTAGGAACGGGCCTCGGACTCGCGATCGGCACTTACACCTTCCACCAACGCTGCGATCCGGATTTGAGCTCTTCTTGCAAGCGCCACTACGAGAGAATAGCCAAGAGTAATTCGAAATCTAAATTGGATTACTCGCCCGGCAGTCCCCAGTGGAACGCCGAACTGAAGAACAATTACTCCAGCGGACGCCCAATCTCCCAGTGATGTCCGAAGGGATCGATAACGCGGCCTAAGCGCCATCCATATTCTTCTCCCACAGGATAAACCTGGGCAGATCCGGCCTTGACGGCGCGCGCGAAGACTGCGTCAGGATCAGCAACCGTCAAGATGATGCGGACCGAACTCCCGTTAAGGCTCTGCGGACTGAAGTTGCTGTGTTCCGGCGACTCATCCCCAACCCAGAATTCTGCACCGTCCACAGAAAGGCGCGCGACAACGCTGCCGCCTTCCCATACGAAAAGCTTCCGTCGCCCCGAACGCAGACTTGTAGAAATCCACGGCACGGCCAGCGTTGCGAACCGAGAGCCACGGTGCGATGGTGGTGGGGACTGCGGTGGGCTTGGGCATGGTGATCCCTCCTTTGTTGCATGAGTGATGGACCATGATAGACTCCTGTCCCACAAGGTCCAGTTGCACATTGGGTGAAAATGATTCGCTACACACGAAGAGATTTCTCATTTGGCTTAGCAGCAACTCTTCCGGTATTCGGAATGGCGCAAGGCGCTTTGGGTCTGCCCGGTCCGCGGGGGGATCGTTTTGGGATCTCGCACATCTGCGAGAGCATCCATCAAGAGGTTGCGTTCAAAGCAACGCGGAAGCAAATCTACGAAGCCCTCACGGACGAAAAGAAATTCAGTTCGGTGACCGATTTCGTCATGAAGGGCGCCTCCACACAGATCAGTCGAGAAGTCGGCGGTTCGTTTTCTATTTTTGGCGGAGTGATCACGGGCCGCCACGTGGAACTTGTTCCGGACGAGCGCATCGTTCAGGCATGGCGCGAGAAGGATTGGCCGGTTGGCCTTTATTCGATTGTTAAGTTTCAACTCGAGGGGCAGGGCCCCGAAACAAAAGTGGTTTTCGATCACACCGGCTTTCCGCAAGGCGCAGCTGGCCACCTCGCGCCAGGATGGTGGTCGCATTACTGGGAACCGCTGCAGAAGTATGTGGGATGACGAGGGTCGGGCTCTGAACAATTCAATGGAGCGCCGAAAAACCGATTCCTCGCCCGATCTGGGAACCGCCTCCAATCCCCCCTTGGTGGGTTTGACCCCGCTTGCCCAACGTGTTATAAACGCCTGTTTTGTGCAGGGACGGCAGGACCAGCGTCTTCTTTCGGGTCCGCCATTACAAGCTGATCCCGGCGCGAAACCCGACGCGGCCAAGCTCAACACACCTTCAGGTCTTGCGGTGGAAGCGTGTTCGGAACTCCGGAAACAATTTTACTGATTGAGGCTCGAATGGGCGTGCATACCATTGCCCGGGATGCGAGTTTCCAGGCTGCTTCCGGAATGCAGTCCCAACACACGTTGGTAATCCCTAAAAACCGTTTTCTTTCGGAGGACTCATATATGCGTACATGGCTCGCCACGGCTGCGTGTCTCACACGCAGCGTGGCTACAAGATTTTCGGTTGTGGTCGCGCTGCTCACCCTAGCCGCCGCCACCGCTTTGGCTCAACCGGCCGGCGAATCGGTTGGCGGCGAAGCTTCCTTGAAACTTCCCGACCTTTCGCAGGTCACCTTCTTCAACAGCGCCATTGACGGCCACAAACTGCTGCTGATCGGAATCCTGTTCTGCCTGTTCGGGCTCAGCTTCGGCATGACGATTTTTGTGCGGCTAAAGAACCTCCCCGTCCATCGTTCGATGCGTGAGATTTCGGAACTCATCTACGAAACCTGCAAAACGTATTTGGTGACGCAAGGCAAATTCATCCTTTTGCTGTGGGCATTCATCGCCGTCATTATTGCCGCTTATTTCGGATGGCTGTCGCCGGTGCCCGGAAAGTCAGTCGGCTTGACGCTTCCAATTATCCTCGCGTTCAGCCTGGTGGGAATCGCAGGCAGCTACGGCGTAGCCTGGTTCGGCATTCGCGTGAACACGTTCGCCAACTCGCGGACCGCATTCGCGTCCTTGCCGGGCAAGCCATATCCGGTCTATCAGATTCCCCTGGAAGCCGGCATGAGCATCGGCATGATGCTGATCAGCGTCGAACTGCTGATCATGCTCTTCATCCTTCTGTTTATTCCCGGCGACTATGCCGGACCATGTTTTATCGGCTTCGCGATTGGCGAGTCGCTGGGGGCGGCCGCGCTGCGCATCGCCGGCGGCATCTTCACCAAGATCGCCGACATCGGTTCGGACTTGATGAAGATTGTTTTCAAGATCAAGGAAGACGACGCGCGCAATCCCGGCGTGATTGCGGACTGCACCGGCGACAACGCCGGCGATTCAGTTGGCCCGTCGGCAGACGGCTTTGAAACATACGGCGTTACCGGCGTTGCGCTGATTACGTTCATCCTTCTGGGCGTGAAGGATCCCGGCGTGCAAGTGCAACTGCTGGTCTGGATCTTCGTGATGCGCGTGATGATGCTGGTTTCAAGCGCGCTCTCTTACTTCCTGAACGGCGCGATTGCCAAAGGAAAATACGGCTCGGCTAGCGAAATGAACTTTGAAGCGCCGTTGACCTCGCTGGTGTGGATTACCTCCATCGTCTCCATCGCCCTCACCTACCTGATCTCTTATTTCATCATCCCGCAGCTCGGCGCCGATAGCACGCAGTGGTGGAAGCTCGCGACGATCATTTCCTGCGGCACGCTGGCAGGCGCGCTGATCCCGGAACTGGTAAAGGTGTTCACCTCGACGGAGTCGCGGCACGTGAAAGAAGTAGTGATCTCCGCGCAGGAAGGCGGAGCATCGCTCGGCATCCTCTCAGGATTCGTGGCCGGCAATTTCTCCGGTTACTACCTGGGCCTCGCCATGATGATCCTGATGGCAATCGGCTACTACATGAGCACGATGGGCTTGGCGGTGGCCGCGGGAATGCTCGCCCCGGCAGTGTTCGCTTTCGGGTTGGTGGCCTTCGGATTCCTTGGAATGGGACCAGTAACTATTGCCGTAGATTCCTATGGTCCGGTCACCGACAACGCGCAATCGGTATACGAGCTGTCCCTGATCGAAGCGGTGCCGAACGTAGAAGGTGAGATCAAGAAAGATTTCAACCTGAACGTGGATTTCGAGCGCGCCAAGCACTTGCTCGAAGCCAATGACGGCGCAGGCAACACCTTCAAGGCAACGGCGAAACCCGTGCTCATCGGCACGGCCGTCGTAGGCGCAACGACCATGATTTTCTCCATCATCATGGCGCTCACTAACGGACTTACAGACACAGAAAACGTGGCCAAGCTGTCGCTCCTCTACGCACCATTCTTCCTCGGCCTGATTACAGGCGGCGCCATGATTTACTGGTTTACGGGCGCCTCCACGCAGGCCGTGACCACCGGAGCTTATCGCGCAGTCGAGTTCATCAAAGCCAACATCAAACTCGAAGGAGTGGAGAAGGCCTCAGTCACCGACAGCAAGAAAGTCGTCGCGATCTGCACCAAGTACGCTCAAAAAGGAATGCTGAACATCTTCATCGCAGTGTTCTTCGGGACGCTGGCATTCGCGTTCGTGGATCCGTTTTACTTCGTGGGCTACCTGATCTCGATTGCGATCTTCGGTCTCTACCAGGCCATTTTCATGGCCAACGCCGGGGCGGCGTGGGACAACGCCAAGAAGATTGTGGAAGTCGAGATGAAGCAGAAGGGGACGCCACTGCACGATGCGACGGTGATCGGCGATACGGTTGGCGATCCGTTTAAGGACACGTCATCGGTGGCGCTGAATCCGGTCATCAAGTTCACCACGTTGTTTGGGCTGCTGGCGGTGGAACTGGCGGTGAAGCTGGCGAGCGATCAGGGGACAACGCTGACTCGGGTGCTGGCGCTGGCGTTCTTTGTGGTCTCGTTCTCCTTCGTCTACCGTTCCTTCTACGGCATGCGAATCAAAGCAGGCGCAGAATAGAAACGCTAGTAATCAAAACGCCATCCGGAAAGACCCGGATGGCGTTTCTTGTCTTCACGTGGGGACAGCCGCCTCGGCTGTCAGCTGAGCGAAGCTCGACGAAGCGCTGACTTAAACTCAAAACGCCTGCTTCATCTTCGCCTTCACCCCATGCGCCAGCTTTTCAATCTGTTCCGCTTTCTTGATAGACTCCACGGACATGACTACTCGCTCGGCTTTCTGCAGATAATCTTTCAATTCCGCAGTAAGCTGCAGCATCTTCTCGGTATCGCGCCGGATCTCAACCTGCCGTTGTAGGTTAGCGGCAGTCGCCTGCCGCCGTTGAATGTCGCTGCCCTCGGGAATCGAAGCCGCGCCCGGTCCCGGAACAACCGAAGGCGGAATGGGTGTATGCAGATCCTGCGCCTGAGCTACGGCAGGAGGGATGGGAATGTGGACATCCTGCGCCCACGAATACGGCACAGCACTCAGAGACGCGAAAAGCACGAATGCGAGTGAACTTGTCCTCAGCATGATGACCCTCCTCAAGCGACGAGGTATCGCAGTAATAGCGAGTCAAAATCTGTCGGGGGAATTATTGCGCGGGTGAAGCCCAGAAACAACTGGATTTCGATCGTGCTGAAAATGAAAAAGCGTGACTGGCATCGAACCTCCGCGCCAGTCACGCCCTGAGCTCAGATTAAATTTAAACCTCAGCGGCGATCCCAGTAGATGTCATGATCCCGATTTACGTCGCGGTACTCACGGCGCAGTTCTCTGCGCTCGTGGCGCGCGGCGGCATAGTTCCCGCGGTAGAGGTCGCGGCGCAGCTCCCAGCGATCGTGTGCGATCTTGGCCTCGTCGTGGCGGACATCGCGGTGTATACCGCGGTCGCCATCATAGGCTAGCGCCGGCGCCACACCCATTCCAACGAACAAGAGAAATCCAGCAATCGCGCGTTTCATATATTTTGTCCTCCGACCCGCATTCGCGGCTAGTGATGTAAACACGCTGGGCCAAGAGGAGCTTCGGTGAGGAAGACGCTTGATTGGTGTGGATTACGGGCAACCCGCAGCAAGCCCCAGACATCACGTTGCGACAGCCGCCTCGGCTGTCTCGCGCAAGCCGAAGCCCAGCGCCCCAAGTGGAGTTTAGTTCGGCCCTTTCATTTTTTCTTTCACGCTCTTGGCCAGCTTCTCGATCTCCTCGGCCTTCTTGATCACATCGACTGACAGTACGTTTTCGTCAGACTTATCCACCGACTCTTTCAGCTCCTGGGATAACTTGAGCAGCTTGTCGGTGTCGTGTTTCAAGGCGGCGACGCGCTCTTTGGCAGCTTTCTTGGCCATCTCATTAGCGATGCGATTACGCGCTTCATCTTCATTCGCGATTGGCGCGATGACATCCTGCCTGTGAGACCGCGGGGTTGTCTGGTTCTGCACAAAGCCAGGCAGCGATGAAACGGGCAGGGCCGAAACGAAAAAGAGTAAGATCCACACCGGAAGTCGGGGTCGCACGGAAACCTCGCAGAGAGCCAAACGCGCGCTGCTCCGGCAAAATTATACGTCCGCGCTAACACGAGAGACAGAACAAGCCAGAGCCCCAGCTCTGGCTTTTCTTCGGGTGTGCCGAGCATGTTCGACAGCTTGGAGGTGCAAGTCCTCTTCACAACGTGATGGACGTGAAGTGATAGCGAAGCGCAACGGTGAAATCACACTCGCCGCGAGGC
>Ga0070717_10001400_pt1 | contig 16620 bp, 17 predicted proteins | sample LARL113metaG_FD_71366 | JGI IMG/M metagenome (GOLD analysis project Ga0070717, IMG submission 71366) | Corn, switchgrass and miscanthus rhizosphere microbial communities from Kellogg Biological Station, Michigan, USA - LAR L11-3 metaG | ecosystem: Host-associated > Plants > Roots > Rhizosphere ... | reverse complement strand
CGGCCGTCGAAGCAGCGGGATGCCGTCCCGCCCTTCGTCGAGCATCTGGGCGGCGGCGCCGGGTTCTTCGACCTCATGCGCGTCTACCCGACCATCGACATGGGGGTCGTGGTGATGGGCAACAGCACGAGCTACGACATCGACGCGGTAGCCCGACTCGCCCTCGAGACCGGCGGACACCCGATTCCTGCGGCCTGAGGCTCCCCGGATCGCTCGGCTCAGGTCAATGACCCCTCCGCCGTCAGGGGCTCTCATACGAACGCGCCGACCGTGACGAGAGAGCAGCCCCTGGCTCTCACCTGGAGGCGACGGATCGGCCGTCCGTGCTGCCTCGCGGTACCCCGCAACGGGCGCCAACCATGGCACGGACGCGGTCACGCTGTTCCTGCCTACCCGGCGGCGGTCGAGGCAGCCGACGCGGCGGTGGTCGCCGCGACGATCGCTGCGATCATCTCGTCGATCGCCTTGCGAACGGCCTCGGACGCCCAATCGCCCCTGGCGATCTCACCGGCCCGCTGCCGGAGCTGCCGGGGCGACAGGCCGCAGGCTCTGGCGTCCACCACCTTGCTCTCGCATCGGAGGGCGTGCACCAGCGCGATGACGGCCGCGCTTCGTGCGTCCGGCGCCGCCCGCCCGGCCAGCGCCTCGACGATGAGCTGTCGGACCTGCGCCTCGTGGGCGGTGTCCTGGGCCGGCCACCTGCGGGTGGCGAACAGGCCCAGCAGCCTCCGCTCCTCGACGCGGAGCACCCCGCGCTCCGCCAGCCGCTCGTACAGAGCCGCCCGGAGGTTCCTGCTCAGCGGCCCGAGCACCGCCGAGGGCTTCCTCCCCCGGTGGGCGGCCGCGATCTCCAGCGCCGAGTCGAGGACGTCGTCGCCCGTCGGCGACTGGTCCCGGACGACGACGCGGCCCCGCCGTCCCTCGTCGCCCTCGCGCGAGACGTCGACCCTGTTCATGAGCGCGAGCTCGACGAGGTTCGCGCCCGCCAGCGCCAGGTCCACCTGGGCGCCGGGAGCGGCAAGCCGACCGCTGACGTCGTCGGTCAGCAGCAGGAGCAGGTCCTCGGCGATGAGCACGTGCCCAAAGTAGCCCGCCTGCGGCCTGCTGGATGCTGCCGGGCGTCCCGGCTCACGGGAGTCCACAGGCCCGCCGCGGGCCGGGACCACCGACCCTTCACTGCAGGCCCGCACCCCGGCCACGCTGGACGCGACGACGCAGCGACGATTGGAGGTGATCGAGATGATGGGCTACTACGGGTACGGGATGTCGCCGTGGATGTGGGCGGTGGGCATGCTCGTGATGCTCGTGTTCTGGGGCGGGCTGGCCGCCCTGATCGTGTACGGCATCCGGGCCTTCTCGCGGTCCAGGAACGCGCCGGAGTCGGCCGAGGAGATCCTCAGGCGGCGGCTGGCCGCCGGCCAGATCTCGCCCGAGGACTACGAGCGGACGCGCAAGGTCCTCCACGGCTGAGTGGGGCAGGCCTGGAGATGGAGAGCGATCGATACGGCCTGGTCGTCGACGTCGAGTCGGACCTGGAGACGGTCCGCCGGAGGGTCGTCGAGCTGCTGAGGAACGAGGGGTTCGGGGTGCTGACGGAGATCGACGTCCAGCAGACGCTGAAGCGACGCCTCGGCCTGGACTTCAGGCCCTACCTGATCCTGGGCGCGTGCAACCCGGAGCTCGCCCACCGCGCGCTGGAAGCGGAGCCGGGCGTCGGCCTGCTCCTGCCGTGCAACGTCGTGCTCGAGGCACTGCGGGGCGGCGGCTCGCGTGTCCGGCTCATGGACGCCACGGCGGCGCTGGGCCTCGTCGGCAACCCGGCCCTGACGCCGATCGCCGCGGAGGCGACCGAGCGGATGCGGCGGGTCGCGACGCAGCTCGAGGCTGTGGCGCCAGGGCCCTGAGCGTGCGGCTGGACGGGCCGGCGCGGGCGGCCAGCTCGCGACGCGTGGCGGCACCCCCGAGCCGCCGCGGAACACGCGCGGTCGCTCGTGTCCTGGTGCTGCCAAGTGTTACTATGTGGTGTAGTCACATCAGTAACACTGTGGAGGGAGGCCGTCCGATGGCAGTGGCGGTTCACGCCTGGAGCCCCGCTCGCGCCCTCGACGTCGGGTGGCGCGTGCTCGTCATCGCGCTCGTGTACAGCGTCCTGATGCTGCCCGCCAGCCTGGCGCAGGCGGACGGATCGCCCGCGGTCCAGATCGGCGCCAGCCTGGTGACCGGCGCCGCGTACGCGCTGCTCATGCTGCCGCTGGCACGTCACCTCCCGGGGCGGACGCGCTCCCGGGTCCTCGCGATCTTCCTGCTCCTGTACTGGATCGGCACCCTCGGCAACATCGTCGAGGCGCTGGTCTGGACCTCCATCGCGCGCTCGAAGCTGATCATCGGCGCCGTCTACCTCGTGGTCCCAGTCGCCGCGGTGAGCTGGCTGGTCGCCTGGCTGCTGCCGGCGGACGAGCCGGAGGCGCCAGGGTTCGCCGCCGTGCTCCGTCAGCGCCCGCTCCTGTCGTGGGGATGGCGCATCCTCGTGGCCGGGGTCCTCTTCGCGGTCGCTCTCGAGCTGGCCGGAAAGGCATGGGGCCCCGTGATCAGCCGCTACTACGCCGACCCCGCGTTCACGGCGCAGTATCAGACGTTCCTCCCGCCGCTCGCCATCGGTGTGCCCGACGAGGTGCTGCGCGGCGTCGTCTTCGCGCTCGTGCTGCTGCCGGTGCTGGCGACGATGACCGGGCGGGACCGGCGGTCGCTGCTCCTGGTCGCGGCGTACATCGCGCTCATCGACGCCGCCGTCGAGGGCTGGCTGCCGATGCTCGCCCAACCGAGCTATCCGCTCGGGTTCAAGCTGGCCGAAGGGGTCGGCGACCTCGGCACCGACGCGATCGCCCGAGGCGCCTTCATCGCGCTGCTCCTGGCCCTGCCCGCCGTCCAGCGGCCGACCGCTCCACCGGGGTGAGCTGGCCGGCGGCTTGATTACCATCGGCCGAGTGCCCGATGCGCGCGGTCCGGCCGAGGCAGCGAAGCGGCGCCTGATGCCCAGGCCGCTCCGCGCGGCAAGCATCCTGGCCGCCGCCTCCCGAGCGTTCGCTCGCGGCGGGTACGCCGCCACGTCGATGGACGACGTGGCCGTCGAGGCGAACGTCAGCAAGCTGATCCTGTACCGGCACTACGACTCCAAGCGCGACCTGTACGAGGCGGTCCTGGCCGAGGTGGAGACGCGGCTGGCGGCCATCGAGTCGCGGCCGGCCGGGCTGGCGAGCGTGAGCCTCGACCAGGCGACAGGGGAGGCGGCGACGACCATGCTCGCCATCCTGGGTGTGGCGCGGGAGGTGCCCGACGCCTACCGCCTCCTGTACCAGCACGCCGCCCACGAGCCGCTGTTCGCCGCCCGTGCCGCCCGCGTCCGGGAGGTGGCGGTGACGCGGATGGCGTCCCTGCTGGCGCCACACGTGTCCGACGTCACCCTGCTCCGCTGGACGGCCCGCCTGGTCTGCGCCACGGCCGACCAGGCGGTGCTGGCCTGGCTCGACGTCGGCGATCCCGAGCGTGACGCCGAGGCCGCCGAGCGACTGGTCCGGACCATGGGCGCGATGCTGGAGCCGCTGCTCTCCCCGCGCGCCAGATAGGGTCGAGGAGGATCTCAGGCCTCTCATCGCCCGCGAGGTGATGGAGCGAACGTTCCGGGCAAGACGTCAAGCGTCACCGTGTTGTCGTTCGCATACACGAGCGACGTCTGGCCCGCCACGTGCGCAATGGCGATCCCGAAGATGCCGCCCCGGGGTACCGGCATCGAGCTGACGGGTCGCCACGAACCTGCGCGACGACGCGCTGCTGCAGTTCGGATGCGTGTCAATCGACCGTGACATTGCTACACTCGGCCTCGCATTTGCTGCGGCCGCAGCCAACCCGGTTCTGACCGAGGAGGCATACGGGAAGTGTCATATTGGACGAAGCTCGCCCTGGCGACCTCCAGCGCGCTGACGCTGCTGGTCGTGGCCCTGACGACTGGCGGCCCCGCGACGGCGCTGCGGGCGATCGGCGCGAACGCCGCAGTCGCAGCGGCCGCGGCTCCGATCGACGCGCAGGCCGGCGGCGACCACACAACGGCGCCGGGCAAGGGAGCAATCCAGATCACGATCGGGCCCACCTGGACCATCCAGTCCTTGTGGAAGCTGACCGGCGAGATCACCGTGACGTGCGGGCCGTTCCTGCAGGTTGCCAAGGGGTTCGACCTGGCCACGGTCACCATCAAGCAGCACTCGGACATGGTCTCCGGCGCGACGGCTGGGCATGCGACCGGTTCGGTCTTCCTGCGCTGTGACGGAGCCGCGCACACCTATGCCGTGGCCGCGTGGGTCGGCGGCACGTTCGTGCCGGGCACCGCGACGGCCGCCGCGTTCGCCTTCGCCAGCGGCATCGACCCGGCGACGTTCCGGTTCGAGTTCCAGACGGGACAGGCCGGTCCGCAGCAGGTCGCGATCGCGTAGATGGTGCGGGTGCGAGACGAGAAGCCGGCCGCGACGGCCGGCTTCTCGACCCCCTCAGGGGCCGTCCGGGCAGCCCACCTCGACCGCGTCGCGGTGTGGGTCCTGCGCGCGGGCGTCGTCGCGCTCCCATTGGCTGTCTGGCCGCCCGGGTACGACATCTTCGTGCTGCCCAAGCTGGCCCTGCTCCGGCTGCTGGTCCTGACCCTGGCGGGGCTGCGCGTCGCCGCCTGGGCGGTCGTCGGCCGGCCAGCCTGGCGGCGCACGCCGCTCGACCTCCCGCTCGCGCTGTTCGTCGCCTCCGCGGCGCTGTCCGCAGCCCTCGCGGTCAACGTGGGCGTCGCCGTCTTCGGCACCTACTATCGCTACGAGGGGCTGCTGACCATCGCGTGCTACGCGCTCCTCTTCTGGCTCGCGGTCCAGGCGATCGATCGCCGGGAAGCCAGGACGCTGGTCCGGTGCCTGCTCCTCGGCGGCTACGTGGTCGCCCTCCTCGCCGCCGTCCAGTGGGCGATCGGAGGCGCGGCGGTCGGTGCCGGCGCCGGGGAGAGCGAGAGCACGTTCGCCGGCTCCCTTCGCGCCGCCTCCACGATGGGCAACGCGAACGCCCTGGGCACGTTCCTGGCTCTCCTGCTGCCGCTCGCCGCCCGCGAGCTGCTGGCCGCGCGCGGAGCCGGGGAGCGCGTGCTGGCCACGAACGTCGCCGCCTGCCTGGGCCTCGCCCTCGTGCTCACCTACAGCCGCGCGGCCTGGGCGGGGGCGGCGCTCGGCGTCGCGATCGTGGCCGCTGGGCCGGCCGCCCGGGCGGCGCGCCGGAGGCCGGCCGCGGCCGCCGGGGTCGCGCTGGCGGCCGCCGCGGGGCTCGGGCTGGCCGCCGCCACACGAGCCGGGCCGGGCTGGTTCGGCACCGCCCTGGCGCGGGCGGCCACGCTGTCCGACGCGACCGGCGGCTCGGGGGCGACCCGGCTGCACATCTGGCACGATTCGCTGCCCCTGATCGTCGCCCGACCCTGGACGGGCTGGGGGCCGGACACGTTCGGCCTCGTCTTCCCGCGCTTCGCGACGGGCGACTGGACGCCGGGCTACAGCATCGACAAGGCGCACAACGACCTGCTCCAGGTGGCCGCGACGCAGGGCCTGCTCGGAGTTGCCGCCCAGCTCTGGCTGCTGGGTGCCATCGTCGCAACGTTCTGGCGGGGCCGGCGTCGGCCGGGAGCGGTCGCCTTCCTCGCCGCGCTGGTGGCCTATGAGGTCACGCTGCAGACGGGCTTCTCGTGGCTGCCCGCGTCTGCCCCGGCGTCGCTGCTGATGGCGACCGCGATCGTGGCCTGGCGGCCCGACCCGGCGCCCGCGCCCGCGCCCGCCCCCGGCGTCCGCCGCGCCGGTGTGATCGCCGGCCTGGGCGCAGCGGCGGCCCTGCTGGCGGCCGGGCTGGCTCTGGCCACCCTGCCGGTCGCCGCCGACACACGGTTCCGCTCCGCGCTGGCGGCGCAGGCACGGGATCAGCACGCGGTGGCGCTGCGGGACCTGGCGGCGGCCAGGCGGCTGGCGCCCGAGGAGAGCGTCTACGCCGCCGAGACGGGGGACGTGCTCCTGGACGTGGACCGGACCGGCGCCCCCGGTCGCGCCGCCGATCCGGTCGCCGCCCGCGCGGCGTACGAGGACGCCGTCCGCCTCGGCGACGTCCGGCCCGAGGTCCGCGAGCGCCTGGCGGTCGCCGACCGGATGGCCGGTCACTGACGTACATCCCGCCTCCCCGACCAACCTTCCCAACGCGGTGCCGCGGGCTGCCCTGCGATCACGGCTCCAGGAGCACGACCTCCCGCCGGGTGAGGCTGGCGGGGTCGGCGATCACGTCGATCGCCGCGATCGATCCGCGGACGATCGTGAACTCGAACACCATCCGCGGGGCACCGGCCGGAGCCCACGCGGCGCCGGCCAGGCCGTCGATCAGTGCGGGCTGGGCCGCTCCCCGGGCGCGCACGAGCTGATCGGCCACCGCAGATGCGCCGCGGATGTCTGGACGAGCGCCGGCCTGGACGGCGGCGCGGTCGGGGCGGAGAACGGCGTCGGGGGCCAGCATCGTGAGCAGCGCGCGGAAGTTGCCCTCGCGGGCCGCTGCCAGGAACGCGGCGACGACCTGGCGCTGGCGGAGAGGGTCGGCGTCCACCGTCGAACTGGACGCGCGCAGCCGCTGGCGAGCGCGGCTGGCAAGCATCTTGGTCGCGGACGGTGTGCGGCCCAGAATCGGGGCAATCTCCTTGAACGCCACGCCGAACACGTCGTGGAGCACGAACGTCAGGCGCTCGACGGGGGTGAGCGTGTCCAGCACCACCAGCAGCGCCGACCCGAGAGAGTCCGCGAGCTCGGCCTCCTGCTGCGGGTCGGCGCCGGCCGGGTCGGGCAGCTGGGGGGCGATCGCCTGCTCGCGGCGTGACGCCCGCGCGCGCAGCATGTCCAGGCATACGCGGCCCACGACCGTGGTCAGCCACCCGCCCATGTTCTGGACGCCGCCGGGCTCCGCGCGGGTGAGCCGCAGCCAGGCCTCCTGCACGGCGTCCTCGGCGTCGCTCGGCGACCCGAGCATCCGGTAGGCCACCGCCCGCAGGTGCGGGCGGTGGGCCTCGAACCGCTCCGCCAGCCAATCTCCGTCGTCCACCGTCATCGCTCCTGTTACCTTCCGCGTCCGCGATCCGTCATCCGCACTGACGAACCGGACCCGGCCGATGTAACGGCGACCCGCCGACCGGGCGCCGGCAGATGACCGCAGGAGGAGCGATGACGACGCAAGTGCTGGTCACGGGCGGTACGGGCCGCCTGGGACGACCGACCGCCCGGCGGCTGCGCGAGGCCGGACGCGACGTGCGTGTGCTCACCCGGCGCCACCGGGAGGCGGCCGACGGCGTCGAGCACGCCGTCGGCGACCTGAACTCCGGGGAGGGACTGGAAGCGGCCGTGGACGGCGTGGCCGCCATCGTGCACTGCGCGACGACCACCAGGGGCGACGTGCAGGCCACGCGCCACCTGGTCCGGGCGGCGTCGGGAGCGGGGACGCCGCACCTCGTGTATGTATCGATCGTCGGCATCGACCACATTGCGTCGTGGGGCTACCCGAGGGCCAAGCTCACCTGCGAGCGGATGGTGGCCGAATCCGGACTGCCCTGGACGATCCTGCGGGCCACCCAGTTCTACGACTACCTGCTCGTCAACCTCCGGCGGCTGGCGCGGCCGCCCGTGGTGCTGGTGCCGGCTGGCTTCCACGTCAAACCTGTCGACCAGGACGAGGTGGCGGCCAGGCTGGTCGAGCTGGCGCTCGGCGAGCCTGCCGGCCGGGCGCCCGATATCGCCGGCCCGCTGGTGACCAGCTGGGCCGATCTGCTCCACGACTATCTTCACGCCAGCCACCGACGGCGCTGGGTGGTGCCGGTGCGGATCCCGGGCTCCCGCGCCGTCCGCGAGGGCGCGCTCCTGCCGGGGCCTGGACACACCACCGGCAGCCGGACGTGGGAGCAGTTTCTGGCCGAGAGCCTGCGGCCGCCGCGGGCCGAATCAGCACCGGAGGTGCGTTCCGCATGAAGGCGACCATCGAGGGAATCTCCACGACCACGCGCTTCCAGCGCCACGAGTACGGGCCCAGGGACGGCGGCCTCGAGCTGTCGGTAATCGAGAAGGAGTCGGAGCTGACCGGTGGCATCGAAGGGACGGCCGTCGTCCGCTACACGGCCGTCACGCTGGGCGACGGGAGCCGCCGGTTCAGCGGTGTCCTGAGCGTCACGGGCCACATCGGCGGGCGCGGCGGCAGCTTCGTCCTGGAGGACCAGGGGACCGGGAGTACGCAGGAGACGAACGGGCGCTGGATCGTCGTCCCCGGCTCGGGGACCGGTGAGCTGGCCGGGCTGACCGGCGACGGCGGCTGGCATTGGGAGGCGGGGCGCAAGGACGAGGCGTACACCCTCTCTTACGAGCTCGCGATGCATTGACACGACCGTGCGCGCTTGCTCGGCTCGACTGACCACCGGACTGGCCGGGGCAGCGGGGCCAGGATCGCGGCATCGGTCCTCCTGTCCGGCCGCGGGGACGATCTCCGGAAACCGTGGAGCCTATAGGCCGCCGCCCGCCACGCGTATGAGATCGCCGGCGGCCGGCGACCCGTGAACCCCAGCGGTGGCCTGCTGGCGCGCGGGCATGCGTTGGGCGCGACCGGCCTCGCCCAGGTGGTCGAGCTGGCCTGGCAGCTGGAGGGCCGCTGCGGGGCGCGGCAGGTCGAGTCAGCCCGTGTGGCGCTGGCCGAGAACGCGGGCGGCTGGGTGGGTTGGGACGTGGGCGCCCGCGTCGTCCACCTGCTGGTCCGCTGAGCCGGCATCTGCCGCGCGACCGACCGTTGTGGACCTGACCGCGACCGATCGGGCGCGTCGTCGATGGCCGTGGTCGACGCCGTCCGGCGAGCCGGTGCCAGATGGCCGACACCACCAACCCCACCGGAGCTGTCAAGTGGGGAACCTGGCGCGCCAGCCCGCCCAACAGCGTCCTGCCAAGATTGGCGGCATGGAACGTGTGCTTGGAATCGGTGGCTATTTCATGCGGGCCGCGGATCCCACGGCGCTGAGCGCCTGGTATCGCGACTGCCTGGGTCTGGATATCGATGAGCACGGCCTGTGGAGCCAGGCAGCCGGGCCGACGGTGTTCGCGACGTTCGAGTCCGAGACCGACTACTTCGGATCCCGCGCCCAGCAAACGATGCTCAACTTCCGGGTCCGCGACGTGGACGCGATGCTCGCGCAGCTGCGGGCCAGGGGAGCGAACGTGGCCGAGGAAGCACAGGACATGGAGGGAGTCGGTCGATTCGGCTGGGTCACCGATCCCGAGGGCAATCGGATCGAGCTCTGGCAGCCCGCCTGACCGCGCCGTCACGCAGGCGGTGACGCCCACCTGGCGACCGGGCCAGGCTGAGGTTTGACACGTGCGGCTGCCCGGGCGATGATCGCCCGGAAGCTGCGCGCGTCGATGAGGCAGCAGTGTGGCTGCCGCGGCTCCGTCCAACTCGGCCTACCGATCGGCAACCCGTCGGGATGAGAGAAGGAGTGGGGGTCAATGACGGTTCAGTTCGTCTCGCGCCGCGCCACCAACCGCTGGGTCCAACTCGCCGTGCTGATCGTGGCGATGGCGGCGATCGCCAACCTCCAGTACGCGTGGACGCTGTTCACCGGCCCGCTGACGCAGCACTACCACGTGTCACTGGCTGCCGTGCAGGTCGCCTTCTCGGCGTTCGTGCTGACCGAGACGTGGCTGGTGCCTGCCGAGGGCTACCTGATCGACCGGCTCGGTCCCAGGGTGGTCCTGGTCGTGGGTGGCGTGCTGGTCGGCCTGGGCTGGCTGGGCCCGGGCCTGTGGGCGCCGAACGTGCAGGCGGTGATCGCCTGGTACGCCCTGGGCGGCGTCGGCGCCGGCGCGGTCTACGGGGGCTCGATCGGCAGCGCGATCAAGTGGTTCCCGGACCGGCGAGGCCTGGCCACCGGCCTGGTGGCGGGCGCGTACGGAGTCGGGACCGCGCTGACGGTCGCGCCGGTGGCCGCGATGATCAAGGCCAACGGCTACGCGTACGCGTTCGTGTTCTGGGGCATCGTCCAGGGGCTGATCGTCGTCGTGGCCGCGATGTTCGTCACGCATCCGCCGCGGGACTGGGTGCCGCAGGGCTGGGACCCGCGCCAGAGCCGGCAGACGGCGGTGCGGATCTCAGGCCGGGAGTTCAATCCGCTCCAGATGATCCGCCAGCCGACGTTCTGGGTGCTCTACGTGATGATGACGATGATGGCCTTCACCGGCCTGGTGGTGACCGTGCAGATCTCGCCGATCGCCTCCTACTACCACGTCGGCAACGTGCCCCTCGTGTTCGGCTTCACCGCGCTCGTGCTGGCGCTCGAGCTGGACCGCATCGTCAACGGGGTGACACGGCCGCTGTGGGGCTGGATCTCTGACCGGGTGGGCCGCGAGAACGCCATGTTCGTGTCCTTCTCGCTGCAGGCGGTGAGCATCGTGGCGTGGATCGGCCTGCTCGGCAACCCGGTGTGGTTCGTAGTCTTCTCCGGGCTGGCCTACTTCGGCTGGGGCAATATCTTCTCGCTGTTCCCGGCCACGGTCGGCGATCTGTTCGGGCGCCGCTACGCCACCACCAACTACGGCCTGATGTACACGTCCAAGGGCCTCGCCTCCATCCTCTCCGGACCCGTCGTCGCGCTCGTGGCCCAGCAGTTCAAGGGCAACTGGACGCCCGTGTTCTGGGCGATGGCCGTGAGCAGCGCGATCCCGGCGCTGATGGCGCTGCTCTGGCTCAAGCCCATCACCCGGCGCGCCGTGAGCGACCGGGGCCTGCCCGAGGAGGAGGGAACGGTGGTGCCGATGAAGCCGGCCACCTGAGCGCTCAGCCCGCCGGATTCAGGACCAGCGAGACGTCGTCGGCGTAGCCGTCGTTGGCGGTGCCGGCCTTGCGGATCATCTCCATCTCCACCTCGATCCGCCTGGTCCCCGCGGGCACGCTCCCGCTCGTGGTCCTGAGGAGGAGCGCGGTCCTGCCTCCGCGATCCAGGTCGAGGACGACGGGCAGGCTCGCCGTCGTGAGCACCTGGCCGCCGGCGCCGAGGAACCGGGCGGTGAGCTCGACCTGGTCGTCCTGGCCCTTGAACCCGCCCAGCCAGGCGGACAGGGTGTAGGACTCGCGTCCGCCGTCGAGGGCCGGGCCCTCGCTGGAGACGTCGATGGTCTGGGTCGCGCCCGAACGCTCGGCCCTGGGGCCGCCCCCGAAGAAGTTCCGGCCGCGGTCCGGCGGCCCGGGATCGCTCGGGGTCGGGTAGTTGCCCGAGCTCGCGGTGTCGTAGGCGATGGCGGTGAGGTCGCCGGTCCTCGTCCAGCCGGGGACGTCCGGCGCGACGGAGCTGCCGTCGGTGCCGGGCCCGGCCTCGGCATCGCCGTTGACGACCAGGTTCTTGCCGGCGCCGGCCGGCTCGACCGTCGAGGTGGCGCTGGGCTGGGCGGCCGCCGCCGGGGGAACGGGGGCCGGGCTGCCGCAGGCACCGAGGATCAGCGAGAGGAGGGCTGCCACGACGAGCGTCAGAGTCGTCCGGGCGTGCCCGTGCTGCAGAGACATGCCGGCAGACTGGGCGCGGCCGCTGAAGCGGCGCTGAAAGCGGCTAGCACGATGCTGCCATTGGGTGGTAAGTGGTTCACGACAGTGCCTTGCCGTTCGTCTGCCACCCCTCAGCCGGGTCGAGACGTGGTGTCCGTACGGCAAGGCCCGTGGGCTACTCCGCGTCGAGCTCGACCAGCCAGTCCACCGCGACCGCGCCGCGCTCGCCGGCCAGCACCGGGTTGAGGTCGATGGACCGGATCCCCGGCGCCTCCTCGGCCAGTCGGGCCAGGGCCAGGATCACCGACTCCACCGCGGCCACGTCGGCCGGTGGGCGGCCGCGCGCTCCGGTCAGCAGCGGGCAGCCGCGCAGGTCGCGGATCATCTCCGCGGCGTCGGCGGCGGTGAGGGGGACGGGTCTCACACTGACGTCGTCCAGGATCTCGGCGAACACGCCGCCCAGGCCGACCAGCACCGCGGGGCCGAGCGTCGCGTCGGTCGTGACGCCGAGGATCAGCTCCACCCCCTCGACCTGCCGCTGCACCACCACCGCGGCCGCCGGCCCGGCGAGCTCGCCCCACGCCTCGGCCACCGCGCGCTCGGACCCGAGCCCGACGCGGACCAGGCCGGCCTCCGACTTGTGCGCGACGCCCGGCGCCGACGCCTTGAGCACCACCGGGAAGCCCAGCGCCCGCGCGGCCGCGCCCGCAGCCGCGGCGGACTCCACCGCCCGCTCCTCGACCAGCGGGATCGCGAACCGCTCCAGCAGCGCCGCCGCCTCCGTCGAGGCGAGCATCCGCGTCGCCGCCTCCGGCACCCGCACAGCAGCGGGCCCGCTCGGGACCGCCCGGTCCGCGATCACCGCCGCGCGGCGCCGGCGCTCGAACAGGCCATGGAGGGCCTGGAAGCAGCCCCGCGAGCTGCGGAACACCGGCAGGCCGCTCTCGAGCAGCCGGTCATAGGCCGGCGTCCTCGTCTCCCAGCTGCTCCACACCACCACCACCGGCTTCGACCCGGAGGCCGCGAACGCCAGGACGTCCGAGATGAAGTCGTCCGTCACGCCGCGGATCACCCCCGTCGACGCGCACACCAGCACGTCCACCGCCGGGTCGGCGCCGATCAGGTCGAACACCCGCCGGCGGCCCTCCGGGGTGCCCTCGCGGTACAGGTTCCCGCTGTCCACCGGGTTGCTCACGCCGACGTCCGGCGGGAGGACCTCGTGCAGCCCGCGCTGCGTGGCGTCCGACAGGACCGGCACCGTGACGCCCCGGCCCTCGGCGATCTCCGACATGAGCGCGACCGCGCCGCCCGCGTAGCCGTACAGCGCGACCCGTCCCGAACCGCCGACCGGCGCGATCTTCGCGTACATCGCCGCCGTCTCGATCAGCTCGTCCACGTCCTCGACACGCACGACCCCGTACTGCCGGAACAGCCCGTCGATCACCTCGTCCGAGCCCGTCAGGTGGGCGCTGTGCGTCTCCGCCATCCGGCTCGCCGCCTGGTTGCGGCCGACCTTGATGAGCACCACCGGCTTCCCGCGCGCGAACGCCGTGTGCAGCGCGCGGCGCAGCTTGCCGCCGTCGCGGAAGCCCTCGACGTACCCCGCGATCACCGCGGTCTCCGGGTCCTCCGCGAAGTGCTGGATGAAGTCGGCCGCCTCCAGGTCGGCCTCGTTGCCCGTCGGCACCCAGCGCGAGAACGCGACCCCGTGCGGCGCCGCCTGCGAGATGAGCCGGCCCATGTGCCCGCTCTGCGTGATGAGCGCGACCTTGCGGAGCGCCGGGCCCGGCGCCACCGGCATGGCCTCGTAGATGTTCGTGCTGCCGTTGGGCCCGAGCATCCGCATACCGTGGCGCCGCACCGCGGCCAGCAGCTCTCGTTCCTCCGGCACGGCGGACGCGGTCACGATGACGAACGGAACGCCGGCCTCGCCGCACTCCTCGATCGCCGCCAGCACCGCGTCCCCCGTCACGCCGATCACGGCCACGTCGACGGGCGGCGGGACGTCGCGGACGTGGTCGCCCGGCCCGAGGCGTGCGATGCCGCGGGGATGGAACAGCCGCTCCAGCATCAGCCGGCGCCCTCCCGGAACCGGGCGATCGCCTCCTTCAGGCCGTGCTCCTGGATCAGCGCCGCCAGCGCCCTGACCTCCGCCGAGTAGTGCAGCAGCGCGTCCGTCTCGGCGCCCATCGGCACCACGGTGCGGAACCCCATCACGTCCGCCACCCGGTTGATCGCCATCTTCTTCATCCGCAGCGTGGACGCCGGGATGCGCGCGATGCCGAGCGCGAGCTCACGCACGTTCGCCTCCAGCTCGGCCGCCGGCACCGCGTAGTTGGCCCAGCCCCAGTCCGACGCCGTCTGGCCCGAGATCCGGCTGCCCGCCACGAACGACATCTGCTTGGCGCGCTTCGGCCCCACCAGCGGCACCCACAGCGGGCTGATGTAGCCGCCGCCCAGCGGCAGCGACGGCCAGCCGACGACCGCGTCCTCCGCGATCACCGTGATGTCGCAGAACGTGCACAGCTGCGTCGCCCCGGCCAGGCAGTAGCCGTGGACGGCCGCGATCACCGGCTTGGGGTGGTCCCAGATCTGCAGGAAGCGGTTCAGGTACCCGGCGTGGGTGAGGTAGTCGTCCACGATGTCGACCTCGTGCGCGTCGTCGGACCGCTCGATGTCGTAGCCGGCGCTGAAGGCCCGGCCGGCGCCCCGGATCGCGATGACGCGCGTCGCCTCGTCCTCGGCCAGCAGGGACAGCGCGGCGCTGAGCTCCTCCAGCAGCTGCCGGCTCATCGCGTTCAGCTTGTCCGGCCGGTTCAGGGTGAGCCAGGTGAGCGGGCCGTCCCGGTCGAGACGAATGCACTCGTAGGTCGGCGGTTGCGGGCTTACCATCGTACGATATTACGGTGAACGACGGGCTCGAGAGTCTCCTGCGGCCGGCGGCGATCGCCGTGATCGGCGCCACCGAGGACATCCGGACGTACGCCGGCGCCCCGCTGCACAACCTCGTCGGGCACGGCTTCCGCGGCGCGATCTACCCGGTCAACCCCCGGCGGACGGTCGTGCAGGGCATCCCGGCCTACCCGACGGTGCTCGACGTCCCCGGGCCCATCGACACCGCCGTGATCGCCGTGCCGTCGGACGCGGTCCTCGGCGTCCTGGCGCAGGTCGTGCAGGCGGGGGCGCGCTCGGCGACGATCGTCAGCTCGGGCTTCGGCGAGGAGGCGGCGGGGCCCGAGGGCAAGGTCCGCCACGCCGCGCTGGACGCCCTGATCCGCGCCAGCGGCATCCGCGTCCTCGGCCCCAACACCACGGGCCTCGCCAACCTCGCCGACGCGTACGTGCCCCGCGCCGCGCACAACCAGCTCGACCCCGCCGACGTCCGGGCCGGCGGCGCCGCGCTCATCACGCAGAGCGGCGCCTGCGGCAACGTCGTGTTCAACCGGGCCCAGGCGCACGGCGTCGGGATCGGGCTGTCCGTGGCCACCGGCGACCAGATCGACGTGGACATCTGGGAGCTCTGCGAGCACGCGCTCACGGACGGCCGCTTCGAGACGGTCATGGTGGTGGCGGAGACGCTCGGCGACCCGGCCCGCCTCGAGCGGGTGGCGGCGAGCGCGGCCCGGTCCGGCAGGCTGGTCGCCCTCCTCAAGCTGGGCCGGTCCGAGGTGGGCCGGCGCGCGGTCATGACGCACTCGGGCTCGCTCGCCGGCGACGCCGCGGTCCAGTCGGCGGCGCTCCGCCAGCTCGGGCTGGTGGAGGTGGACGACCTGGACGACCTCTGGCGGCTGGCGCAGATGGTCCAGGCCTGGGGCCCGCCGGCCCCGAGCGGCGGGCGGCTCGGCGTCATCTCGCTCTCCGGCGGCGAGGCGGCGCTGATCGCCGACCGCTGCGCGGAGCACGACATCGCGCTGCCGGACTGCTCGCCCGAGTTCGGGCGGTTCATCCGGTCCCACTTCCCGTACGCGCTGGCGTCCAACCCGTTCGACCCCTCGGGCGAGATCGTCGGCCGGCCCGAGAAGCTCCGCCTGGCCGTCCGCGGCTTCCTGGAGCAGAACGACTTCTCGGAGGTGCTGTTCGCCACCCCCGTCCTGCGCACCGAGCAGGCGGAGCGCCAGCTGAGCGAGATCGGCGCCTTCGTCGAGGATCCGCACCCGAACGCGTGCTTCTCGTTCTGGCCGGCCGGACCGCTCACGCGCGCCCAGGAGCGGATCCTGAGCGGCACCGGCCAGCCGGTCTTCGCCGGTTCGCCGGCCGCCATCCGGGCGCTCGCGTTCTACCGCCGCGCCGGAGCGAGGCGGCGCGAGGTCCCGGTCTCGCGAGACGTGACCGCCGCCACGGGCGCGACGCCGCCTGACGCGCGCTACTTCGAGGTCCGGGACCGCCTGGCGGAGGCGGGGGTGCCGTTCGGCCAGGCGCGGCTGGCGCGCTCGGCGGCCGAGGCCGAGCGCGCCGCCGCCGAGCTGGGCTTCCCCCTGGTGCTCAAGGCCAACGTCACCAGCTCGGTCCACAAGATGGCGAACGGCCTCGTCAGGCTGGACGTGCGCTCCGAGGAGGCGCTCCGCCAGGCGTTCACGGAGCTGGTCGCGGCGGGCGACGGCGTCGTCGTCGAGGCGCGGGCCCGGGGCGACGTCGAGGTCATCGTCGGCGCCACCCGCGACCCGGGCCTCGGGCCTGCGCTCCTCTTCGGGAACGGCGGCAGCGCGGTCGAGTACCTCCAGGACAGCGCCCTCGCGATCGTGCGCTACATGGACGAGGCCGAGGCGCGGTCGCTGGTCGCCTCGACCCGGGTCGGACGGTTCCTCGCCGACCGCGCGCCAGCCGCGGTGGACGCGCTCGCCCGGATCGCCCGGGGCGCCGGAGCCTGGTTCGCCGCCAACGACCAGCTCCAGGCGCTCGACCTCAACCCGCTGCTGGTGGACCTGGCCTCGGGAGCGGTCGTGTGCGTGGACGCGCGGGTCGCATGAGGTACGACTTCGTCGTGGTGGGCGCCGGCTCGGCCGGCGCGATCGTGGCGGC